>Ga0181521_10002709_pt1 | contig 21260 bp, 16 predicted proteins | sample PEATcosm2014_Bin_32_FD_119764 | JGI IMG/M metagenome (GOLD analysis project Ga0181521, IMG submission 119764) | Peatland microbial communities from MTU Mesocosm Facility, Houghton, MI, USA - PEATcosm2014_Bin02_60_metaG | ecosystem: Environmental > Terrestrial > Soil > Wetlands > Peat | place...
ATCGCGATGTACGGATTGGCATCGGCGCCGCCAACGCGATTCTCGATGCGGCGAGCCTCGACACTCGACATCGGCACGCGCAGACCCGCGGTGCGATTGTCGTACCCCCACTGAACGTTGATGGGCGCCGACAGGTAGCGCGTCATGCGCCGATACGAGTTGACGTTGGACGCGAACAGCGACATGGCTGCAGGGACGTAGCGCTGCAGTCCGGCGATGTGCGAGAAGAACAGCGCCGACGGCGTGCCGTCGGCATTGCTGAAGATGTTTTTGCGAGTCTTGACGTCCACGATGCTCTGATGCAGGTGCATGGCGCTGCCCGGCTCCTTGGCCATCGGCTTCGCCATGAACGTGGCATACATCTTGTGCCGCAGCGCGGCCTCGCGCGCCGTGCGCTTGAAGAGAAAGGCCTGATCGGCAAGGCTCATCGGATAGCCGTGCAGCAGGTTGATTTCCATTTGCGCCGCGCCGGATTCATGGATCAGGGTGTCGATCTCGATATCCTGTGCCTCGCAGAAAGAATACATGTCGTCGAACAGCGGATCGAACTCGTTGACCGCAGCGATGCTGTAGGCTTGCCGACCGATTTCCGGACGCCCGGAGCGGCCCACCGGCGGCTTCAACGGATAGTCGGAATCGATATTGGGTTCAACCAAAAAGAACTCGAGTTCCGGCGCCACCACCGGCTCCCAGCCCTGCGCCTCGTAAAGCTCCAGCACACGGCGCAGCACGTAGCGCGGCGCCATGGTGACCGGCCGGCCGTCTCCGTAGAAGCAGTCGTGAATGACTTGCGCGGTGGGTTCCGCGGCCCAGGGGACCACCCGCACGGTTTTCGGATCGGCCTTGAGCATGATGTCGATGTCGGACGGATTCATCGCGCTTTGATCATCCGGGTAGTCACCGGTGACGGTCTGCAAAAAGATCGCCTCCGGCAGACGCATGCCCTCTTCTTCGGCGAATTTCTCGGCAGGCATGAGCTTACCGCGCGCGACTCCCGCCATGTCCGGGATGATCGCTTCGACTTCCGAGATACCGTGTTCTCTAAGGAATTGCTGAATCGTGCTTGCCATAAATCACCTTGAACCTGTTGCGCGTTGTCGACTGGCTTCACCGAATGCGGCAAACAGCGCGCGCGAAAATGGATCCCTTTCAAACTGCCATTCCGGATGCCATTGCACGCCCAGCGCAAAGCTCGGCGAGTCGGACACGCGGAACGCCTCGATGACGCCATCCGGAGCGCGAGCCTCGACCCGCAAATCGCTGCCCAGTGTTTCGACTCCCTGCCAATGCAGCGAGTTGACTTGCAGGCGATCCTGTCCGGCGATTTTCTGCAGTGTTCCTCCAGGCTCCAGCAGGACCTCGTGTGCGGGCCCGTATTGCACGTCGAGCGGCGTGGATTCATCCTCGCGGTGGTCCGAGTATCCTTGGATCTCGTGCAGGCGCTGGTGCAATGTGCCGCCGTAGGCAACGTTCATTTCTTGAAACCCGCGGCAGATCGCCAGTACCGGCAAGCCGGCAGCGATCGCCCGCGGAATCAGCGGAAGCGTCGTAGCATCCCGATTTGGATCATGCAGCGTTCCCGGCGTACTCGCCGGGCCTCCGTAGTGATGGGGTTCGACATTCGATGCGCTCCCGGTCAGCAGCAATCCGTCGCAAACATCCAGCAGGGATGGCAAATCGAGCTCGGGCCCCAGCGCAGGCACGAGCACCGGCAGCGCATTCGCACCGACGGCGACAGCTTCGATGTACTTCTCGCCGACCATGTGGAAGTAGTGCTCTCCACAGAGCCGGCGATCGGCTGGAATTCCGATGAGCGGCAACCGAGACATGTTTAATATATTAAACGCCTAGATGGACGACTAGGCTTTCTTAACGGTCGTATTACACCACACCGCCGCTGACTCGTCCCGGCTGGTCATGCAAAATTGCCCAAGATTTAGGCATTTCCAGCACTTAGCGTCGATTGCTGTATTGCATCAATCTTGCGTTGGGTCCAAATAACCCGGTAGGCTCACAGGCCACTAATCCTGTCAATAGCCACAAAATTTTAAACACTCAAGATCGCTCGAGTTGTCAAGTGCGCCTCCATCTTCCGCCCGCCGACTCGTACTACGCGGCCTCCAGCACCGCGAGCGGGGATGCGCAGCGCGCCCTGCTGCAGGGTGAGTTCCGCGCGGACGTCGGCATCATCGGCGGCGGCATTGCCGGCTGCTCGGCCGCGCTGCACTTGGCCAAACGCGGCTACCGGGTTGCCTTGCTCGAGGCACATTTCGTCGGCTACGGCGCGTCCGGCCGCAGCGGCGGGCAAACCATTTTTGGTCTGGCGACGAGCCAAAAGGCGCTGATCGCTCAAGTGGGAGCGCAAGACGCGCGCCGTTTGTTCGATCTGTCGATCGAAGCACTCGATCTCACACAGTCGTTGATCCGTGATTACGGCATCGATTGCGACTACCACCCCAACCAGGTGCATGTCGCAACCAAACCGCGGCATCTGGAGGAATTGGCGGAGTGGATACACGAATTGCACCGCGACTACGGCTATGAGTCGGCGGGCTTGCTGAATCGCCTCGAATTGCAGGCCCATGTGCGCAGCGAACGTTATCTCGGCGGGATCATCGATACGCGCAGTGGGCACCTGCACCCGCTCAAGTACACCCGAGGCGTGGCGCGCGCCGCCGAGGCGGAGGGCGCGCGCATTTTCGAGAACACGCAGGCGCTCTCCTACGAGGATGGGACTGAGGTGGTGGTGCGCACGCCGCAGGGCGCTGTGCGCTGCCAGCATCTCGTGCTTTGCGGCAATGCGTATTTGGGTCCGCTCTCACCGCCGCTCGCGCGGCGTATTTTGGGCGTGGGTACGTACATGATCGCGACGCAGCCTCTCGATCCGGCGCGCGCCCGAATGCTGTTGCCGAGTAATGCTGCCATCGCCGACATCAATTGGATATTGGATTATTTCCGGCTGTCCGCCGATCATCGCATTCTGTTCGGCGGCCGCGTGAGCTACAGCGCGCTCGACCCGCCGCGCTTGGCGGAGTCCATGAGAAGGCGTCTGGTGCGCGTGTTTCCCGAAACCGCCGACGTCAAAGTGCAGTACACCTGGGGCGGATATCTGGATATCACGATGAGCCGCGCGCCCGATTTCGGACGGCTCGCCCGCAACGTGTTTTATCTTCAAGGCTTTTCGGGTCATGGCATGTCGCTGACGGGGCTGGCCGGCCAGTTGGTGGCTGAGGCGGTGGCGGGAACCGCGGAGCGCTTCGATGTGTTTGCGCGCCTGCCGCATCGCGACTTTCCAGGCGGCCGATTACTTCGGCGCCCATCCTTGATATTGGCGATGCTGTACTACCGGCTGCGGGATATGCTCTAGGAGCCTGAGCGGCTTGAACTACTTCAATTCCGGCTTTTCCGACGTCGCAAAATTAGCCTGCAGCTTCTGGCCGGTGGCGAGAAGCGTCACAGAATTGAGCCCGCCGCCGTGCGATCCGTCGCGCAACGGATTGAACTCCACGCTCACGCGATCTCCGGGATTCAGCGAATGGCGGGTCCAGCCCGAGCGCGTCAGCACGCCCGGGCTGGTGGTTTCGATCGACCATTCCTGCGCCTCCGCGCCGCCTTCCGGCTGAAACATCACCCAGATGATGCAGTGTGGATTGCTCCACTGGAATGTCTTGACGGTGCCCTTGAGGTTCAGGGTTTTGTTGCGGTCATAAGCGGCGAACGAGTGATGCGCCAGAGCCGGCAGTGCCGCGGCGGCGACACTCGCGCCCAGGGCGATCGCCAGCACGGCGCGCTTCCACGATGGACGCCTCATTTGGAACTTGGACCTACGGGGACGTGCTCGTGAAAGGTGATCGGCGCAAAGATGTCGTTGCCGTTGCCGTCTTTCGCCTCCATGAAACTGCCCTGCTCGCATACGCCCTCGACGATGTCGTATTTCTGCGCGCGCTGCCGATAATACTGGCGCGTGGTGTGCCATGTCTTGGTCAACAATTTGGACGCGGTGATGTCCAAATCATCGTGCAGAGTATCCGGGCCTTGCAGGTGCATCCGCTCCACGATGTGCATATCGCCGTCATTCGGGATGCCCACGGCTTCGTTGACCGCGAGGTACACCTGCGGCAGCAATCCCACGGTGTCGATCACCAGCGTGCTGCCTTCCCAATGCCCGACCGAGTGTCCGTGAAAGCTCGGATCGGGATCGGCAGGATGCGCACGCCCATCGGTATAGATGCGGCGCAACCGATTGCCGTCGCCCTCACCCAAGATGGTGACGCGACCCGGAGTGAACAACACTTCGAAGGCGTTGTGGGTGATCAACATCCAGCTCGGCATGCCGGTGGGGAAACAGTGGTCGATGATTTCGAAGGGGTGGCCGGCTTCCTCGTCGGCGTACATTTTGTCGATTTGTTTGGCAATCGCGGGTTTCCACGGCGGCGGGTTGCTGCGCTCTTGTGCCACCTGGTCGCTGATTACGGGCGTCCAGATCCCGCTCCAATCGGGGAGCTTGGCCAGTGCTTGGTAATCCTGCAGCGACGGCGGCGCGTTGATCGGTCCGCTGGCGGCGGCGCGCGCCACAGGCGCCGCCAGTGCGAGCGCGGCCAGGCCGGTCACCACGGCCACGCGTGTCATCGTGGTCACGCCGGTCATCACGGCCCGGCGCTCATTGCGGCTACGGCGGCAACCCCCAGTGTCGTGCGTCATGGTCCCGTAGTGTCTCATGAGAGCGCGACTTCAGGAACCTCGGCGTCGATCCGCAGTATGGCATCGAGGATCACTTGGGTACCGGCCGCCAAAGCGTCCGCGCTCGCCCATTCTTCGGGCGTATGACTGCGGCCGTCTTTGCACGGAATGAAGACCATCGCGGCCGGCGCGATCTGCGAGATGAACGCCATGTCATGGCCGGCGCCGCTCGCCATGGCCATGCTCGACAGCTTGAGCAGGGCGGCGCTGCGACCGAGCACGTCGCACAGATAGGGATCGCAAGCCGCCGGCAGATTATCCGAAAGGCAGTTGAATTTGCTGCGCTCGACGCTCGCGGCCTGCGCCGCGGCGCGACTTTCGGCATCGAGCGCGCCGCAGAACTCGTCAATCAGGCGGTGATCTTCGCTGCGCGCGTCGATCAGGATCCGCGCGGTCTTCGGAATGACGTTGGTGGCGCCGGGCAGGGCCTCGATGACTCCCACCGTGGCGACGAAGTAGCCTTGTCCGCGCGCTGCGAGTTCTTCGGCACGCGCGCGCACCCACCCGATGAGCCGCGCGGCGGCGACGAGCGGATCACGCCGTCCCCTCATCGGAGTCGTGCCGGCATGCCCCGCCGTTCCTTGGAACTCGATCTCCAATCGGGTGATCCCGACAATGGCGGTGACGAGGCCGATATCGATACCCTCCGCTTCGAGCACCGGTCCTTGCTCGATATGCAGCTCGAATGCGGCCCTGAGGTCGCTGCGCAGCGATGCCGCGAGCTGCGCAGGATCGCCGCCGACGCGAACAAGCGCGGCCGCGAGCGTCTCGTTCTGCGAGTTGCGCAGCACCAAATGTTCGGCGGTCAGGCATCCGGTGATGCCCCGGCTGCCGATGCACGAGAGTCCAAATTCATTGGGTTCCTCGGCCAGAAAGTCGATGATCTCCAACGGATGGACGAGGGTGACACCGTGTTCCTCGAGCGCCCGGGCAATGGCGATTCCACCGACTACGCCGGCCATGCCGTCGAAGCGGCCGCCCGCGGGAACTGAATCGCTGTGCGAACCCACGACAATCACCCGGCTCGACGGGTCTTTGCCGTGACGGCGGCCGATCAGGTTTCCCGCGGCATCGATGTGCGTGACCAGGCCGGCCGCCTGCATGCGCTGTGTGAGCCAAGCGCGCCCCTCGTCAAACAGCGGCGAGAATGAGCGTCTCGTGTACGGTCGATTCGGCTCGGTGATGGCGCCGAGCGCCATGATGTCGTCCCATAACCGCGACGCATCGATACACGGTCGGGTCACCGCGCGCGCTCCTCGCCAATGAGTCGAGGGCGCTGGAAGCGGCCGTCGCCTGCGTGGTTCACGACCCCGCTGCCGTCGAAAGCCAGCTGCCCGCGTACGAATGTCGCGCCCACGCGAATGCGCATTTCGCGGCCGTCGAATGCGCTCCATTGCACCGCCGACAGACTCTTCGAGGCGTCAAACGCGAAGCTCCCCGGCTCCGCGACCACAATGTCCGCATCCGCACCGATGTCGAATGACCCCTTTCGATCCCGCAGCAGGAAATGACGCGCAGGTCCGTCACACAGCATTCGCACGACCAGCGTCGGCGAAATCCCGCGCTCCTCGCAACCGGTCCAGAACGCCGGCAGCAGCGTCTCCAATCCGGGACCCCCGGATGCGTTCTTGAAAATGTTGGGGTTGGATTTTCGCTCCAGCCCCCACGACACATGATCCGATGAGACGAAGCTGCAGCGCCCGGCGGCCAGATGCGTCCACAGCAAGTCGACTTCCGACTGCGACCGCACCGGCGGGTAGTGCTTGAGTTTCGCGCCCAGCCGTTTCATGTCGGATTCGGCGTTCATCATCAAATACTGCACGCAGGTCTCGATGCTCGCCCGGTGTCCCGCCGCCTGGTAGCTTCCGCACAGCTCGAAGCCGCGCGCCAGCGAGCAATGCACGACGTGCGCCCGCGCGCCGGTGAGCGCGCCGAGTTCATAGATCAGGGCGGTGGCCAGATGCTCGATCAGCGGCGGATGCGCCCGGCAGTAAGCGTCCCAGCCCGTATCTTGCGCCTCCGTCAGCAGCGCGATGTTCTTGCGCGTGAGTTCTTGCATCTGGTTGTGCACGCCGCAGGCCAGACCGCTGGGAGCGATCAGCAGGAAGGCATCGTGCAGCAAATCCTCTTCGATGCGCGGGAAGCGGCGCGGCGCCGCCTCGAAGGTCGAGAACTTGAATGCACACGCCCCCGCCTCGATCAAGCCGGCGATGGTCGAAATGCCGTGCGCTTCGGAAATCGTGGCGTACAACGCCACATCGACGTGGGAATCGCGCTCCACCTGCTCGATCTTCGCGCGCAACAGCTCGCCATGCCACACTGGTTCGGGATCGTCGTACGGCATATCGACCATGGTGGTCACGCCGCCGGCGGCGGCGGCGCGCGATGCCCGGCCGATGCCTTCTTGGTTGGCCTGGCTCCCGGCATGCACCTGGCCGTCGATGATGCCCGGCATGACCCATTGGTCCGCCGCATCGAACCGCTCGCGTGCGGCGGGCGCCGCACCGCGCCCTACCAAGGCGATTTTCCCATCGGATACCGCCACGAAACCGTTCTTGACGATCCGGTCCGTGAACACCAAATTGCCGGCAACCACGAGATCGAAGTCAGCCATGCATCACTCCTCCCGCACGGGCCAGCGCTTGAGCGCAGGCACCGAAATGCCGAGCACCTCGAGAGCGCGCGCCGCAGTCTGGGTCGTGAGTTCTTCGACCGTGGCGGGACGCGTATAGAACGCCGGCACCGGCGGCATGACGATCGCGCCGAAGCGCGTGACATTCGCCATCAGTTCGATATGGCCGAGATGCAGCGGCGTTTCACGGAACAACAATACCAGCCGCCGGCGTTCCTTCAAGCATACATCCGCGGCGCGCACGATGAGATTGTCGCCGAGCGATACCGCGATTCCGCCCAGCGTTCGAGCCGAACAGGGCGCCACCAGCATGCCCTGGACCGCAAACGAACCGCTCGCGAGCGGCGCCGCGATGTCGCGAAATGCGTGGCACACATCGGCCATGGCATCGACTTGAAGCGGCGTGAACTCGGTCTCTTCCAGGATGGTGCGTGTCCCGGCCGGTGAAATCACCAGATGGGTCTCGACGGTGCCGAGATCGCGAAGCAGTTGCAGCGCCGTGATGCCGTAGATCGCGCCGGAGGCGCCGGAGATCGCGACGATGATGCGCGGTCTGCTCACTTCAGCCACCGGCGGCGCTCGGCGGGAAGCTGCGCGAGGAGCCATTGCTTGACCGATTCGCGCACCTCGGCGGGCGGCTGCGCCCGGTCATTGCCTTCGATGCGATCGTTGGCCTTCGCCGTGGCGTCGAAGCCGATCTTGGTGACCACACCACCCTCCTCCATCGGCTCGGATCGGTCGGCGCCCGCATTCGGAATCAGCATCAGGTCGCGCTCGAGCCTCATCCGGTTGGTGCGCGCCCAGTCGACCGCAACCGCATCCCATGGATCGATGTCATCGTCGACCACGGTGACGCGCTTGACGAGGTTCACCGCCGCGAACACCGCGAACATCACACGGCGGGCTTGTCCCGGGCGCGGCGCCGCGATCTGCACCACGACATCCGTGCGGCCGGCGCCGGCCTCGGTGACCGCGACGTCGCGCACATTCGGCACCGCCGCAGCGATGGCGCTCTGCAGGCCGGCGGCAATCGGCAGCGCCGCGAGGTACATGTGTTCCCGGTGATACCCGGGTTCGATGACCTGCAGGATCGCATCGCCGCGACGGGTCAAGGCGCTGAAAGTGGCGAGGTACCCGCTGCCATAGTCTTCGTACATGCCGTGAAATTCCGACACGAAGCCCTCCTCGATGGGCTGACGCGCATCAATGCGCCCTTCCAGCACCAATTCGGCCTCGGCCGGCACCATCAAATCGGTCGTGCGCGACCTAATCACCCGGACGGGCTCGCCCAGCAAGCATCCGGCACATTCCATTTCATCGTCACCCACGCCGAGATACAGACAGGCGGCGAGCTGAATTGCGGGATGCGCGCCCACGATGACCGCGATGTCGAGCGTGCGGTCCAAGTCCGCGGCACGGCGCGCGAACAGCGCCAGATGATGATTGGGTGCAATGCCGATCAGCGCGCGCGTGCCGTCGAGGACGGCAAGCCGCGCAAACGATAAGTTGCCGCGGCCGCTCATTGGATCGCGCGCGACGATCGCGCCGGCCGTGATGTACGGCCAACGCTCGCGTTCGAAGAAACGCGGCACCGGCAGCGCACCGAGCGGATTCTCCGTGACCACCACGGCCTGCACCGGCGCATCGGCCACCGCGACCGGCGCCACCGGCGCGCGAATCGCCGCGCGCAGGCGCGGTAGGATCTCGTCGACCCCGATTCCGAGAGCCGCCGCAATTCGCTGCCGCCCATTGAGCAGATTGCCCGCAATGCGCAGATTCGAGCCCTTGAGCCGCTCGAAGCGCAGCGCCGGGCCCGCGTCGGCCGCCGATAGGAATGCGGCAAGCTCAAAACACGGGTCGACCAGCTTATCGATCCGCAGCAGGGCACCTTGCCGCTCGAGTTCGGCTAGAAACGGACGTATGGACTGCCCATCGTTCGTTGGCAATTGGCTCATCGACGCGCGCTCATGTCGGTGCCCGATATCATTGACTCGTTGCATGCGCATAGTAGCGCACCTCGTGGCCTTCCCATGCGGCCGGGTGACCGGCAAACCCTCGCTGCAAAGTCGTGCTGCGATAGTGGGTGCCGCCTGCCTGGGTGATTTGCGCACCTTCGGCGCGAATTGGGGCAAACCGGACGAGCAGGGCCGCTCGGCACATACGGATCAGGCGGTTCATTGCAATAACCCGGGTGCTGGACGATTTACTGGCGTGATCTTCCGTCAGACGCTTATGCTGCATGAGTATCGGCCCGCCAAGGACTATCCGGAAAGTTTTCGGGGCATTCGATCTCTTCTAAAATCGTGGGGACCGGCCCGATCTTGGGATTGTCTATGGTGAACAAATGACCGTCATCCTCAATTGCCGCTCGGACGTCAATCTCGACGCTGCCTACCGTGTCGCGTGGCAGCGCGAAGGCGTGCGCATCGGCGACTCTGCCCTGCAGCGGATCGCCGCCAGCCGCGCCTCCTTTCTCGAGCTGATCGACAAGGACCCGTCGGTGATCATTTACGGTGTCACCACCGCCATGGGCGAGCACGCCAGTCACCGCTTGACGCGCAGCGAGCGCGACCATCACGCCCGTATCAAACCCTTCCCGGCCGCGACCTCCTTCGGCGACCACCTGCCCGATCGCGTGGTGCGCGGCTTCGTCCTGGCACGCCTCACGAACTTCATCGAAGGGCACGCCGCCACCACACCGCGCATCGCTCAAGCCGTTGCGCAGATGCTGGACGGCGGCCCGATGCCGCCCGTCGCCGCGGCCGGCCAGGGCGGTGCGGGCGAAATATTGGCGCTGTATCCCCTGTTCGCTGAGCTATCGACCCGCTTCGAGCTCGAGGTCAAGGAACGCGGATCGCTGATCAACGGCGCACCCTGCGCCGCGGCGCTGCTCGCCGACGCGGCGATTGCGGGGCGCCGGCGCTTGCAGCTCGCGATCGAGACGTTCGCGCTGTCGATCGAGGCCTTTCGCGCGCCGCTCGAACATTATGATGAGGCGCTCGAATCGCTGTGGGGCGACAAGGATGAAGCCGCCGTATTGCGCTCGTTGCGCCGCTACCTCGGCTCGGGCGCCGGGCGCCGCAACTACCAGGCGCCGGTGAGTTATCGCATCGTGCCGCGCATTTTGGGCCACGCGCATCGGGCCGTAAGCGCCGCGGAATATGCCGCGACCGTGTCATTGTCGTCGATCTCCGATAATCCCGTTTATCTGGCGCCGGATGCGACGTACCCGTACGGCCGCTGCATCAGCACCGGCGGCTACCACAACGCCATGGCCGCGCCGGCGCTCGATGACTTGGCGGGCATCTGGGCCGATATCTGCCTGCTCTGCGACCGCCACACCGCCAAGTTGCTGAACGGTCGTGTCTCGCAATTGCCGGACCAGTTGCTGGTCGGGCGCACACTCGGCCAGAGCGATGGGCGCGGCAACGTCGGCTATGTGACGATGGCGGCGAACGGCTACATCGAACTCGCCAAAGCGGCGGCGCAGCGTACCTTCATCCCCGGCAACGATAGCAGCGCGGGCCAAGACGACGTCGCCACCCCGGCGTTTCTCGCCTGGAGCAAGGAAGCGCGCGCCGGCCGCTGTCTGGATGCCTCCCTCGCCATGCTCGCGGTGGTGGCGTCGCAGGCATTGTTCGTCACCGACCGCGAGGCACCGCCCGCGCTGCAGGGGTTCATGGAACTCGTTCGCACCTATGTGGCGCCGGTGATCGAAGATCGCATGCTCGGCCCCGAACTCGCGCAACTCACCGACGCCATCACCGCGAAGATCTTCGCCGCCGATGGGCACATGGACTGCAAGAGCGTGTGAGCCGCTTCGACGCGATCCGCCGGGGCGGCAACGCGGTCCAGAATGCCGTGATCGATGACTATCTCGCCGGGCGGATCGGCCGGCGGGCATTCCTGCGCTACGCCGCGGTGCTCGGTATGAGCGCACCGCTCGGCATGAGCGCACCGCTCGGCATGAGCGCACCGGCGCTCGCTGCGCTCGTGCCCAAGGACCCGCGCGCGGCGACCAACCAAAGCACCGGGGTGACGGTCGGGATGACGGTGCCGGCGGGCCTGATCGATCCCTTGACCGTGGCCGACACCGGCAGCGTCTGCCTGTTGTCACAGACCGGAGAATACCTCGCGATCTCCGATCCGAAGCTCCTTCTGCAACCGGCGCTGGCGGCAAGCTGGCAACCGAATGCCGACGGCAGCGTCTGGACGTTCAAGATCCGCCGCGGCGTCAAATTCCATGACGGGCACAGGCTGGGGGCAGCCGATGTGGTCGCGACCATGGACCGGCTCGCCGATCCGAACAACGGCTCAATCGCCTTGTCGGCCTTCGCCGGTACACTCTCGAAAGGCGGGACCACGGCGCTCGACGAGGACACGGTGCAGTTTCAGCTCGATGCGCCGAACGGCAGCTTTCCTTACCTGGTCTCGTCGGATAATTACAATGCGATCATTTTGCCGGCGGATTATGCCGGCGGCTTCGAGCGCAACTTCAACGGCACCGGTCCCTTCCGGCTCGAGAAATACACCGCCAAGGCCCATGCCTCCTTCGTGCGCAACGATCAGTATTGGGGCGCGCAGGCAATCCCCGATCGCTTGCTATTCAGTTTCTACGACAGCATCCAGGCCCAAGTGCTGGCGATGCAGGGCGGGCAACTCGACGTGCTGTTGCACGTGCCGGTGCAGGGCAGCCAAGCGCTGCTCGCCGACTCGCACATGAACATCGTGGCATTGAAATCGAGTGCGCACGAACAGGTGCACATGCGCACCGACAAGGGCGTGTTCGCCGACAAGCGAGTGCGCCGCGCGATCGCACTGTGCCTGAATCGCGAAAACCTGGTGCGGGGCATGTTTCGCGGGCGGGCGGCACTCGGCAACGACTCGCCCTTTGCACCGATTTTTCCGGCAACGGACCCGACGGTGCCGCAGCGCGAGCAGGATCTCGATGCGGCCAGGGAACTCTTGGCCGCGGCCGGCGTGCCCAATGGCTTCAAGGCAGTACTGACGACCGAGCGCTTTCAGGAGTTGCCGGACTACGCGGTCGTGATCCAGAACGCGGTGCGCAAGATCGGTGTGGATCTCACGCTCAATGTGGAAGACCAATCGAGCTATTATGGCCGTGCAGTGTTCGGTCAGTCGGACTGGCTGGAATCCTCCATGGGGATCGAGGACTACGCGCATCGCGGCGTGCCCAATACCATCCTGACCGCGAGCTTGGGCGGCAACGGCACCTTCAATGCGGCACATTTCAAAAATCCGCAGTACGACCGGCTCGTCGCGAGCTACATCGCCGCGCTTGACCCTGCCGCACAGCGTGCCGCGGCCGGGGGTATACAGCGCCTGCTGCTGGAGGAGACACCGGTCATCACCGCCTATTTCTACGATTGGCTGTCGGTGACGGCAGAACACGTCAGCGGCGTGCGGCCGACCGCCATGGGGCAGCTGTTTCTGTCCGAGACGCGCTTAGGTTAGGCCGCCGCGCTTAGGAGTGGCCACCATGCCCAACTCCGCCGCCGGTATGTGGCAGCGAATCGCGTGCCCCTCGCCGGCATCCAGGAGCGGCGGCTCCTGCTGTTCGCAGATGCCGCCGAGCTTGCGCGGACAGCGTGTGTGGAACACGCAGCCGGACGGCACGCTCAGGGCGTTCGGCAGTTCGCCGGTCAGGCGGATCCGCTGCGCGTGGCCTTCGACCCCGGGGTTGGCGGATAGCAGCGCCTCCGTGTAAGGGTGATGCGGGCCGAAGAAAACCGCCTCCGACGGACCGATCTCCAGAAGCCGGCCGAGGTAGAGCACGGCGATGCGGTCGGATAGGTAATGCACGACGTTCAGATCGTGCGAGATGAAGATGTAGCTGACGTGCTGCTCGGCTTGCAGATCGACCAACAAATTGAGGATTGCCGATTGCACGGAGACGTCGAGCGCCGAGGTCGGCTCGTCGCACACCACCACCCGCGGGCCGCCGGCGAAGGCGCGGGCAATGCCGACCCGCTGTTTCAGGCCGCCGGATAGCTGCCGCGGCTTTTCATCGAGATGGCGCTCGGTCAGTCGCACCGAAGCCGCCAGCTCGTGCAGTCGCGCCTCTCGCGGTTGCCCATACAATCCGACCAGGCGCAGCGAGCGACCGATCAGCCGGCGTACGGATTGCGAGCGATTCAGCGCCGAGCCTGGATTCTGAAAGACGATTTGCAGCGCCTTGAGCTGGGTCCGCGTCCGATCGGCGGCACGTGGCGGCAGCGGTTCGCCCGCCAGTTCAATCTGGCTGCCGGAATCGGGAGTCGATAAGCCGAGCAACAGCTTGGCGAGCGAGCTCTTGCCGCTGCCGGACTCACCCACCAACCCCAGCGTTTCACCCGGCCCTAGGTCGAGCCACACCTCATGCACCGCCTGCAGCGGCTTGCCGGCCACTTGGTAGGTCTTGGACAAGTTCCGGATGCGCAACAGCGGCGCGGTGAGCGGCACGGCGGCCGGCGGCGTGCGCAGCGGAACCGGTGCATCATGGCGCTGAAGGGGCAGATCCGGCGCTCGCTCGGGATAGAAACAACGCGTCACGCGGCCGCCCAGATCGATCGACGACGGCGCCTCGCGGCGGCAGCGCTCGGTCGCGTTACCGCAGCGGTCGACGAACACGCAGTGGCCCGTGATCGACCCCGCAGTCGGCAGGAACCCGGGGATGGATTCGAGCCGGCCGTGACTCTTGCGCCGTCCATAGGTCGGCACACAGCGCAACAGGCCGACCGTGTAGGGATGGCGCGGATCGCCGAATACGGTCGCCGCCGGTCCCTCCTCGATCAATTCCCCCGCATAGAGCACGCCGACCCGGTCGCACATGCGGGCGACGACGGGAAGGCTGTGGCTGATGAACAGAATCGAGTTGTCGAATTCCGCGTGCAATCGGGCGATGAGATCCAGCACTTCGGCCTCAACCGTCGCGTCGAGCCCGGTGGTCGGCTCGTCGAGAATCAGCAGCGCCGGATTGGTCGACAGCGCCATGGCGATGACCACGCGCTGCTGCATTCCGCCCGACAGCTCGTGCGGAAAATTGCGCAACACCCGCTGTGGGTTCGAGATCTGGACGCGCGACAACATCTGCGCCGCGCGCTCGTGCGCGGCGCCGCCCCTCAAGCCCTCCGCCACCTCGAATACTTCCGCCATCTGGCGTCCGATACGCAACGAGGGGTTCAGCGCCCGCCCCGGATCCTGGTAGACCATCGATATGCTCTGCGTGCGCAAGCGTTGCAGCGCCGGCGCTGACAGCGCCATCAGATCGCGCCCATCGACCAGGATTCGACCGCCGCTCACCAGGCCGTTACGCGGCAGATAGCGGATCGCGGCGAACGCGATCGTCGATTTCCCGCAGCCGGATTCACCGACTAGGCCGTAAGATTCGCCGCGTCGAATCGTCAGGCAGAGGTCGGTGAGAACGCGCCGTTCACGCCGGCCGACCCGGTAAAGGACATCGAGATGCTCGATGCGCAAGGCGTCGGCATCCCGTGGAATGGCGTCGTTGCGAATCATCGATGTCACGCCTCGAACACGCTCTGCAGCCCGTCCGTGACCAAATTGACGCCGACGACCAGCGAGGCCGTGGCGGCCGCGTCGAACAGGATGGTCCACCAGTAACTGCCGATCAGGCTGTAGTTCTCCGCGACGGCGATGCCCCAGTCGGCCGACGGCGGTTGGATGCCGAAGCCGATGAAGCTCAACGAGGCGACGAAGAAAATGGCGTAGCCCAATCTTACCGTCATCTCCACGATGGCGATCGGCAGCACATTCGGCAGAATTTCGATGAACATGATCGCGAGCGGACCATCGCCCCTGAGCCGCGCCGCCGCCACGTAGTCCAGCTCGCTCTCGATCAGCACCGCCGAGCGGATCGTGCGCGCGATCAGCGGCGTAAACACGAAGCCGATGACCAGCACCACCGTGGCATTCGAGGTACCGACGGCGGCCAGCGCCATCAGCGCGACGATGACCAGCGGCAGCGCTTGCAGCGCTTCGATCACGCGACTCACGACATCATCGAGTATGCCTCGAAGGTAGCCGACGCACAGGCCGAGTGCGCTGCCGAGCACCGTACCCAGCAAGGTGGCGAGCGGTGCCACGATCAAAATATCGCGCGCGCCCATGATGACACGGGAAAAAACATCGCGACCCAGCTGGTCGGTGCCAAACCAATGGGCCGCGGACGGCGGAGCGAGCGTTGCGAGCAAATTGTCGGCGTACGGATCGAGCGGCGTGATCTTGGCTCCAAACACGGCGCAGACCGTCCAGAACGTCAAAATCGCGAGGCCTACGATCAGTGTGGTTGAGCGGAGCGCGATCTGCAGGCGCTCGCGGGCAAGGCTGCGTGCCGCCACGGGAGTCCTCGAACGCCCGTTTGCGTCGGTCATGCACGCTCCGTGCGCATCCGCGGATTGAGCGCCGCGCTCAGCAAATCGGCGAGCACCGAGGCGAGCGCATAGATGGCGCCCACGGTCAGGACGCCCGCTTCGAGCATGGGGAAGTCCTTGGCGCGGGCGGCGGAATAAATCAAAGCGCCGATCCCGCGGTAGTGGAACAGGGTCTCGATCACCACCAGTCCTCCGGCGAGATAACCGACCAGGCTCGCCACGACCGTAATCGTGGGCAGCAGCGCGTTCGGCAACACATGCCGCCGCATCACCACCGGCATGGACAGGCCCTTGAGAATCGCGGTCCTCGTATAGTCCGAATCGAGCGCCTCGATGGTGCCGACGCGCGCCACGCGCGCGATGTAGCCGAAAAAAACCAGCACCAGCGGCAACGACGGCAGAATTAAAAAGCGAACTTGAACCAGCGGCCCCGCCCCTTCAGGCCAGTCGGCCGACATCGGCAGCCAGTGCAGCCAGACACCGAAGATCAAAATGAGCACGATCGAGGAGATGAATTCGGGGACGATCCCGAGCGATTGTCCGAGCAACACCATGGCGCGATCGCTCCAGCGCCCGACGCGCAGTGCCGCCCACACCCCGCCGGTGATGCCGAGCGGCACCACCAGAACGAAGGCGAGTGCCGCGAGCTTCAAGGAATTCGTCAAAGCCTCGGCGATGAACGGCGCCACCGGCGCGCGGAAGGTAAAGGATCTGCCCATGTCGCCGGTAAGAAAGTGCGTGATCCAGTCCCAATATTGCACCACCAGCGGCCGATCAACGCCCACTTGGTGATTGAAGACCGCGACCGCTCTCGCGTCCGCCAGCGGACCAAGGACCGCGCGCCCCACATCGCCCGGTAGCAGCTGTCCGCCCAGGAACACCACGATCGACAAGATACCGAGGGTGATCAGCGACAGCAGCGTGCGCTTCATCAAGAACTTGAGAATCGCGGGTTGGATGGTCACCGGAGCGAAGCTACCTGAATCGGACGACGAAGCAGCGGTGAATTCGCGAATTGCGCTCGAAGTCCTTCGGGATGGTCTCGGCGCTGATGTCCTCCACGCGCAAATCCGCAAGCGCCTCGGAGTCGAGCCGGAAGCGGGTGTAATTGGTCGAAAAGACCAGGCGCCCGGCGGGACGCAACAGCTTCAACGACCGGCGAATCATGCCCACATGATCGCGCTGCACATCGAGCACACCTTCCATGCGCTTGGAATTCGAGAACGTGGGCGGATCCACGAAGATCAAATCAAAGCGCGGTCCCCACACCGATTGGCTCTCCAGCCATTGCAAGCAATCCGCGCGATGCAATTCGTGCTCGGCTCCGCCGAAGCCGTTCAGCAGCAGATTGTCGTGCGCCCAATCGAGATAGGTGTTCGACAAGTCGACGCTCACGCTGCTGCGCGCACCGCCGGCGGCGGCGTATACCGTGGCGCTGCCGGTATAGCAAAACAGATTGAGGAAATCCGTATCCTTGGCCCAGTCCCGCAACAGCTGCCGAATGATGCGATGATCCAGAAACAGACCCGTGTCCAAGTAATCGCGGAAATTGACCCAAAACTTGAGCCCCCCTTCCCGTACGGCGTGCCGCTCGGCGGTGAGGGCGCGTTTTTCGTACTGCTCGCCGCCCTTCTGGGACTTGCGCACTCGGGAGTGCACATGCGACAGCGGCACCGCTAGAACCTCCGGCAACACCGCCAACACCTCGCGGCGACGCTCACGCGCGCTCTCCTGATTCACGGTGTTCGGCGGAGCGTATTCCTGCACATGGACGTGGCGCGCCTCCCGGCCGTAGACATCGATGGCGAATGCGTACTCCGGCATGTCGGCGTCGTAGAGACGATAGCACTCGACGTGTTCGCGCTCGGCCCAGGCTCCCAGGCGCTGCAGGTTCTTGCGCAGCCGATTGGCGAACATTTGCGCGCCGGGACGGCTCGACCAATCCGCGCGCACCGCCTCCGCCGGGCGCTGCTCGCTGGATTCGTTCAATTCGAAACGCAGCAGCCGACATTCGATCGTTCCGTTGAAGAAACGATGCGTGCGTTTCGCGTAGATCCCCAGATTGCGGGCCAGAGGCGGGTTGCCGGTGAGAATCGCCGCCTGCCAGCCGCGGAACCGTTCGCGCAGGGTGCGCCCCAGTTCGGAATACAGCTCGGGCAAGCCCGATTCCGCGCCGATGCGCTCCCCGTAGGGCGGATTGGTCACCACCAGCCCGACCTCCCCGCGAGGGGCGGCGATTTCGCTGAGCGCGCGCTTTTCCACGTGCAGCCACTCGGCGACGCCGGCATGCTCGCCGTTGGCAATCGCCATGCGCACCGCATCCGCGTCGATGTCGGAACCGAAGATGCAACGCCGGGGCGCGCGCGCGGCGCGCCGTGCGCGCGCCTCCTCGCGCAGGCGGTTCCACAATGCGCCGTCGTGCCCGCGCCAACCGCTGAAGCCGAAGTACTCGCGCTCGAGCGCCGGCGCGGCATCGGCCGCGATCAACGCCGCTTCGGTGAGGAATGTGCCCGAACCGCACATGGGATCGACGAGGACGCCGCCTTGGCGCTCAATGCCCGGCCAGCCCGCGCGCAACAACACCGCCGCCGCCACGTTCTCCTTGAGCGGCGCGCGGCCAGCCTCGATTCGATAGCCGCGCCGATGCAGACTTTCACCTGAAAAATCCAGCGACACCAGCGCCGTCGAGCCCTCGACATGCAGGTGCAGCAGCACATCGGGACGCTCGGGCTGGATGTTTGGGCGTTCACCGGTAGCGTCGCGCAAGCTGTCGCACACCGCGTCTTTCAGCAACTGCGAACCGTAAATCGTATGGCGGATGGATTCGTTGCCGCCGCTGCAATCGCATGCCAGCGTCGCGCCCGGCGCGAGATGATCGCGCCAATCGATGCGCTTCACGGCCTCATAGATACTCGTCGAACTACTGGCGTCGATCGAACCCACGCTCAACAAGACACGGGTCGCCGTGCGCGACCACAGGCAGGCGCGATAGCCCACCTCGAGCGTGCCTTGGAATTTCACATCGTGGCTGCGTTCGCGGATGTCGCTCGCGCCGTACGGCGCCAGTTCCTCCGCCAGCACCGAGGCCGCGCCCACCGGCGCCGTCGCGATCCAATAGCGCACGTTATCGTTCACGTGCGCATGCTCCGCAGAGCGTCCACGGTTCGCAACGGATGAGTCTCCAGGACGACGAGATCGTCGGCCCGCGCGCATAATGTCAGCAACGTCATTTAAATTCGCGCCTGCGCCTCAATAGGGTGCCAGTCGAGTTTCGGGTGGCTCGCGAAATAACGCACCAAGATGCGGTAAACGTGCGCGTCGAAGGTGGCAGGCGCGTCTTTCGACTCGAGCGCGGCCAATTCCTCTTCGCAGCGCGCGGTGCCCAGATAGACCCAGTGATCCACCACGTGCAGATCGGTACCGCCGAGCGCGTCGCGCTCGCGCAGCGCCACGCGCCCGGGAAACGGCCACGCCTTCAATTTGAGCGACGACAGGGCCATCTGCACCCGCACATTGTGCAAAACGGGCGGTTCCTCACCGATGCAGGCGCCCCTGCACTTACCGACCTGATAGGCGAAGCACGATCCGGCGCTCTGCTCCAGCCCCAAGACCTTTACGCAAAGCAGATGCGCCCGGGCGATGTCGATCAACGCCTTGCGCGCATCCTTGTGCGAATGAAACACGCCGTAGCAGCTCGCGAGCTGCTCAGGCTGCGCCTCGGCGATCGCCACGATTTCAACGGTACCCGTGCTCTCGGCGAGCCGGATCGTGTAGCTCTCGGACGCGGGCTTCAGGCGCCGGTTATACAGCGGCTGCTGCGTCCTGATCCACTCGGCCTCGCGCAGGCAGGCGCCAAGTTCGCCCGCGGTCTCCAGCCAATCGACGCGCCGCACCGCCATCCCCAGCTTCTGCTCCCTGCGGCCGGCGCGCTCATTTGCAAAATGTCCGAGAACGCTCGTGCGCAGACGGCTGCTCTTCCCGACATGGAGCAAGACATCGTCAATCCCAAAAAACCGATACACGCCCGGGCCCTCGGGTATCTCATCCGCCAGACCTTCGGGCAAATGCGCCGGCAATTGGTGCGCGCCGAGCACGGTTTGCGTGGCCGCCGCAAGCGCCGCCTCGGGCAGATCCTGTCGCAGCTTGAACCAAAAATCACGCAGCACGCGCGCATCCCCGAGGGCGCGGTGGCGCGCACTGCAGACCAAATCGTGCCGCTTCATCACCGCATCCAGGCTGTGCCGCGGATGCTGCGGAAACAGGCGCCGCGAGAGTTTCACGGTGCACAGAACCTTGGCGCAGAAATGTACGTCGACGCGGCGGAACTCGGCGCGCAAGAACGCGTAGTCGAAGCGCGCGTTGTGCGCGACGAACAGCGGCCGCGCCGGCAGCGATGACAGCGCCGGCGATTGCAGTTTCTCGAGCAGGAGCGGGGCGATATCGGCGAAGCGCGGTGCCGTCGCGACCATCTCGTTGCTGATACCGGTGAAACTTTCGATGTACGGGGGAATCGGGCACTCAGGGTTCACGAGTGAACTCCATTCCTCGACAGCCAGGCCGTTTTCCACCCGCACGATGCCGACTTCGGTGATGCGATGGTAGGCCGCGTTACCGCCGGTCGTCTCTAAGTCGACAAATACCAGATCCTGCGGAAGCCCGGCCAAGTCTTGCGGAAGGATGAAAGCCTCAGCCGCGTCCATCGAGCGACAGGAGCGGGTAATACAGATCGGGGCGCCGATCGCGGAACACGCCCCAAGCCCGGCGGTAGCGGCGCACGGCCTCCAAATCGAATGCTGCGGTCAGCACGGTCTCGCTGTGGCGATCCGCTTCCGCCACTTTTTCGCCGGTGTGCGAGGCGATGAACGATGAGCCATAAAACGTCATGGTGTACTTCTCGCCCTGCTCGGTGCCGACACGATTCGATGCCACCAAGGGCATGATATTGGCAGCCGCATGACCCTGCATGGTGCGCTGCCAATGCGCACTGGAATCCAAGCTCGGATCCTGCGGCTCGGAGCCGATCGCGGTCGGATACAGGAGAATTTCCGCGCCCATCAACGCCATGGAGCGCGCGGCCTCCGGGAACCACTGGTCCCAGCAGATCGCGACGCCCAATTTGGCGATTCGGGTGTCGAACACCTTGAAGCCGGTATCTCCCGGCGAGAAGTAAAACTTCTCGTGATATCCCGGCCCTTCGGGAATGTGCGATTTGCGGTAGCTGCCGAGCACCGCACCGTCGGCGTCCACCAGCACCAACGAGTTGTAATAGGCGTTGTTGGCGCGCTCGAACACACTGACCGGCAGCACCACGCCGAGCTCGCGCGCCAGGCCGCGAAAATGCTCCACCGCCGGATGACCCTCCAGAGGTTTCGCCAGGTCGAAATGCCGCGTGGAGTGGTCCTTGCAGAAATACGGGGTCTCGAACAACTCTTGGATCAACACCACATTGGCGCCGCGGCGCGCCGCCTCGCGGATCAATTTCTCGGCACGCGCCA
>Ga0181521_10002710_pt1 | contig 21257 bp, 16 predicted proteins | sample PEATcosm2014_Bin_32_FD_119764 | JGI IMG/M metagenome (GOLD analysis project Ga0181521, IMG submission 119764) | Peatland microbial communities from MTU Mesocosm Facility, Houghton, MI, USA - PEATcosm2014_Bin02_60_metaG | ecosystem: Environmental > Terrestrial > Soil > Wetlands > Peat | place...
GGCCGCCTGCAGGGCGCCGAGGTAGCCGCGGGCTGAGCCGCGCGCCCGCTCAGGCCTGCGGCGCGTCCTTGTGGCGCTCGATCAGCGCGTACGCCGAGTGGTTGTGGATCGACTCGAAGTTCTCGGACTCGACCACGTAGGCGCGGATGCGCTCATCCGCATTCAGCCGCAGCGCGACGTCCCGCACCATGTCCTCGACGAACTTGGGGTTGTCGTAGGCCCGCTCGGTCACGTACTTCTCGTCCGGGCGCTTCAGTATCCCGTAGACCTCGCATGAGGCTTCCGTTTCGGCGAGGTCGATCAGTTCCTCGATCCATACGTGGCTGTGGATCTTGGCGGTGATGGTCACGTGCGAGCGCTGGTTGTGCGCGCCGCGGTCGGAGATCTTCTTGGAGCACGGGCACAGGCTGGTAACCGGCACGACCACCTTCAGCCAGGTGTCGGTCCGGCCGCGGCGGATCTCGCCGATCAGCGTCGCGCGGTAGTCGAGCAGGCTCTCGACGCCCGACACCGGCGCCTTCTTCATCACGAAGTACGGAAACGTCATCTCGATGTGGCCCGTCTCGGCGTCGAGTCGCTCGACCATCTCGTGCAGCATCGCCCGGAACGAGTCGACCGACAGCTCGCGCTCGTGGTGGTGCAGGATCTCGACGAACCGCGACATGTGCGTGCCCTTGAAGTTGTGGGGCAGGTACACGGACATGTTGAAGCTGGCGACCGTGTGCTGTTCGCCGCCCGAGCGGTCCTTGACGCGCACCGGGTGATAGATGTCCTTGATGCCGACCTTGTCGATCGCGATCTGCCGCAGATCGGCGCGACCCTGCACGTCCTCGATTGGCGCCTTCTGCGGCGCGGCGGTCGGCGCGTCCATGTGCTCTCCATCCTGCCGCCGGCGGCGACGTTGCGGTGCTCGGTTACTCGTCACGGCCACAGTCGCCGGCGCTCAGGCGCGCTGCTGCCGCGGCTGCCACCAGCGGTCGATCGCGGCGGCGAGCCCGGCCGCATCGAGGCCGGCGGTAGCCAGGTTGTCGGCGCGCGAGCCGTGCTCGATGAACCGGTCCGGTATCCCGATCTGCAGCAGCGGCCGCAGGTAGCCCTGCGCCGTCAATACCTCGAGCACCGCGTCTCCCGCGCCCCCGGCCACGACGTTTTCCTCGACCGTGACCAGGTATTCGTGGCGCGCCGCGATCCGGGCCACCAGCGCTTCGTCGAGCGGTTTTACAAAACGCATGTTGACCAGGGTCGCATCGAGGCGCTCGGCAGAGGGCGCCACGGCGTGCACCATGGTGCCGAAAGCGAGGATCGCAAGGCCCGAGCGCCCCTCGCGGCGGGTCTCCGCCTTGCCGACCGGCAGCGCACGCATCTCGGCCTCGGGCGCGACGCCGGGGCCCGCGCCCCGCGGGTAGCGGACCGCGGCCGGGCCCGGCAGCGTCACGGCCGTGTACAGCATCTGCCGGCACTCGTTCTCGTCGGCCGGCGCCATGATCGTCAGGCCAGGCACGCAGCGCATGAATGACAGGTCGAACGCCCCCTGGTGCGTCGCGCCGTCGCCGCCGACGAGGCCTGCCCGGTCAATGGCGAAGGTGACCGGGAGCTTTTGCAGCGCGACGTCGTGGATCAGCTGGTCGTAGGCCCGCTGCAGGAACGTCGAGTAGATCGCGACCACGGGCCGCAGGCCCTCGCAGGCAAGCCCCGCGGCCAGCGTCACGGCGTGCTGCTCGGCGATCGCGACGTCGAAGTACCGGTCGGGAAAGCGCTTGGAGAACTCGACCAGCCCGGAGCCTTCGCGCATCGCCGGCGTGATGCCGACGATGCGGGCGTCGCGCTCGGCCATGTCGCACAGCCATTGGCCGAACACCTGCGAGTAGCTGGGGCCGGTGCTCTTCTCCTTGAAGATCATGGCCCGGGCCGGATCGAACGGGCCCGGGCCGTGCCACTTGATCGGGTCGGCCTCGGCCGGCGCGTAGCCCTTGCCCTTGCGCGTGACCACGTGCAGGAACTGGGGCCCATGGAGATTGCGGACGTTGCGCAGCGTCTTCACCAGCGCGCCGACGTCGTGGCCATCGATCGGGCCGATGTAGTTCAGTCCCATCTCCTCGAAGATCGTGCCGGGCAGCACCATGCCCTTCATGTGCTCCTCGGAGCGGCGCGCGAGTTCCCAGGCGGCCGGGATCCGTCGCAGCACCTTCTTGCTGCCTTCCTTGAGGCCGGAATAGAGGCGGCCGGACAGCATGCGCGCAAAGTAGTTCGACAGCGCACCGACGTTTTCGGAAATCGACATGTCGTTGTCGTTCAGGATCACGAGCAGGTCGACATCGAGGCTGCCGGCATGATTGAGCGCCTCGAATGCGAGCCCTGCACTCATCGCCCCGTCGCCGATGATCGCGACGTGACGGCGTCTCGCGGCTGCCGGCGCGCCCGCCGGGTGGGTCAGTTCCTCGGCGATCGCCATGCCGAGCGCGGCCGAAATCGAGGTGCTCGAGTGGCCGACGCCGAAGGTGTCGTATGCGCTCTCGGCGCGGCTCGGGAACGGGGCGAGCCCGCCCTTGAGCTTGATCGTCGCCAGCTGGTCGCGCCGTCCGGTCAGCACCTTGTGCGGGTAGGCCTGGTGGCCGACGTCCCAGACGAGCCGGTCGGTCGGAGTGTCGTACACATAGTGCAGGGCCAGCGTCAGCTCGACGGTGCCGAGGCCGGCCGCGAAGTGGCCTCCCATCTGACTGACCGTGTCTATCAGGAACTGACGCAGCTCCGCGGCGACAGCCGGCAGGTCGCTTTCCGGGAGCTGCCTGAGCTGCGCCGGACAGTCGATGGCAAACAAGCGGGGGTAGGAATCGGACCCGGGCATGGCGTCAGTCTAACCCGGTCGGCGCGCGCCGCGGAGCGCGTTCGCCGCGCGGCACGCTATGACGATCGCTCGACGCTGTAGCCGGCGAGCCAGACGAGCATCGCGGCGGGCTCGCCGTAACACGCGATCGCGCCGAGTGCCCGGCTGTGCAGCTCGGCGGCGCGGGCCCGGGATGCGGCAAGCCCCACGGCCGCAGGATAGGTCGGCTTGCGCCGCGCCTCGTCTGCTCCGACCGCCTTGCCGAGCAGCCGCGGGTCGCCTTCGACGTCGAGGATGTCGTCGACGATCTGGAATGCGAGGCCGAGATCGCGGGCGAAGCGTCCGAGCCGTTCGACGTCGGCGGGCGCGGCGCCGGCGAGTGCCGCCGGCAGCGCGACGCTCGCCTCGATCAGCGCGCCGGTCTTTCTGAGGTGCATGTCCTCCACTTGCGCGGCCGTGAGCAGCCTCCCGACGGCGCCCAGATCGATCGCCTGGCCGCCGGCCATCCCCATGGTCCCGCTCGCGCTCGCGAGGATGCGGATCATCGCAACCCGGGCTTCGGCACTCGCCGGCGCCGCCGCGAGGCTCTCGAACGCCAGCACCTGCAGTGCATCGCCCGCGAGGATTGCGGTCGCCTCGTCGAACTGCCGGTGGCAGGTCGGCCGGCCGCGCCGGAGGTCGTCGTCGTCCATCGCCGGCAGGTCATCGTGCACGAGCGAGTAGACGTGGATCATCTCGACGGCGGCGGCGGCCGCGTCGAGGGCCGCCGCCGACCCGCCGCACAGTTCGCCGGTCGCATAGACGAGCGCCGGCCGGATCCGCTTGCCGCCGCCGAGCGCGGCATATCGCATCGCCTCGTGCAGCCGGGCCGGAACCGAGGTGGCCGCGGGAATCCGCTCCGCGAGGGCCCGCTCGACGCGCGTCTGGTAGGCGGCAAGCCGGGCCGCGTGATCGGCGGACCTCACTCCGGCTCGTCTTCGCCCGCGATCGCATCGAACGGCACCGCCTCGCTCACGCCGTCCGGGCGGGTCATCAGCACCTCGACCTTCTGTTCCGCGGCCGCGAGTGCCTGCTGGCATGCGCGGGTGAGCGCGACACCGCGCTCGAATGCGCTCAGCGCTTCCTCGAGCGGCACCTCGCCCTGCTCGAGCCGCGCGACGACCGCCTCGAGCTCGGTCATCGCCTGCTCGAAATCGAAGCGCGCCGGATCGCCCGGCGCTGCAGGAGGCGGAGGTGCCGACTTGGTGCGGGCCATGGGAGTGCTTGCAGGACGCGGGAGCGCAGAGGCGCGGGAGACTAACGGCCACTCCCTCCGAGCGTCAACGCGCGCGTCGCCAAATGCGGATTGACGCGTGCTCCGAGCGGCGACTAGAGTCTTCAAAGCATGGACGACGGCCGCGTCGCCGCTACTGCGGCGTCCAGTGAAACTATCGATGAGCCAAGGAGTTGCATCGTGAACCTCAAGGGAAGTAAAACGGAAAAGAACCTCAAGGACGCCTTTGCCGGCGAGTCCCAGGCCAATCGTCGCTACCTGTACTTCGCAGCCAAAGCCGACGTCGAAGGTTTCAATGACGTCTCGGCCGTGTTCCGCTCGACCGCCGAGGGTGAGACGGGGCATGCGCACGGTCATCTCGAGTATCTCGAGGCCGTCGGCGACCCGGCGACCGGGCTGCCGATCGGCGCGACCTCCGATAACCTGAAGGCGGCGATCGCGGGCGAGACGCACGAGTACACCGACATGTACCCGGGCATGGCCAAGGCGGCCCGCCAGGAAGGGTTCCACGAGATCGCCGACTGGTTCGAGACGCTCGCGAAGGCGGAACGCTCGCACGCTAACCGCTTCCAGAAAGCGCTGGACGGGTTGTAATTGGTGCCGTTCAGGCGCCCGTCGTGCGACGGGCACCGCGCGCTGCCGGTCGAGGCCGGACACCCATGAGCCAGACGCCCGTCACCGGCGCCCGCGAGGGCAGCCTCGAGGCACCCACCCGTCACCCGATCGACTGGCAGGGTCCCGGGTTCTACGACGAGGCGGCGCTGTTCAAGGAGCTGGAGCGCGTGTTCGACATCTGCCACGGATGCCGGCGCTGCTTCAGCCTGTGCCAGTCGTTTCCGACGCTGTTCGACGCGGTCGACGCCTCGCCGTCCGGCGAGGTGCACGGCGTGCCGAAGCCCGCGTACTGGCAGGTGGTGGACCACTGCTACCTGTGCGACATGTGCTACATGACGAAGTGCCCGTACGTGCCGCCGCACGCGTGGAACGTGGATTTCCCGCATCTCATGCTGCGCGCCAAGGCGGTCAAGCACGCCCAGCAGCGCACGACCGTTCGCGACCAGATCCTGTCCGCGACCGATCGGGTCGGCGCCATCGCCGGCGTCCCGGTGGTCGCCGAGGTCGTCAACGGCATCAACGCCACGCGCCTCGGGCGCGCGCTGCTGTCGAAGACGCTCGGTGTGCACCCCGACGCGCCGCTGCCGCGCTACAGCAGCCGGAGCTTTCGCGCCCGCGAGGCGCACCGCACGAGGCCCGCTCTCAAGGTCGTGCCGACCGCCGACACCCGCGGGCGGGTCGCGCTGTTCGCGACCTGCTACTGCAACCGCAACGAGCCGGCCATCGATGCCGACCTCGTGGCGGTGTTCGAGCACAACGGCATCCCGGTCGAGCTCGCCGCCCGCGAACGGTGTTGCGGCATGCCCAAGCTCGAACTCGGCGACCTGCAGGCCGTCGCGACGCTCAAGGACTTCAACGTGCCCGAGCTCGCCGCGCTCATCGACCGCGGCTGCGACATCGTCGCGGCGATCCCATCGTGCGTGCTGATGTTCAAGCAGGAGCTGCCGCTGCTGTTTCCCGGCGATCCACTGGTGCGCAAGGTCAGCGAGCACACCTTCGATCCGTTCGAGTACCTGATGCTGCGCCACGCCGCGGGACTGCTGAGGACCGACTTTAGCGCCGAGCTCGGCAAGATCGCCTATCACGTGCCCTGCCACCTGCGCGTGCAGAACATCGGCCTCAAGACGCGCGACCTGTTGAAGCTCGTGCCGGGCACGACGCTCGAGGTGATCGAGCGCTGCTCCGGCCACGACGGCACCTACGCCGTGAAGCAGGAATTCCACGAGTACTCGGTCAAGATCGGCAAGCCGGTGGTGGCGCGGGTCGCAGGCTCCGGGGCCGTGCAGCACTCGAGCGACTGCCCGATGGCCGGACAGCAGATCTCGCACGGCCTGCCCGACCACCGCCCGCCGGTGCATCCGCTCACGCTCCTGCGGCAGGCCTACGGCCTGCCCGGCCGCTGACGTGAGCGAAGGCGCATCGCAGCCCCGGCGGCTGGCCCCGCCGGACCTGATGAGCCTCGAGCAGTACGCGCGCGCACGCTCCGAGTTCCGCGCGCGGGTGCTCGACCACAAGCGACCGCGGACCGTCGCCGTCGGGCCGAACGCGACCTGGTGCTTCGAGGACCGGCTCACCATCCAGTACCAGGTCCAGGAGATGCTGCGCGCCGAGCGGATCTTCGAGCCGCAGGGGATCCAGGAAGAGCTCGACGCCTACAATCCGCTGATCCCTGACGGCACCAACCTCAAGGCGACGTTCCTGATCGAGTACACCGATCCCAACGAGCGCGCGGTCGCGCTGACGCGCCTCAAGGGTATCGAGCGGCGCTGCTACCTCGCCGTCGGCGATGACGTGTCGTTCGCGGTCGCGGACGAGGACCTGGAGCGGGAAAACGAGACCAAGACCTCAGCCGTGCACTTCCTGCGCTTCGAGCTGGGCCCGCGGGCGCGGGCGTTTCTGGCGGCCGGTGCGCCGCTGCGGGCCGGCATCGACCACCCGGCATACACCCATTCCGTCGAGCTGAGCGCCGCAACGACCGCGGCCCTCGCCGCCGACCTGGCCCCGTGACGGGCCGGCGCCGCGGGTTCCCGCGACTGCCACCAATCGCTCGCCAAGGCCAGCCGGCCCGATTTTTAGTACGCTCGCGCCCGGCATGAACCAGTCGTACACCGCCTCCGACATCGAGGTCCTGTCGGGACTCGACCCCGTGCGCCGCCGCCCGGGCATGTACACCGACACGACGCGTCCCAACCACATGGTGCACGAGGTCGTCGACAACAGCGTCGACGAGGCGCTCGCCGGCCACTGCCACGAGATCAACGTAACGGTGTTCAAGGACGGCGCGGTCGAGGTAGTCGACGACGGCCGCGGCATGCCGGTCGATGTGCACCCCAAGGAGAAGATCCCGGGCGTCGAGCTGATCCTGACCCGGCTGCACGCGGGCGGGAAGTTCTCCGACAAGACCTACCAGCAGGCGGGCGGCCTGCACGGCGTCGGCGTGTCGGTCGTCAACGCGCTGTCCTCCCGCCTCGAGTGCCGCGTCAAGCGCGACGGCAACGAGTACCTGATCACGTTCAAGGACGGGCGGCTCGATGCGAAGCTCAAGGTCGTCGGCAAGGTCGGCGCGCGCAATACGGGCACCGCCGTGCGCTTCTGGCCGAATCCGCAGTACTTCGATTCGGACAAGATCTCGCTGCCCAAGCTCAGGCACCTGCTGCGCGCCAAGGCCGTGCTGTGTCCGGGCCTGAAGCTGACGCTGTATGCCGAGGCCTCCGGCGAGCGCGACGAGTGGTTCTATACCGGCGGCCTCGCGAGCTACCTGGTCGAGCGGCTCGAGGCCGCGGCGCTGGTGCCCGAGGAGCCCTTTGCGGCCAGCCTCAAGGGCGGCGACGAGGTCGCCGAATGGGCCTTCGGCTGGCTCGCGGAGGAGGGGGTCGAGGTCGTCGGCGAGAGCTACGTCAACCTGATCCCGACCGTCGAGGGTGGCACGCACGTCAATGGCCTCAGGGCCGGAATCACCGATGCGGTGCGCGAGTTCTGCGAGTTCCGCAATCTGGTGCCGCGCGGCGTCAAGCTCGCGCCGGAGGACGTCTGGGACCGCCTGTGCTACGTGCTGTCGGTCAAGATGTCCGAGCCGCAGTTCGCGGGCCAGACCAAGGAGCGCCTCGCCTCGCGCGAGTCGGCGGCCTTCGTCTCGGGACTGGTCAAGGACGCGCTGGCCGTGTGGCTCAACCAGCATCCGGAAGCCGGCGAGCGGATCGCCCAGCTCGCCATCGCCAACGCGCAGGCGCGGCTGCGCGCGGCCCAGAAGGTCGTGCGCAAGCGCGTCGTGTCGGGGCCGGCGCTCCCCGGCAAGCTCGCCGACTGCACCTCCCAGGAACCGGAGCGCACCGAGCTGTTCCTCGTCGAGGGCGACTCGGCCGGCGGCAGCGCCAAGCAGGCGCGCGAACGGGACATCCAGGCGGTCATGCCGCTGCGCGGCAAGATCCTCAATACCTGGGAGGTGGACGCCGGCGGCGTGCTCGCCTCGCAGGAGGTGCACGACATCGCGGTCGCCATCGGCGTCGAGCCCGGCTCGCCGAAGCTCGACGATCTGCGCTACCACAAGATCTGCATTCTCGCCGACGCCGACTCCGACGGGCAGCACATCGCGACGCTGCTGTGCGCACTGTTCCTGCGGCACTTCCGGCCGCTGGTGCTCGCCGGCCACGTGCACGTGGCGATGCCGCCGCTGTACCGGATCGACGTCGGGCGCAACGTCTACTACGCGCTCGATGACGCCGAGCGCGCCGGCATCCTCGACCGGATCGCGGCCGAGGGGCAGCGCGGCAAGGTCACCGTCACGCGCTTCAAGGGGCTGGGCGAGATGAGCCCGCTGCAGCTGCGCGAGACGACCATGGCCCCGGCCACGCGCCGCCTGCTGCAGCTGACGGTGGATGCCGCGGACGACACCGACCAGCTGCTCGACATGCTGCTCGCCAAGAAGCGGGCGAATGACCGGCGCGACTGGCTCGAGGCCAAGGGCAATCTGGCCGAGGTGGTGGCGTGAAGAGCGGCGAGCTCAACTTCGAGGGCATCGAGCGGCGACCGCTCAAGGAATTCACCGAGAAGGCCTACCTCGACTACTCGATGTACGTGATTCTCGACCGGGCGCTGCCGCAGCTGGCGGACGGATTGAAGCCGGTGCAGCGCCGGATCATCTATGCGATGAGCGAGCTCGGGCTCGCCGCGGGCGCCAAGCACAAGAAGAGCGCGCGCACGGTGGGCGATGTGATCGGCAAGTTCCATCCGCACGGCGACTCCGCCTGCTACGAGGCCATGGTGCACATGGCGCAGGATTTCTCGTACCGCTACCCGATCGTCGACGGCCAGGGCAACTGGGGATCGACCGACGACCCGAAGTCTTTCGCGGCGATGCGCTACACCGAGGCCAAGCTCCGGCCGTACGCCGAAACGCTGCTCGCGGAGCTCGGCCAGGGGACCGTCGACTGGACGCCGAATTTCGACGGCACGCTCGAGGAACCCGCGCTGCTGCCGGCGCGACTGCCGAACGTGCTGCTGAACGGCGCGAGCGGCATCGCGGTCGGCATGGCGACGGACATTCCGCCGCACAACCTGAGGGAAATCGCCACCGCCTGCGTGCGGCTGATCGACGAGCCGGACGTCACGCTGCGCGAGCTCATGAAACTGGTGCCCGGTCCCGACCTGCCGACCGGCGGGGAAATCATCACGCCGAAGTCCGAGCTACGCGCGATGTACGACAGCGGCAACGGCGCGTTCCGGGCTCGCGCGATCTGGGAGGCGGGCGACGGCGAGGTGGTCATCACGGCGCTGCCGTACCAGGTGTCGGGCGCCAAGATCCAGGAGCAGGTCGCGCAGCAGATCCGCGCCAAGAAACTGCCGATGGTCGACAACGTGCGTGACGAGTCCGATCACGAGGACCCGGTGCGCATCGTGCTGGAGCTGCACTCGAATCGCGTCGACGCCGAGCAGCTGATGGCGCACCTGTTCGCGACCACCGACCTCGAGCGCAGCTACCGCGTCAATCTCAACGTCATCGCGCTCGACGGCCGGCCGCGGGTGATGGGCCTGCGGGACCTGCTGACCGAGTGGCTGTCGTTCCGCACGCGCACCGTCACGCGCCGGCTCGAGTTCCGTCTCGGCCGGGTCAACGCGCGGCTGCACGTCCTCGAGGGCCTGCTGATCGCGTTCCTCAACCTCGACGAGGTGATCCGCATCGTGCGGCGCGAGGACGAGCCGAAGCCGGTGCTGATCAAGCGCTTCAAGCTCTCCGACGAACAGGCCGAAGCGATCCTCGAGACCAAACTGCGGCACCTCGCAAAGCTCGAGGAGCTGAAGATTCGCGCCGAGCAGGCCGAGCTCGCGGCCGAACGGGATGACATCCAGAAGACGCTGAAGAGCCCGGCGCGACTGCGCAAGCTGGTGCGCGAGGAGCTGCTCGCGGATGCTGACAAGCACGGCGACAAGCGCCGCACGAAGATCGTCGAACGCGAGGCGGCCAAGGCGATCGACGAGACCGAGCTCGTCGTGGCGGAACCCGTGACGGTGGTGCTGTCGACCGCCGGCTGGGTGCGGCAGGCGAAGGGCCACGAGATCGACCCGCAGACCCTGTCCTACAAGACCGGCGACGGCTACCAGGCGGCGGCCCGCGGCAAGAGCACGCAACAGGCCGTGTTCCTCGACTCGACCGGGCGCACCTACTCGCTGCCGGCGCACACGCTGCCGTCGGCGCGCGGCCAGGGCGAGCCGCTGTCGGGCCGCGTCGATCCGCCCGAGGGTGCGACATTTGCGAGCGTGATGCTCGGCGAGCCGGGCGACCGCTGGGTCGTGGCGAGCGACTTCGGCTACGGCTTCATCGTCAGGCTCGAGGAGCTGTACGCACGCAACCGCAGCGGCAAGGCGGTGCTGGCGGTGCCCGAGGCCGCGAAAGCGATCCCGGCGGCGCGCGTCGCGGAGGATCCGGGCGCCCTGATCGCGGTGGCGGCGACGGCCGCAGGCATGGACGGGCGGCTGCTGGTGTTTCCGGTCAGCGAGCTGCCCGAGCTCGCCAAGGGGCGCGGCAACAAGCTGTTCAACATCCCGGGCGCGCGCGCCGAAGCGCGCGAGGAGCTGGTCGTCGCGGTCGCCGTCGTGGCTCCCGGCGGCAAGCTCAGGGTCGTGTGCGGCGAGCGCAGCATGACGCTCGGCTGGGCCGAGCTCGAGGACTACCGCGGCGAACGCGCCCAGCGCGGCGCGATGCTGCCGAAGAACTATCGCCGGGTCACCGCGCTCGAGGCCGAGCCACCCGCCGCCTGAGCGCGGCGCGCCGGGGCACGTCCCCGACAGCGGGCCGGCGACGGGCATCCGGGCATGGGCGAGCCTGCGGCATCAGCGTATCGTCTGGCCGCCTGGACGCGGTCGGGCCGGCACGGAGGGGCTGCCTGGTGCGCGCAGCACCCGCGGCCCGCTGAGCGGATCCGCGTGGCACAGGTCGCAGCGCACGCAGGGGCAGGGGGAGAGGGAAGCGATGGCGTCCGGGACGCTGCTGGCGGCCGAGATCGAGGCGATCGTCCATGCGACGCATCGCGAGCCGCGATCGGTACTCGGCTACCACGAGATCGCGAGGGCCGACGAGCAGCCGCTCGCTCTCGTGCGCGTGCTCGAGCCGGGCGCGGTCGAGGTGGCGGTGTTCTGGGAGGACGAGCCGGCGGCCGCCGCGCGACCGCTCAAGCTGCTGCATCCGGCGGGTTTCTACGAGGGAAGAATTCCATACCGGCGGCCGCTGGTGCCGTATCGCCTGCGGGTGCGTTACCGCGACGGCCACGAGCTGCTCAAGCACGACCCGTACTTCTTCGCGCCGCAGCTGTCGGACTACGACCTGTACCTGTTCGGCGAAGGCAATCATTACCGCATCTGGTCGAAGCTCGGCGCCCATCCGACGACGCTCGAGGGCCTCGCCGGCACGCGCTTCGCGGTCTGGGCGCCGAACGCCGAGCGCGTCAGCGTCGTCGGCCCGTTCAACCAGTGGGACGGCCGCAAGCATGCGCTGCAGGCACGCGGCGCCAGCGGCGTCTGGGAGCTGTTCGTTCCCGGCGTCGGGCCCGGCGCGCTCTACAAGTACGAGATCCGCACGCCCGGCGGCGGCACCCGGCTGAAGTCCGATCCCTACGGATTCGCGATGCAGCTGCGACCCGACAACTGCTCGGTGGTGGCGAGCCTCGACGGCTTCGAATGGCACGACGCGGCCTGGCTCCAGGCACGCCGGGCCGCCGATCCGAAGCGTCAGCCGATCAGCATCTACGAGGTCCACCTCGGCTCGTGGCGGCGCGTCGAGGGCCGCGAGCCGCCATTCATGAACTGGCACGAGGCGGCCGAGCAGCTTATCCCGTACGTCAGGGACCTCGGCTACACGCACATCGAGCTGATGGCCGCGGCCGAACACCCGTTTGACGGGTCGTGGGGCTACCAGGTGGCGGGCTACTACGCGCCGACCGCCCGCTTCGGCGGCCCCAGGGACCTGATGGGCTTCGTCGACCGCTGCCACGCGGCGGGCATCGGCGTGCTGATGGACTGGGTACCGGCGCACTTCCCGAAGGACGAGCACGGGCTCGCCGACTTCGACGGGACCGCGCTCTATGAGCACGCCGATCCGCGCCAGGGCGAGCACCGGGAGTGGGGCACGAAGATCTTCAACTTCGGGCGCAACGAGGTGCGCAATTTCCTGGTCGCGAACGCGCTCTACTGGCTCGAGAACTTCCACGTCGACGGCCTGCGGGTCGACGCGGTGGCCTCGATGCTGTATCTGGACTACAGCCGCGAGCCCGGGCAGTGGGTGCCGAACCGCTACGGCGGGCGCGAGAACCTCGAGGCGATCAGCTTCCTGCGCCAGCTGAACTGGGCGGTGCACGAGTACGCCCCCGGCAGCCTGATGGTTGCCGAGGAGTCCACCGCCTTTCCCGGCGTGACCCAGCCCGCCCACCTCGGCGGCCTCGGCTTCACGTTCAAGTGGAACATGGGCTGGATGAACGACACGCTGCGCTACATGCAGCTCGACCCGGTGTACCGCAGCCATGAGCACCGGCTGGTGACGTTCTCGTTCATCTACGCCTGGTCCGAGAGCTTCATGCTGCCGGTCTCGCACGACGAGGTCGTGCACGGCAAGCGCGCGCTGCTCGAGAAGATGCCGGGAGACGAGTGGCAGAAGCGCGCCAACTACCGTTTGTTCATGAGCTACATGACGCTGCATCCGGGCAAGAAGCTGCTGTTCATGGGCTGCGAGTTCGGCCAGTGGCATGAGTGGCGCGACACCGCGAGCCTCGACTGGCCGCTGCTGGGCGATGCGCGGCACTGTGCGCTGCGCGACCTCAACCGCGACCTCAACCGGCTGTACTGCGCGGCCGTGCAGCTGCATGGCAGCGACTGCGACCGCGACGGGTTCGCCTGGATCGACCCGCACAACGCCGCGCAGAGCGTGTTCGCCTTCGAGCGGCGCGCGACGCGCGACGACCGTGGCGCACCGCTCGTGTGCGTGTTCAACGCCACGCCCGTACCCCGCGACGATTACTGGGTCGGGGTCGACGCGCCGGGCCACTACACCAAGCTGCTCGATTCCGACGACGTCCGCTACGGCGGATCGGGGTACTGCGGCGAGACGGGGTTCGAGGCGGCCGCGCATCCGGCGCACGGGCGCCCGTTTGCGCTGAGGCTGTCGCTGCCGCCGCTCGGGGCGCTGATCCTAAGGCACGGCTGACGCCCGTGACACGAGCGCCGATCGAGCGTCCCGGAGCCGCGAGCGGCGTCGCGCGGCGGGGGTCCGGGTGAGCGCCGCGGCGGCGAGCGCGCGTCTTGCCGCGGCGATCGGGCCGGGCGACCCGACGCCGCTCGGCGCGACGCCGACCGCAGACGGCGTGAACTTTGTGCTGCACTCGAGCGTCGCCGAGCGCGTCGAGCTGTGCCTGTACGATGCCAGCACGCGCCAGCCGCGCGGCAGCGTCGCGCTGCCCGGACGCACCGGCAGCGCGTGGCACGGTTTCCTGCCGGCACCGCTGGCGGCGGTCGGCGACCTGTACGGCTACCGGGTGCACGGCCCGTACGCGCCTGAGCGCGGCTTGCGCTGCAACCCGGCCAAGCTGCTGCTCGATCCGGCGGCGCGGGCGCTGACCGGCGAGCCGCTGCTCTCGCCGGCACTGTTCGACGCCGACGGAACAGGCGCGCTCGACAGCGCCTCGGCGATGCCGCGCTGCCGGATCGTCGAGCGGGCGTTCGACTGGGGCGGGGAGCGCTCACCGGTCGTCCCGTGGCGCGACACGATCCTCTACGAGCTGCATGTCAAGGGCTTCACCCAGCGTCACCCCGGCGTCGCGGAGCGGCTGCGGGGCACGTACCTCGGGCTCGCGGAGCCGGCCGCGGTCGGCTGGCTGCGCGATCTTGGCATCACGAGTGTCGAGCTGATGCCCTGCCAGGCATTCACGAGCGAGGCGTTCCTCCAGCGGCGCGGCCTCTCGAACTACTGGGGCTACAACCCGGTAGCCTGGTCGGCGCCCGCCACCCAGTACGCAATCGTCGATCCGGTGGACGAGTTCCGGACAATGGTGCGGGCGCTGCACGGGGCCGGGCTCGAGGTGATCCTCGATGTCGTGTTCAACCACACCGCCGAGGGCGACCACCGCGGACCGACGCTGTCGCTGCGGGGGATCGACAACGCGACCTACTACCGCCTCGCCGCGGACGAGCCGCGCCACTACGAGAACTGGACCGGCTGCGGCAACACCGTCGCCGCCGATCAGCCGCTGGTGACCGCGCTGATCGTGGACAGCCTGAGCTGGTGGGCAGAGGCGATGCACGTCGATGGGTTTCGTTTCGACCTGGCGCCGGTGCTCGGGCGCGGACGGCCCGCGTTCAACCGCCACGCCGCCTTCTTCGAGGCGCTGCACGCCGAGCCGGCGCTGCGCCACATGAAGCTGATCGCCGAGCCCTGGGACGTCGGCCCCGACGGCTACCAGCTCGGCCAGTTCCCGGCCGGCTGGTCTGAATGGAATGATCGCTATCGCGATACGGTGCGGGCGTTCTGGCGGGGCGACTCCCAGGTTCAGGGTGCGCTCGCCGAGCGCTGCGCCGGGTCGAGCGACCTGTTCCGCTACCGAGGACGCGGGCCGTCGGCCAGCGTGAACTTCATCAGCGCCCACGACGGCTTCACGCTCAACGACCTCGTCAGCTACCGCGAGCGACACAACGAGGCCAATCTCGAGCAGAACGCGGATGGCCACGCCCACAATCTGAGCTGGAACTGCGGCGTCGAGGGTCCGACCGACGATGCCGCGGTATGGGGGCTGCGGCAGCGGCAGATGCGCAACCTGCTGCTCACGCTGCTCGTGTCGCAGGGCGTGCCGATGCTGCAGGCGGGCGACGAGATCGCCCGCACCCAGCGCGGCAACAACAATGCCTATTGCCAGGACAATGACCTCAGTTGGCTCGACTGGTCGCGCACCGAGGCGGAGGCCGACCTGGCGGAGTTCGTGCGCCGCCTGATCGCCTTTCGCAAGAGCCGCGCGGAGCTGCGCCGCGAGACGTTCCTGGAGGGCACGCGGCATGCCGGGCGCGGGCACGATGTCAGCTGGCGTCACCCGGCAGGTCGCGAGATGAGCATCGCGGACTGGAAGGATCCGCGGCTGCACTGCCTCGGCGTATGGCTCGCGCCCGACGACGGGGCCGGCCACGGCGAACTGCTGATCGTGTTCAACGCGGGCGAGGAAGGACTGGAGTTCGCGCTGCCGCCGACTTCGCGCGGCAGTGCGTGGGTGCGCATCCTCGACACCAGCGCGCGCGCCGGCGCGGCTGCGCAGCCATGCGGACCGGCCGAGAGGATCGCAGCGCGCACCGCGATCGTGTGCGAGGCGCGACGCAGCTGAGCCAGGTCGCCGGCCGGTCGCGGGCCACGGCAGGTGATCCGGGACGGGGTCGCGGCGCTCAGCCGAGCACGATTTCCTCGGGCTTGTGGATGAAGTAGCCCTGGATGAACTCGATGCCCAGCTGCCACAGCACGGCCATCGTGTTCGCATCGGCCACGCGCTCCGCGATCGTCACGGCGCGTACGCTGCGCGCGGCCTGCACCAGGGCCTTGACCTTCTGCTGCAGGCTGGCGCTCGTCGACAGTCCCTGCATCAGCGAGCCGTCGATCTTGACGAAGTCGGGCTTGAGGTGATCGACGAGCTGCTGCGGGTCGGCGCCGGCCCCGGCCCCGAAACGCTCGATCGCGAACCGGAATCCCTGCCGCCTGAACTCCTCGCGCAGCGCCTTGGTCTCCAGCAGGTACTGGTCGGAGATGTCCTGCGCGATCTGGAAGCACAGCCGCTCCGGCTCGATGTGGCTGGCCTTCAGCTGGTTGGACAGCCAGCCCGGCAGCGTCTTGTCGTTGACCGTGTCCTTGGACAGGCGCACGAAGATCGCGGCGGGCTTGCGTGCGGCGCAAAATGACATCGACGCGCCAACCACCCAGCGGTCGATGTTCTTCATCAGATCATTGCGCTCGGCCGCCGGGATGAACTCCGAGGGCAGAACCTCCTTGCCGTGCTCGTCGAGCATGCGCACCAGCACGTCGAACATGCTCTTGTCATCGCCCAACAGGCTCGCGATCGGCTGCTGTACCAGCCGGAACCGGTTTTCCATCAGCGCGGCCTTGATGTGCCGCACCCAGACCTTGTCGTAGGACTGGACCCTGGTGTCGGAGTCGGAGCGGTCGAGCCGGTGCACCTGGTTGCCGCCCAGGTCGCGACCCTTGCGGCCGGCCTCCAGCGCATCGCTGACCGGGCCGGTCGGATCGGTGACGCTCGGCGAGACGAGGCCGAGGCCGACGGTCACGGTCGCGCTCAGCGACTTCGTGCCTACCTTGAAGACGTGCTCCTTGATGGTCCGTACTACCTGCTCACCCCACGCCTCGACGTCGCGCGCGTTGCCGCGCTCGATCAGGAACAGCAGCGCGCTGCCGGTGAAGCGGCCGCCGAGATCGCCGGGAGTGTGCTGGCGCACGATTGCGGCGAACTGCGCGATGAACTCCTCGACCAGCAGCGGGCCCACCTGCGCGACGAGCTGCTCCATGCGGTCCGGCCGCACGCAGGCGACGAAGCGCATGCCGCCCGCGACCGGCTCCTTGAGCCGCTCGCGCAGCTGCTCGACGAGGTACTGCCGGTGCAGCAGCCCGGTCGACGGATCGGTGCGCACCGCGTCCGCCAGCCGCCGCTGGATCTCTCCCTCGTCGTGGCGGCCTGCCGGCACGACGCAGCGCACCGCCGGCTCGCCCTCGAACTCGCCGCGGCCGAGCGTCATCTGGAACGGCAGGTGCGAGCCGTCCGACAGCAGCGCGGTCAGCCGCAGCGGGTGTTCGCTCCACTTGCCGCTCAGCGACGCTGCGAGGCCGCCCTTCAGCGCCGCATGCGATGCCGCATCGAAGAAATCCATCAGCGGCTGGCCGCGCACCGCCTCGGCGTCCGGGTACCCGTAGAGTTCCAGCCAGGCGGGGTTCGCGTCGACGACGATGCCTTCCTGGACGATCGCGATCGCGTCCGCCGACCCTTCCATGAACGCGGCCAGTGCGCGCTGGTATTCGTGGGCGGAGTTCAGCGTCGAGTTGAGCGCCCGCTCGAGCCGGAACGCGCGGAATTCCCGCGCGCACACGAGCTGCAGCCGCTCTGCGTGCCCGAGCGTGACGACGTCCTGGGCACCGGCGCGCAGCGCCGTGGTCACACGATCCTCGTCGAGCGTCTCGCTCGCGATGATCACCGGCACGGCCGGCTGGGTCTGGGCCCGCAGGTTCTTGAGCTGATCGAGCGGCAACAGCCCTTCGTCCGCGAACAGCACCAGCAGTTCGGGATTGATCTGGCTGAGCGCATCGGTCAGGTCGCGCGCGTCGGGCAGCCAGGTGCAGTGCACGGCATGGCCCGCGCGGCGCAGGATGGCATTGACCGCCTCGACGTGATCCTGCTGCCGCGTCAGGATCAGTATCGGTACCGGCGCGCCTTCCTGCGGCGGTGGAGTAGAGAGGGACTGCTGCAAGGCTCGCCTCGTGCGACGGATGATCCGCGTGGTGATCCTACCATCCGGAGCAAACGCCTCCGACGGGATCAACATCACGGATCGTGGCCCGGACCGCGCCGCCGCCCGGCGAGGCGCATCGCCGGCCGGCCCGCCGGCTGGCCTCCGGACACCGCTTACCCGTATAATACTCTGCTTTTTCAAGGCGAACCCATGTCCAGCTACAGCACCAACGAATTCAAGAGCGGGCTCAAGATCCTGATCGACGGCGACCCGTACTCCATCGTCGAGAACGAGATGGTCAAGCCCGGCAAGGGCCAGGCGTTCAATCGCGTGAAGATCCGCAACCTCAAGACCGGGCGCGTCGTCGAGCGCACCTGGAAGTCGGGCGACACGGTCGAGGGGGCCGACGTCGTCGACGCCGACATGCGCTATCTGTACAGCGATGGTGAGTTCTGGACGTTCATGCTGCCGGACACCTTCGAGCAGTTCACCGCCGGCAAGGCCGCGATGGGTGACGCGGCGCAATGGCTCAAGGATGGCGTCGAGTGCATCGTCACGCTGTGGAACGGCCAGCCGCTCAGCGTGACTCCGCCGGCCCACGTCGAGCTCAAGATCGTCGCGACCGACCCCGGCGTGCGCGGCGACACGGTTACCGGCGGCCAGAAGCCGGCCAAGCTCGAGACCGGCGCCGTCGTCCGCGTGCCGCTGTTCATCAATGAGGGCGAAGCGATCCGCGTCGACACGCGGACCGGCCAGTACATCTCCCGGGCGAAGTAGCTCGCCTACCAGTCCGAGGCGCTGACCAGATGCGCCGCCAGTGCCTCCAGTCCGCGGGCATCGGCGGGCCCGAAGCGCGCGGGCCGCGGGCTGTCGAGGTCCATGACCCCAAGCAGTCTCGGCCCATCGAGGAGCGGCACGACGATCTCCGACCTCGAGGCCGCATCGCAGGCAATGTGGCCGGGGAACTCATGCACGTCCGCCACTACGAGTGTGCTGCGCTTCGCTGCGGCGCTGCCACACACGCCCGTGCCAAGTGCGATCCGCACGCACGCGGGCTTGCCCTGGAACGGGCCGACGACGAGCTGGGCTCCGTCGTAGAGGTAAAAGCCGGCCCAGTTGAGATCCGGCAGCGTCGTATAGAGCAGCGCGGCCGTGTTCGCGAGATTGGCCACGCGGTCGCGTTCGCCGGCCAGGAGCCCGTCGAGCGCGGCGAGCAGAGTCGCATAGAGCCCCTCGGCGCTCGCAGTGCGCGGCGGTTCGGGTGGCTGCTGGGTCATCGGCAGGTCCTTCCGGTCGGTCGCCACAGCATGCGGTTCGGACTCAACTCTCGTCCACCCCGAAGCTGACGGCGTCGCCGATAGTGGCGAGCCCCGCGGCCAGCATGACGATCCGGTCGAAACCGACGGCGACGCCCGCCGAGTCAGGGAGCCCCGCGGCGAGGGCCGCGAGCAGCCGCTCATCGACCGGCAATGCGGGCAGGCCCCTCGCGGCGCGGGCCGCGCGGTCCCGGTCGAAGCGCCGGCGCTGCTCGGCGGCGTCGGTGAGCTCGTGGAACCCATTGCACAGCTCGACTCCGCCGACGTAGGCCTCGAAGCGGGCCGCGACCGAGGGATCCTCCGGCGACAACCGCGCGAGCGCCGCCTGCGAAGCCGGGTAGGCGTGCACGAACGTGATGCGGCCGCGGCCGAGTGCGGGGCCGACCAGCGCACCCATCAACAGGTCGAGCACTGTGTCGCGGTCCGGACCCAGCGCGGCCGGGTCGGCCCCGAGCCGCCTGGCCGCGACGTCGCCGAGGAGTGCGAGCGGTGCGGCGAAGGGATCGAGGCCGAGCACGCGCTCGAAGGCCTCGCGGTACGTCAGCCGCTCCGCCGGGGCTGCGAGGCAGCCGCCCAGCAGTCGCGCGAGCAGCGCCTCGACCTCGCCCATCAGCGCCAGGTGGTCGAAGCCGACCCGGTACCACTCGATCAGCGTGAACTCCGGGCTGTGCTGCGGGCCGGCTTCGCCGTCGCGGAACACCTTGCAGATCTGGTAGACGTCGCCGCTGCCCGCCGCGAGCAGTCGCTTCATTGCGGTTTCGGGCGAGGTCTGCAGGTAAAACGACCCCGGGCGCCCGGTTATCGTGGTTGCGAGCGAGGCGAGATGCACGTCGGTCGCGGTCGCCCGGCCGAGGACCGGGGTTTCCACCTCGAGCACGCCGCGCGCCCGGAAGAACTCCCTGACCTCCGCGAGCAGCCGCGCTCGCAGCCGCAGCACCTCAACACTCGCCGCCGGGCGCCACGGGATAGTCATCGTGCTCAGCCCGCCAGTTCGCCGATCGACGCACCCATGCGCACCGTCGCGCCGGGCACGAACTCGCGCGCCCAGCGGCCGCGGCCTGGCGGCAGCAACAGGATGATCGTCGAGCCCATGTTGAACCGCCCGAGCTCCGCGCCGCGGGCGAACACGGGCGCCGGGCTCGGGATCGCAAACGCCCGCGCCGCGCGCGGTCGCACGGGCGTCAGGTCACCGAAGCCGACGATCGCGATGCTGCCGACGTTGAGCGCGCCGACGAACACGATGGCGAGCGGGCCCGCGGCCGTGGTGAAGCGACAGACGACGCGTTCGTTGCGCGCATAGAGGCGCGGTATTGCCGCCGCGGTCGCGCCGCTGACGCTGAACAGCCGCCCTGGCAGGTAGCGCAGCCCCGTCAGCCGGCCATCGAGCGGCATGTGCACGCGATGGTAGTTGTAGGGGGCGAGGTAAATCGTCGCAAACTCGCCGCCGGCGAAGTCGTGCGCCTGCGGATCCTCGCCGAGGAGCTCGCCGAGCGTGTACCAGCGGCTCTTGGCCCTGAGGCGCGCCTGTAAGAGCCGCTCCCCGCTGATCGTGCCGCGCTCGCTGACCGTGCCGTCGCAGGGACTCGCGATCGCCCGCGCGGCCGTGGGAAGCCTGCGCGCGCCGGGCGCGAGGGCTCGGGTGAAGAACTCATTGAAGGAACGGTACGCGTCCGGATCGCGCTGCGCCGCGTCGGCGAGGTCGACCGAATACAGCCACGAGAAGCCGCGAATCAGCAGGCGTCGCAGCCACAGCGTCTCGGAGCGCGCCAGGCGATGCACCAGCGCGGTGATCGCGTGCTGCGGCAGCAGATACTGAAGCGCGACGCCCGCGCGCCTGCCAAGGCCCATCTACGCCCCGCCGCCCGCAGCCGCGCGGATCTGCCGGTAGTCGCCCGCCAGGGTCCTGGCGAGGTGCGGCGCCGCAAACACCGCTGCGAGCCGCGCCTGTGCGTCGATCAGGAACAGCGCCGCCGTGTGATCGACGCTGTAGTTGCCGTCGCGTCCCGGGCTGCGCTGGACAACAACTCCGAGCGCCTGGGTCAGCGTCTCGATGGCCGCCGGCGTCCCGGTGAGGCCGATGAAGGCGGGGTCGAAATGCGTCACGTAGGCGGCGAGCCGCGCGGGCGTGTCGCGCGCCGGATCGACGCTGACCATTACCACCGCGGGCAGCTCGCCGGGTGCGCCGGCGGCCAGCAGCCGCCGTGCGCCGGCGAGCTCGATCAGCGTCGTCGGGCAGACGTCGGGGCAGTTGGTATAGCCA
>Ga0181521_10002711_pt1 | contig 21247 bp, 18 predicted proteins | sample PEATcosm2014_Bin_32_FD_119764 | JGI IMG/M metagenome (GOLD analysis project Ga0181521, IMG submission 119764) | Peatland microbial communities from MTU Mesocosm Facility, Houghton, MI, USA - PEATcosm2014_Bin02_60_metaG | ecosystem: Environmental > Terrestrial > Soil > Wetlands > Peat | place...
AGTGAGAAATACCACGCTGTGGTTTGATCGGCCCAGAAAGCGGCGCAGCGGATACACTCCGTTGACTATCCGGCTCTCCCACTCCTTCGTCCAGTCTTCGGTCATCGTCATCCGAAGATATCACCAAGAGGGGGTGGCTGCGGAGGTCAACCTTTGTAGAATTAGAAAATGGCGGTCATATTGGCATGGTCGGCTGCTCCGCCCAGGTGCAGTTCCACGTCAGTGCGATGACGATCCAAGCCAAGATCCGTCCTGCCTCGTTATAGCCTCGTCGGCGTGTGCTTGTGATGAGAAGTCTTTGCGTGGCCCACGATAGCCGGCTGAATGGGTGCACCATAGACGTGGTGATTCGTATGAGGGTGCGGGACATAAGAATTCGGCTTTGTGCCGGAGTCGGCCGGTTTATCGCCGGCAACTGACAGCGCAGGTTGCACGAGCGTGACGGCGGCGAGCACGGCAATTGCGAATTTCGTCATGTTGCTGATCCTCCTGGCCGAATGATGTGTGCCAAACAGCTCGACAAGGTATTACTGCCGACCTCGAGAGCCTCCAATCGTCATCGCGCCGCAATCTTTGCAATATGACTCGCCAAAGCGGATCGCGGCCGGGGGTTACTCATCAATACACTTGCAAACTCGGCAGCCGGAACTGCTTCACTGAATAGGAATCCCTGGAATTCATCGCACTGAAAGCGCCGCAGAATCTCCAGCTGAGTTACGGTTTCGACTCCCTCCGCGACTACTTTCAGATCCAACGAGTGTCCCAGCGCGATTATGGCCTTGATGATCGCAACATCGTTCGGATCCATGGCGATGTCACGAACAAACGTACAGTCGATTTTCACACTATCGACCGGGAAGCGCTTCAGATATGCGAGCGAAGAGTGTCCGGTGCCAAAATCATCGATGGCCAGTGTAATTCCGTAATCCTTGATCTGCTCGAGCAACTGCAGCGCTTTGCCGGGACTCGTCATGACGACGCTTTCGGTGATTTCGAATTCTAACAACTGAGGATCGCAACCCGTCTGGTGCAATACCTGCTTCAAATTATCGAGCAGCCGAGAATCGGCAAATTGCTGCGCCGACAAATTTACGGCCACCCGCGTCGGCGGCAATCCTTCGTCGCGCCATCGGACAATATCGGTACAAACAGTTTCCAGGACAAAGCTGCCGACGGAGCCGATCAGACCGACCTCCTCAGCAACACAGATGAAGTCGCCTGGTAACAACAGGCCCCGTTGCGGATGCCGCCATCGCACCAAAGCCTCGGCGCCCGCGATGCGACCGGTCGAAATATTCACCTTTGGTTGATAATGAACCTCGAATTCGCGCCGCGCCACCGCCTGCCGCAACTCATTCTCAAGGGCGAGCCGCTCGACACTGTGCTCATTGATATCGCTTGAATAGAATTGATAGTTGTTCCTGCCGGATGATTTCGCCCTGTACATCGCAATGTCGGCATTCTTCAGCAACGATGGACCGTCGGCGCCATCCTTTGGGTACATCGCTACGCCGATGCTTCCAGTCAGTTGGTACAAGTTACCGTTGATTGCCAAAGGACTGGACATGGCCGTCAGTAGCTTTTGAGCAATTGCGCTGAGATCCTGCGTATCATCCAACTGCTCGATCAGCAATGTGAATTCATCGCCGCCGACGCGCGCCAAGGTATCGGTTATGCGCACGCAACCGCGTAAGTGTCTTGCAATCTGGCGAAGTACCATGTCACCCGCATCGTGTCCCAGCGTGTCATTGATGACCTTGAAGCGGTCCAAGTCGAGAAACAGTACGCCGACCGAGCTGCCGTCGCGCTGCGCGCGCGCGAGTGCCTTGGGCAGTTGATAATTGAACAGCAGACGATTCGGAAGGCCTGTCAGATCATCGTGGTGGGCCAGATGTCGGATACGTTCGGCGGCCCGGCAGCTTTCGATAGCAATGCCGGCGAGGTTTGCGCAAATGCCGATGAGCTGAGCGCTCAGCTGACGCGGTTCAGCGTCGCGGCGTTTGTACAGCGAAAGCATACCTAGCAGCTGATTCTTGCTGCCGGAGATGGGCCTCGCACTGACTGCTTGTAGGCCGGTCTGGCTCTCATAGTCTCGGAGCGGCTCGCTCGGAGGGTAAGCATCTCGATCTGGACCTGCGGCGGCCGCGCGGCCGCAAATCGCTTCGACGCATGCGCCGGCGCCCGCTGCATCGGAGGCTTCGGCGACAGCGCGGTCGAAGCCTTGCGGCATCGAGGGAGAAAGCCCAATGCAGACGCCTTTCCCACTGGCGTTCTGCGCGACCAACGAGCAGAGGCCGCCCTCGGACTGTACTTCTACAAACTCTGCCAGAGTGGTAAGAATTACCTTGAGCTCCGCTCCGGACGCTATCAGATTGAGGATGCGATTTTGGTCCGCCAGCACCGATGCCTGATGGCGGCGCTCTGCTTCCCGATGCAGGCTGTCCAACGCGAAGGACGCTTCCATCGCCAATTGCTCCATGAGCTCGACGATGTCTTTTTTGAAGTACTGCTCCTCATGCGAAAATACGCAAAGGACTCCGACGACCTCGTTCCGGCATATCAAAGGAAACGACGCTTCCGACGGAAACAGTCTGCGAGGCTTGTCTGCGCCGTTGAACACTCTGGAGCGGCGGGTGTACAGGGGCGCGTGTAGCGCGTCGGAATCACCCGCCGCGCCTGTCGCGGACAGCATCTCCAGAGTTTGCAGGTAGGCCTGCTGGTCGCCGTGAGCGGCGACGAATTCAACGCTCGATCGCTCGCGCCTTAACAACCCCACTGCCGCCAGCATCAATCCGCTGGTGCCCACACAGATCCGGCACAGTTCATCGAACAGCTGATTGCGGTCGCGTACCCTTGAGATGAGCTGGCTGGTCTTACTCAAGGCCGCATACAGTTCAGTCAAGCGTGCCAAGCCCTGCTCTTTGGCGTCACGCTCCCTCACGCGGGCGCGCGTCACCCGGATGCATAACAGCCCGGTGATCAGCGTACCGAACGTGAGTGCGAGGATCAGTAAGCTGCGGGTTGTCCGCGCTAATTGACCTAAGGTCGATGAGAAGCGTGCCGCGAGCGGAGTGAGCTCATCATTGATTTGGTGCAACTCGACTCGAATACCGGTTTGCTCTGCCGCCGGTACCTCGGTCGCATCCATCGGATGTATGCGAGCGGCGAGTGCACAGATCCGCAACGTGTAGCTATCGCCCTCGGTCCAGATGTCAATCGCCCGCCGGACTGGCCCAAGATTTCCGAACAGCCTGAACACCATGATGATGCTGTCAATGTCGGCGGGATCGCTACCGCCCTGCAGGAAGCCCGCGCGGGCGGCCCTCTGGTCTACGGGACGGCGTTGAAGGGCAAGGCGTGCCTTCCAGTCACCAAGCGGAAAGGCGATGGCAGCTTGGTATAGCCGATAGTCCTCTTCCGAATGCGACAGCGCATATTGAGACAAGTAATAGGTGGCGTTCTTTTGTCCCTTGGAATACAAGCCTTCGCCGCCGACCCAAGCTCGAATGGTCGAGAGCAACTCGATGCTGATCACGGCCGCGACCAACATCACCGTCAGTGATATGAGGACAGGTGCCACGAAGCGAATCGCCGATCGCGACATTCCATTCGAATCGTTGGGGCGGCTGCGGTTCCGTCGCTTCATCCCGAGGGCCCTTTGATTTTTGGACGTCCCTTCCCTAATGGGACGTGGACGCGGTTTGCCGTGGAGATTGGTGGAACCGCAAACAATTAGGGAACCTGCTATCCACCTTGCGCGACACCTGGGGTAGAAATCTCCCAATAAGCCTATCGACCAATGTCGCCAGATACCGAGAGAGGTGTCACGGCTCGCGCCGCTTCATGTCGTGACAGGAAAGCCGTGAGCCCTGCGTACGCTGCTGTGGTGGAGAACCTGCTCCGTCCGGCGTCGCCCTCGCCCGGTGCGGTTGCGCCATTTGATTCGTGCCCGTACACTGTACATAATCTGGCCTCAAATGCGCGAATTCGACGATTAGCCGGCAATTAGAACGATGGGGATGCGTAGGTTCTGGCCACAATGTGCCTGGTCACATTGAGACGCGTCGGTTTGGAAGCGCATTCATTGGCAGCCAGCGTTGTATATTGTTAAATCCACCGCAGGAGTATTAGTGGACGTCCAGCACGCGCCAGCAGCCGACAATCAATGGATCGAAACGCTCAAACGCTACGTTCAGCCCGAATGGAACGAACTCGTGGCAGGGGAATGGGCCACGAACCTCATCAATGGAACATGGTCAACCGATGCGATACGCGGCTGGTGCCTACAGCTCTATCCATTTGTTCACGCTTTCCCGAAGTTCCTGGCCGAAGCGCTGATTAAGGTGGAAGATGAGTACTCGCGGTCCTTTTTGATTGACAACATCAGAGTCGAAAAGTCGCATGCTGAGCACTGGCTTTGGATGGGCGAGGGCTTTGGCATACCCCGCAGTGAGATGATGGCCCTTGCCGAAGGCGAACGTCCCCTATTGCGTGACGTCCAATCGTTGAGCGATTGGATTTGGTACATCAACGCGAAGGGTTCACTGGCAGAGGCGGTCGGCGCAACTAGCTTCGCGATCGAGGGCGCAACCGGCGATCTTACTCGGGCGTTACTCAACGCTTTCGAATCCTACGGATCGCGTGAAGGCGTAAACATGAATCCGCGAACCACTAAGTGGTTTCGAAATCATGCGAAATATGACGACGAGCATCCGCGCATTGCGTTAGAAATCGTCGCGCGCTCCGCGCAAACTGAGCGCGCGCGTATGAAAGTTATGGCGGCTGCGCGGCGCAGCCTGCAATTGCTCAATTTGGCGTTGCTAACCGCAAGTCGCGAGTATTCATATTCAAGGCAGATTAGATCCGCCATCCCAAATGGGAAGGAGCCTCGCACAGGCGATCGTAGGCGGTCGGAGCAACTGATTGCATTCCCCGAGCGGCGCATAGTCGACCGACGCGTGGTTCCTGTTTCCGTGGGCAAGGTGAGTCGCCTTGCGATCCCGAGCTAATAAGATTTCGATTGCACGAGGCAGGATCCGCTCCTTCTGAAGAGTGAACGATCGGGCCCGGCACTGATCGCTTCGCACGTACCACGGAAAGCCTTGGAAAAAAGCCAGGGGCCGAACGGACACTCGGAACATACGAATTTTGGTCAGCCTGGCGATCGATGCAGGCGAGCTGGAACGGTTCCCTATGCGGACTCGCACGCTCAGCGCGGCTGATATCGCCGCGGCAGATCAGCGGCTCGTTGAGTGCACCCGCAGCGTGACAAATATCGCAATCGGTGATAATAATTCCCCAGCGAGATCTGAACACGGGCAACGGAGTGCCGATGAGTTCACGACAGCTCAAATCATCCAGGACGGTTCTGTGCACCTCGCCTCGCGCGTGCGACGTTCTCGCGTCCAACATCGGCCTGCATCCCGTTGCATGCCGTGCGTTGCGCAAAACAATGGTGATCTTTGATGGCCGCTCATTTCATTTAGGGGTCCCCTTATCGGCCCCAAGATTCGACGTCTAACATTACGAACAGGGAGTCAACCATGTCAGTCATTCAAGTCGGTCTCGTTGATAAATCCGGTGCACTCGACGCCCATTTGGTGCAAGCCGCTGCAGCGGCGCTCAACGTCCAAGTGCTGCGCGATCTAACCGAATATTGGAACATACAAGCAACCGTTCAGTATCTACCCGACCCCAAGGAGATTCCCGCGGGTGTATGGCCGGTATTCCTGGTTGCAAAGCTTCCACCCGGCGAAGGTGGAGTTCATCTGGACAAGAAAAATCAGCCTTATTCGCTCGTAATCGGCACTCCCGATAGTGCCGACTGGACGATCGATGCGAGTCACGAAACGCTGGAGATGCTCGTTGATCCTGCTGGCAATCGTTTGCAAACATCGACAGCCATCGATATCGCCGGCAACGGCGTTCAGGACGGGCAGGGACAGTTTGAGTACCTGGTCGAAGTGTGCGACCCGTGTGAGGGGAATCAATACGCGTACCCGATACAGGGGATTGCAGTCTCGGATTTCATTACGCCGCATTTCTACGATCCGGTGGTCACATCGGGTACACGCTACAGCTTCGGAGGCAACGTACAGCGGCCTCGCCAGCTTCTCCCCGGGGGATACATCTCATTCGCAAATCCGCAGTCGGCGGAGTTTGAACAAATATTGTTCCTCGGCGATAAGCCGGTGCTGCGCAATTTGGGTCCGGTCAAAGGGGCGAGCGTGCGCGCCTTTGTCGATAATCTTACTCATGCGGAGGTTCGCAAATCGCGCAAACCGAACGCGGCGCTGTCAAAGTCGTGCACCGCGCATCGCGTGTCGATCGATGCTGCTGCCAAGTTCCGGGGTAGGGCGTACCAAGCCATCGATTGAATCTCGCGCGCGATGCGTATCGGCCGATGAGGGCGAGCGCGCGGTGTGCGTCGACATGTTGAAATCAGAACCCGAGTAACGGGGCAAGGAAAGTCCGCGATACGAGGAACATGTTCAGGCATTGAGCTTGTGGGCAGGTTGTGAGCCGTCAACCGGGGCGCCGCCGCCTGCCCCCTCAAGCCGCCACCGAATCGGGTTCCAGTAGTCTCGGGCGTAGCTGCAGAACGGCTTGGAGGGGTGAGGCCATGACGAAGGCTACGATCGAACACGTTATCGTCTTGATGCTGGAGAACAGATCCTTCGATCACATGCTCGGCTTGTATCCGAATCGACAAATCAACGGTTTATTTGGACCCGATGGCTTGAGCATAAATCCGGCTTATAAAAATGTCGTGACGGGGACGGGCTCAGGTCAGGGCGAGACCATCTCGGTCCAGGCGGGAGCCACCTACACAATAGATCCTCTACAGATCGATAAGCGCGGATTCGGTGGCCCCGGTCATTCATTTCCAGACGCCACGATGCAGCTTTACAACACGGCGGTGGCTCCGGCCAGCACCGGAATCCCGGCACCGCTCAGCGGCTTTGCACAAAGTTATTTCAATCAGTTGCGCGGTGACGTGGGGATTCAAACTCCGACGGATGCGCAACTGGCGGTGCCGCTGTGTGCGTTTACGCAGGGCCAATTGCCGACGCTATGGCAGCTCACGCAGGAGTTCTGCGTTTGCGACAATTGGTTTTCGGAGGTGCCGGGCCCGACACAGCCGAATCGATTGTTTACGCATTGTGGAACGTCCAGTGGGTTTACCCACAATGTATGGGATCAGCCTTTCGAGAATCAGACCATCTACGAGGCACTCGACAAAGCGGGCCGCGATTGGTCGGTATTTTATTTCGATCTGAGAGATACGGATTCCTTCCCGCAGATCAAGAAGCGCATAGACCGCGTACTACCCTTCCAGACTTTCCTGTCGAAGGCGCAAGCGGGCCAGCTCCCCACATACAGCTTCCTGTGCCCAAGATACAATGAGCCGACGCAGGCAACCGATCCGCCGCCCAATTCGGAACACGCGCCTTATGACGTGCGCAATGGCGAGAATCTCATTGCGGATGTTTATGAAGCCCTACGGGCGGGGCCGGGGTGGCCGCAGAGTCTGCTGATCATTACCTACGATGAGCACGGGGGCTATTTCGATCACGTACCGCCGGCGACTTCCAATGTCGACAATCCGGACGGACTGACGTCGCCTACGAGCCTTGACCGTCAGCAGGCCAAGGCTAATCCAACCAAGAACGGATATCTGCTCAAGCCCAATAATGTGTTTGATTTCAGACGGCTAGGTCTTCGTGTTCCGGCACTTCTGGTATCGCCTTGGGTAGCCGCAGGGTCGGTCGTCAAGTCTGCTCTGCAGCACACATCGATCTTCGCGACGCTGCGCGATCTCTATGGCGTCGGAACGCTCACGAAGCGAGATGCGCAGGCGGCGAGTTTTGCGTCTGCGTTGAGCTTGGCGGCGCCTCGTACGGATGCGCCCACATTGCTCAATCGACCGCCTGTCACACCGAGCGACACAACGTCGGGATCGGCGCCTCTCACCCAGCAACAATCCGAGATGTGGCCGCTATTGTCGCAGCTCGATGGGCATGCCGATTCCGGTAAGGTGGCTCCGGAGCCGGCCACCGGTAGGGAAGCAGCGCAATATATACATGAAAGAATTGCTGCGCATGAACGCTTTCATCGTGAACGTCGCCGCACCGCCGCGTACATCATCGTCGAAGAGCGCTCCGGGACCTTCAGCTGGATCTTGCGGGACGAGCGGGGCGTACCCATAGCCGCCTCACCGCGGCAATACCAGAATCAATCAGAAGCTGAATCCGACATCGCTCGAATCCGAGACGTCGGCCCTTTCGCACGACAACTCAATTCGTCGCTCCAGCAGCGGCAGCGGACGCTGAAGCATAAGGGGCAAGAAGGCAAGCTGCGGATACGCCGCGCAGGGAAACGGGGACATCGATCATGAGCTGCGCAGGCGAACCCACGCCGGGTAACGTCGGCACCGATCCCGAGGCGGATTCGGGCTCGACGGATCATACGCAGCCTGCAGCGCCGTTAGTTGATGTCGCCATGGCGCCGGGTGCCGATGCGTTGGTCGAGCTGAACGCCGATCTGCTGACTGAGGAACTCGCCGATGCCGAACGGTTGCTGAGATACGCCGTCGATACCGGCGCTCAGGTCGACCCGGTGGTGTTTCGAAACATCCTGGAGGCGGGAGCCGCCGCGCGCACCGGCTGGACCGAGCATGCCGGTACCAAGCTGCTTTCGGCGGCCGCAACGCTGGCCGCCATGCTCAAGCCCGTGTCAGCCGAGAGCCTGCGGATCTGCGCGGATTATCGGAAGTCCTGGGTGCGCCGGATGTGGGGGCCCGTAGCGACCGTCATACTCGCCGCATTGATCGTCCTCTACTCGACAGCGGCATTTCTCTTTTCATCCTTCTCGGCGAACATTCGCGACAGCATCGCAGTCGCAAATCCCTTGGCGGTGAAGCTGATTGATGAATTGGGGCCAGCCGATTTGACGAACGACAAACTGTGTCCAATCAGTGGAGCACCGACGGCCTCCTATCAAGAATCCAAGAGTACTGATCCGTCCCTCCCTCCTAAAGGGATCAACAGGAAGGACGTCGTCCAGGACCTACAAACATTTGCAGCAGCGATTCGCGACATGTATGGCGGGGCCCGGCGGACGAACCGGCTGTACCCGTTTTCATCGAAGCAACCTGACCCATATGACTTTTCATCGAAGCAAGCTGAACCATATGACGGCGAGTCGACTACCAATAATGCAAACAAAGTGCTCGAATTGCCTCCCGGGTTGCCGAACCTGGCGCTGGCAGCCGCGGAGAGAGTTTGCGTCTACCAGCGCGTTCGCTACTACGCCCAGAGCACCGAAGAGAACGCAACCATATTCACCGGAGCCTTTGCAACGTGCATCCTGCCGGTTCTCTATGCTCTTCTCGGCGCCTGCGCATACGTTTTGCGGCGGTTGGAGAGTCAACTCAGATCGAACACCTTCACCGCGGATATGCACAGCCCCCGCTTCGTAACCGCCGTGATCGTCGGCGCAGTCGTCGGTCTGTTCAACCTGGGGCAGGCGGTCTCCGTGTCGCCATTGGCGATCGCCTTTTTGGCGGGATATGCGGTGGACGTGTTCTTCACTTTCTTGGAGAGCCTGATCCAGACATTGATCAGAGCGCGTGACAACGCACGAAGCGATCGCCTCCCCCCTACCGCCAAGACTTGAATCAATCGGGCGAATCGACCGCGTCGCGATGCTGCGGCGCTCGCGGTGGCGGTGGCTGCGCGGAAGGGCGCCGTCCTTGGCGCAGGTCTTCCTCCTTGAACCGGGTCGTTGGTAACTGCGGTTCGTCTCTGAGTCGATCACCGCACTCAACAACGCATGAGCGCAATCGTCGGCAACCCGTTACGGGGACGTCGAATGTCTTATGCCGTCAGTAGATAGTGACGGAAGGGCGGCATTCGTTACAAAAAAACTGCCAGCCGTTGGCGGTTCGCTGCGTGTACGCGCAGTGATTGCCTTGCGGTACCGGCCGCACCCTTCCTGTAACGATTAACGCCCTTGCGTCACCATTGACTGTGGATTTGACGAACCGGCGAGGCAATCCCTGGGACGCGAAGTGACGCCACTCGCTCCGAAGGCGTCGCGCAGCTGGTTGCATCCAAATCCCATTTGTCGCCGACTGCAACCATCGAGCTCATTGCAATTCTATGAACCACAGCCTCGACCCATTTGCCGTGCGTACCACGGACGGCAGCGATCCGCCCCGTTCGCAGCGTCTGGGGCGTGAAGAGCGCGGGTGCCCCGAGACGTTGCCGCAGAGCGCGGGCTTCAGGTTCACAGTGGCCATGCAGCGCTCGTGGTGTGCGCGACGCACGGTGAATCCGGGATTGCTGGCATTGTCGATCCTGCGTGACGACGCGCGGCGCCGCGTGCTCGATGCATGGATAAATTCCGGCGCAGGAACGTCGTCGTTCTTCGCTGCCGAAGCGGACGCGCTGCTCGATTTCATCGCGGAACAACTGCCCGATGCCTCGCGCGAATTGGCTGTCTGCCGCCTCGAACAGCTCACTCTACGCGCGAATCATCGAGCGGGCTCCTTCATTGCTCCCGATCGAACGCTCTTTGGCCCGCAACGCATCGTCCGCCGAGCACCCCATGCGGGCGTCGTGCTCTTTCATGGCGAACTCGATCTGATTCTGAGCACGCTGTTGCAGCGAAAGCCGTTGGCGGCCTTCTCGTTCGGTGTGACGGCGCTGTTGGTCGCCCCAGGAATGCAGCCCCGGTGCCGCATCGCCTCGTCGGACGAGCACGAGCTATGGATGAGGCTTACCGACCCCACTGCAGCGGCAACCTTGGTGCGGGGTGGCTCTCCGCGCGACGTGATCGAGACCATGCTGCATATTGGTGCACTGGAATACGCATGATAGCGAGGGTTGTTGACGGCCCTGCGGACAGCCTTTATGGACATCTCCGTGATGGCGGTCTTATTGTTATAAAAACGTCGGTACAATGGGCGAGTTCAACCCTGGCCCGGGAGGGAGCCCGCTTGCAATTCACTGCGTTCGACGCGTCGTACCTCGAACGATTGCAACGCGGAGATGCGCGCACGGAACAACATTTCGCGGCCTACTTCAGCGAACTCATCCGGCTCAAATTGCGCTCGCGCTTGAATTCCAAAGAAGCGGTTGAAGATGTCCGGCAGGAAACATTCGTACGAGTATTGGCGTTGGTTCGCGCAAAGGACGGGATCAGGCAACCGGAACGGTTGGGGGCGCTCGTCAATTCGGTTTGCAACCATGTGTTGCTGGAGCATTACCGCTCACATAGCCGAATTGATTCCAGCATCGATGAGGAGCCGGAGCGAGCATTTATTGACGAAGCAATCAATGTATCTGGACTATTTGAGGTGGACGAAACGGAGCGGGCGGTTCGCAAAATCTTGAGCGACCTGCCGGAGCGCGATCGCCGTTTGCTTCAATGCGTGTTGCTGGAGGAGCGCGATAAGGATGAGGTTTGCGCCGAGTTGGGCCTGTCGCGCGAGTATCTGCGGGTCTTGGTGCATCGCGCCAAGAAATCCTTCAAGGCTATTTATATGAAACGATTGGGCGAACCACATGATGTTGGCGAGACCCGTGAATAGCTGTCGGCGTGCCGGCTTAGAGTAGAGGCCCTGGTTTCTTATGGATCATCACGAAGCCACACGGCGCAGAGCAGTTGAAAAGTATTTATTGGATGAACTGCCGCCGCCGGAACGCGCCGAGTTCGAAGAGCATTTCTTCGCTTGTGAGGAATGCGCCGCGGATCTGATGACAACTGCGGCATTCCTGGATGGGGCAAAGAGGGAATTCAAGCGAGGGCTCAACGCGAGCCCCACGCCGAAAGTCGGCAAAAAACCCCGGTTCGCATTTCTTTGGCGGCCGGCGTTCGTCTCGCCCGCATTTGCTCTCCTATTACTCGTCATCACCTATCAGAATGTAGTGGTCTATCCGCGCTTCGCCGGCAAAATTGCACGGCTCGAAAATCCGCAAATTCTGTCCTCCGTCTCTTTGATCGGCGGCAACAGCCGCGGTGGAGCCGTATCGTCGGCAACAGTCACGAGGACCCAACCCATCCTGTTGTCCGTCGACATTCCGACGGCGGCGCAATTTTCAAGTTACTCCTGTGCATTGGTGGCGCCGTCCGGCGCCACCGTCTGGCGCGTGCCGGTTTCGGCCGAGCAAGCGAAAGATACGGTTTCCATCGGCGTTCCTCCGGGCAATTGGGGGCGCGGAGAGTATACGTTGATCGTGCAGGGCTATACGAATCCCCTGCGGGGGGAGCCCACCGATATAGCGCGCTATCACTTCATGCTGAACAGTTCCAATTGACGTCAATCCCAATAAACTCAATACGCTGCGAGGTGGGCCATGCAATCCTACAATCAAAAAAAATTCCATTCATTTCGAGCCGATGCAAACGCTTTGGGCGGGTTCTTGGAAGAGCCTTTCCAAAAAATCATCCCCACGCTGGCGCCGGTCTCTCTGCCGGCCGTCGGCGGATTTGCAACGGCACGATCAGAGGCGTTTAATCTGGATGACATCATCTCCTGTTCTTCGGCATACACGCGTGTGTCAGGCAGGGAACACCCTGCGAACGGTTTGATTTCGATTCTCATTACGTCGGCCGTCGAAGGTTTGAACATCCTCGAGGTGGTGACGGCCGAGCGCATCGTGGCGCAGGTCTCGATGTCAATCCCGAACGACAAAGGGCCGCTGAAGTTTTCCTTGGCCGGCTCTCGTTTCGAGGGCCTGCGGCTGGCTGGTCGCGACACTCGCCTGAACTTGAATGCGGTTTTGCAGCAGCCGGATAACGGCAAAAGTGGCCATGGGTCGCCCCTCACGTGGCAGGATATTCAGAAGGCGGGACGAGACCAAGCCAAAAAGCTGATCAGTTCCTACCAGAAACGCCCTGACCAGGATGCCTACCAGTGGGCACAGAACAGACATGGATGGATGACCTCCGTTCCGCAGCCCGGGGACGGCGGCAACGTTCTGTGTTCCTTGGTGGATGGCGTCGAAGACGCGGGCCCGAACGAATCCTGCCACATCGTGGAGATTCCGGGCTTCGGCAGGATTTTTCTCGGAGAGCTGCGCGTTTCCCGCAATTCGGTGCAACTGGTGATGATACGCGCCGAGCTGGGATGCCCGGTCAATGGGGGAGCCACTGTGTCCTGTGTCGGCGGTGGCGGTTCAGGCGACGGCTAGTCGTCTGGGCGGCCCTGCTGGCCGCCGTGCTGTCAGCCTGGGGTTTGTCGGGATGCCACGCCTCGGCGAACGCGGATCCGGACGCCATTTATCAAAGCGTCTATAGCGACTATCTGCATGGCAGTCTGGATGTCGCTCGGGCGAGAGCGGCGAAGGATCGCAAAGAATTTTCCACCGGCAGTTCTGGGAGCGACCCGACGTGGGAATTGAAGTTTCGCCTGCTCGAAGCCGAGATTCTGCTCAAGCAAAGGCACTTGGATGACGCGATTGCGCTCCTCACCGGCGGCGCCTCATTTCCAGCCGTGGGCGACCTCGCGATCAAGCGGCTGGTGCTCCTGGGTTGGGCCCACTATATTCTCGGCCGGTCGCAGGAGTCGGATCAAGAGTTGCGTGAAGCGCGCCGGCTCGCCGAATCAGCCCATTCCGCGCTGATCGGCGACGTGCTGCAGGCTGAAGCCCTCGTGCAGCGTGATTCCGGCCACTGGGAGCAGGCGCTCGAGAAGTTCCGAAGCAGCCTGGCGGCCGCGCGTGAACATGGCGATCCCTTGCTTCAAGCCGCCGATCTGGTCGATATCGGCTACGTGAGCTTGCAGAGTGGACATTACGATCAGGCCGTCGTGTTGTCGCAGGCGGCCGCGAATTTCGCCAAATCAATCCAAGCCCGCCGGCAGATCCAATTGGCGTTGGGAAATATGGGATGGGCCTATCAGAATTTGGGAGATTTCGATCGCGCGCTCACCAATTTTCAAGACGCGGAACGGCAAGCGAAGGAAATCGGGATAACCAGCTCACGGGTCCTGTGGCTGCAGGATGCCGGTTTGGCCGACTACAAGCTCGGTCATTGGCAGGAAGCGCGAAAATATGATGAGGAGGCGCTGCAATCCGCGTTGACCTTGCCTGCTGCCAATGAAACCGATCAAATCGTGAACATCGAAACGAATTTGGCCCTGTTGCTCTACGAGCAAGGCCAATACGACGCGGCGAAGACCTACAGCGATTCGGCCGCACTCGCAGCTCGCAATTCCAAGGACAACAACGTCATCGCCTATGCCGGGTTCCTTCAGGGGCTGCTCGCTTCGCGGCAGGCCGGAGACCCTGAAGCGGAGCGCCTGCTGATGGCGGCTCGGCAATTGGCGACCGACCCCGATCTGCGAACGGATATCGAAAATGCGATGGCGAACCTTTATTCCGGCAGACATCAAGCGCGGCAGGCGGAACTCTGGTATCGCCGGTCGATTCAGACATTCGAGGACAAGCGCTCTTCGGTCCGCGATGAAGCCCTGCGGCTGTCGGCTTTCGCGTACGGCGACAAGAATTACCGAGATTACGCCGAATTTCTCATCGCCTCTCACCGTCCGCTCGAAGCCTTGCAACTCCTGGACCGTAGCCGGGCAAGAACACTGGAAGAGGGTCTCGGCGTAGCCAACGCAGAGACCGATGCGCGGGGCAAGGACGTCGCGGATGCAAGAGCCGTCGCGCGCAAGCTCGATGCGCCCATCTTGTTCTATTCACTGGGGCCGGAGAAATCCTACCTGTGGGCAATCACCGCGCAGGTGACGCGTCTGTTCACGCTGCCGAAGCAGAAGGAAATTCAATCGCTGGTCGAGGAATATCAGAGAGCCATCCAGAAATCGAGCGATCCGCTGCAGACAGCGAGTCCCGCCGGGATCGCCCTATACGACGTTCTGATCAAGCCTGCCGCGTCGATGATCCCTGACGACAGCAAGGTCTTTCTGATTCCCGACGGGGTTCTGCACGCACTGAACTTCGAGACGCTGCTCAAGCCGACCGCGGCAGGTTTCGAATACTGGATCGAAGATGTCACCGTGACGACCACGAGTTCAATCCGACTGCTGTCCCGGTTGCCGGCGGTCGCGGCGGATGCAGCCACCATGGATCTGCTGCTGATCGGCGATCCCGTCTCGGCTGGAACGGAATTCGAGGCTCTTCCGAATGCATCGGCCGAAATCCAGCGCATACAACAGCACTTCTCCCCGCAAGGCCAAACCGTGCTCACGCAGGCTCGGGCGGTCCCCGCAGCGTATACGGCGAGCGGCCCCGATCGATTCCGCTACATCCACTTCGTCGCGCACGGCACGGCGAGCCGCTCGAGTCCGCTCGATTCGGCGGTGGTGTTGTCGCCGGCGCAACAGAATCCAGAGGATTTCAAGCTCTACGCGAGGGACATCGTGCAGCATCCGCTCCATGCGCGATTGGTAACCATTTCCGCCTGCTATGGCTCGGGCCTTCGTACGTATGCCGGCGAAGGGCTTGTGGGGTTGGCGTGGGCCTTTTTGCGCGCGGGATCGCACGATGTGATCGGCGCGCTGTGGCAAGTCGACGATGCCTCAACGCCGCTTCTGATGGACCGACTCTACAGCGAGCTCGAGTCGGGGAAAATGCCCGATGCGGCCCTGCGTAGCGCGAAGCTGTCGCTGATTCATTCCGCAAACGTGTACCGCAAGCCCTTTTATTGGGGAGCCTTTCAGCTGTACGCCGGTTCGTGACTCGCGCGCATCGAAATGGACGAGCGCGGCACATCCGCTCTCGCGTTGACAAATCCGATCTTGCCTCTCAGAAAAACGAGCCGAAGGGGTCGGCAGACGGCTGAAAGAACTTCGTCGCTCGAGGGGACTCACGCTCACCACACCCATGCAGGTGAAGAATTCGGGCTGGTTCTCAGCGGGAAATAGAGGATAAAACCTACTGCGTCAACACGGGCGATTCCTTCGCATTTCCCAGTTCTCTGTCGCATCGCTTTTATAACGATACGACAATGGATACCGTCGTCTTCTGGATCAATAGTCGAAACCAGTTTTGCCCACGTCGGCAACGCGGAGGATTCTCGCGCATGGTGTCGACCTCAGCGGGGCAACGTAGTGAATTCGACGAAAGAGGCGTTGCCCGGACCATGCAATACGCGGTTTCGCGCCACGGCGTGAAATCTTCCGAAGGTTCGGCCTTCGAGCAGCCGTCGCCGTGACCAGCGCTGCGGCGGCCGAGACCATCACCGTCGCTCGGCGCTGGTACGTGCTGCTCGTGCTGACCTTGGTGTATGCGCTCAGCATCGCAGATCGCTTCGTGATGTCGACCCTGATAGAACCGATCAAAACCGATTTGCATCTGTCGGATTCTGCCATCGGATTTCTGACCGGCGTCGCCCTGGCGCTTTTTTATGTGACGGCCGGCCTGCCCTTGGCGGCTTTGGCCGATCGCGCGAATCGGCGAACCATGATAGCGCTGGCGCTCGGTGCGTGGTCCGTGATGACTGTTTTTTGCGGGATCGCGCAGAATTTCTGGCAGTTGCTGCTCGCCCGGATCGGCGTCGGCGTCGGCGAGGCGGGGGGCACGCCGCCTTCGGCATCGCTCGTGTCCGATTACTTTCCGTGGCGTCGACGAGCGCTCGCCCTATCGGTATATTCAGTCGGCGCCTCGTTAGGGTCGATGCTCGGATCGAGTGCAGGGTACGCAAGCGATGCGTGGGGCTGGCGGGCGGCGTTCTTACTGCTTGGCGTACCGGGTATCGTCGTTGCGATCGTGGTCGCACTCACGGTTCGTGAGCCGCAGCGCGGGCGACTGGATGAACTGCCGCCGCCCGTGCGGGCCAGCTTGCTCGACACTTTGCGATTTACCCGCAAGCAGCCTGCGCTGCTACACACATTGATCGGTGCGTCGGTCTACACGCTGTGGGCGTGGGGCTTGATGTGGTGGACCCCTTCTTACCTCGTCCGCTCACACCATATGACCCTCGGTGACGCCGGTGGTGCGCTATCGCTCATGCATGGGCTCGGCGGAACCGCCGTTCTTCTGCTGACCATGGTGGTCATGGGCAAACTCGCCAAGCGTGATGCGCGTCTCGTGCCCTGGTTCGTCGCAGCGGTCATTGCCGTCGCCACGGTGCCTTCCATCATCGCCTATACGGCCGCATCCAGCGCGGTAATGATCAACATGCTGTGGATTTTCATCCCCTTGTCGTACGCGCCGTTTGGCCCCACGTTCGCGCTCCTGCAGAACCTGGTGCCGGCGTCGATGCGCGCTCAAGCCGTCGCGCTCATGCTTTTTTTCAGCAACATCGCAAATCTCGTGATCGCGCCGCAAGTGGTCGGCTTCGCGAGTGATTACCTCGCGGCGCCTTACGCAGCGGAGTCCCTACGCCACGCGCTCATCCCACTCGCGTTCGTGGGCTTCTGGGCCGCTTGGCACTACGGGTTGTGCGCGAAGCATTTGGCCAGCGGACTGCATCGGGCGGGGAATGCCACCATCGGTGCCGCGGTGCGCTGAGCGCGAGCTGCTCGGCGCCCACGTTTGCTGTCACTGTCGGCGCCGCAGGCGCGCAGGCGACAGGATGGCCGCGCTAACGCCAAAGTCGGCGAGTCGCTGCGGCGTCTTCAGCCCGCGCGCGAGAGCAGCGCAGGCTTCGCCCATTGCCGGCGAAGTTTGGATGCCATAGCCGCCCTGTCCTGCCACCCAGAAGAAATCGGCGACCGCTTCATCGAACCCGCCGATCAGGTCGCCGTCGGCGGCGAACGAGCGCAGCCCCGCCCAGATGCGCGTCGGCCGGCGAATCGTGAGGGTCGTCATTGCCTCGATGCGATCGATCGCCAGTGCAATGTCGAGCTCCTCCGGCTGAATGTCCTGCGGCGCGACCAGGTCTGCGTTGGCCGGCGAGCCGAGCAGCATGCCGGCATCCGGCTTGATGTACCAGTCCTCGTCCGCACCCATCACCATCGGCCAACCGCGTGCGTCAACGTCCTCCGGCACTGCAAACATCATGGCGGAGCGGCGTTTCGGTTGGATGCCGATCGGCGCGACGCCCGCCAACCGCGCCACCACGTCAACCCAGGCGCCGGCCGCATTGATGATCACCGGCGCCCGATACACCGCATCACCCGCCTGCACGTGCCACTCGGCATGAGTTCTCTCGATCGCGGACACATCGGCGTTGCACACGAGCGAGCTGCCGGCGCGGCGCATCACGCGCAAATAGCCCTGGTGGAGCGCATGCACATCGATGTCGAACGCATCCGGCTCGTAGACCGATCCGAGCACGCGTTCCGCGCGCAATACCGGCACCAGGGAGCACGTGTCGGCCGGGCTCATTTGCCGGGCGTGTACCGTGATCGAACGTAGAATGGCCCAGTGTTGATCGAGCCGACCTTGCTGCTGCGTGTTGGCGACCATGAGCGCTCCGCGAGGCGTGAGCAGCCGATGGTCGGCGAACTGCGGCGGCGGATGCTCGAAGAAATCACGGCTGGCCAAGGTGAGCGCCCGGACATGCGGCGTTCCATAGCTCTCTAGATACAGGGCCGCGGAACGGCCCGTGGAGTGGTAACCCGGCTGACTTTCGCGTTCCAGAATGATCACGCGCGCGTGCGGTGCGAGCCAGCAGCCTACCGACGCTCCGGCGATGCCGGCGCCGATGATGATGAAGTCCGCGTCGCGATTGGAGTGTTCTTGCGCCATGCCGAAAACCCATCGTCTCACAACTCAATGGGCGAGGGAGGTCGGCGCGTCTGGCGCGCCGGCGCGCCCATCAGTTCTTGGTGACCCTGATCTCGACCCGGCGATTCTTTTGACGGCCGCTGGGATCGTCGGAGCCGTCGGGCTTGGTATTGGGTGCGACGGGCTTCGTGCTGCCCCAGCCATGCGAGGTCATGGGCGTGGTGACCTGGTGCGCGAGCAGCCAGAGCCGCACCGCGTCCGCCCGGCGTTGCGAGAGCTTTTGGTTATATTGATCGCCGCCCTTGCCGTCGGTATGCCCATCGATGGCGACGGTCGCCTTGGGATAGGAATTGAGTACGGACGCCACCTTCTCGAGAGCGGGTCCGGCCTCGGGCCGCAGAACCGCCTTATCGAAATCGAACAGCACGTCGGCCGCGAGTTCGATCTTGATCTCGAGCGGCGTCACCTGGGCACCGAGATCCTTGAGTGTCCCTTGGAGATTTTCGGTGCGGCCGCCCATGGCGAGGACGGTTGCCTTGAGCGGCAGCACGGTTGCCTTGAGCGGCAAGATCGTGCTCTTGGCGCCGGGCGGCAGCGGGTCCTCGGGCGCGCCAGCTTGGGCCAGAACCACCGGTGCCGCCTGCGACACGCACAGCAGCATCAAAACGGCGCGCGTCGCCGAGCGAGCGAGGCCCGCGCGCCTCACGGGCCGACCGGAATATCGTCGAACGGCGAGAATCCGCCGATCGTCACGCTGATCTTGGTTGAGGTGGCCGGCAGTGCGGGGAACTTGGCCCAGAACACCCGCTTATCGCCCGGCGCGAAGCTCGAACTGCGGATTTCGGCAATCGGGTGATCGTCCGCATCGCGCAGTAGCAAGTATTTTTTTTGTTCAGCCGGGTCGACGAAATAAAAAGCCCCCCAATCGTTGTTCCAACTGATCTCCTTCCCCGAGGTCGCGGTGTTGGCGATCCGGAAGCGGATCAGCAGGGCGCCGCTCACGCGCTTCACCTCCAGCAGGTCGCAGTGCAGGTCCGGATCGTTCGAAAACTCGCCGCTGGCGAGAACGTGCGCGGGGGCCGCGGGCGCCGGGCTCGCCTGCGCGATGCGCAGCGCGGGCGCCGCGGCGCCGGCGGATCCGGTCACCGCGGTAGCCGCGGTTGCCAGTGAGACCATGACCCAAGTCGCTCTGAAATTCACCATATCACCCTCCGTTAGTCGCGCAGCCCACCTCGCTGCTGCCCCTGTGAAACGATTTCCCGCATCGCCGCGCCCGGCGCGATGCGCCACGCACCGTGATCTACATCATAACGCGCAAGCGGTGGGCATACTGGGTCAGGGGCGCTCAGTTATTTCGCTGTCGACGCTCGGGCAGCCGGGACCCGAAGCCGGTTGTCCATGGATATCAGATGCTTACTAATTCAGCCGCTCGCGACGTGTCGCACGGGCGCCCGTTCGACACCCCTTGCGGCATAGGCTAATCTCGATGTGGGGTCGTCCCCGGGGAACGGCGCCCCCGTCCGCCGCACATTCTCTATGGCCGCGGAGCAACATGTCGGAAGCGCCTTCGCCACAGATTCCGGACGCAGCGCTTGCCTCGGTCTACGCCGAGTTGCGGCGCCTCGCCGGCTTCTATATGAGACGCGAGACGCGAGCGCAGCGGACACACGTTGCAGCCCACCGCCCTCGTGAACGAGGCGTTCCTGCGCCTCGCTCAGCAGCGCAACGTGCAATGGCACAACAAGAACCAATTCTTGGGCATCGCCGCCCCCATCATGCGACGCATCCTGGTGGTGCTGTACCAGGACTCGCTGGCTCGCGCGCACGAGGTCGGCAACGCGGAGCTCGAGGCGCTGGATTTGAACTTGGAGAGATTCAGGTGAACGGTCCCGATCCGGCACGCGCCCGCGGGCAGCTCGCGCAGTTACAGCACAGGGCTCGAAGCAAGAGGTTCGGACTGATCGCGCGCCAGGCCGCCGCGCTCGCAGCCGGTCAGACGGCCGCCCACCGCTCGCGCCGCGGCGCCGACGTCCGCGGCGGCGACGGACCGTGAGCCAGAACGCCTGGCTGGACTGGGATCTGCCGGCGCCTTACCTCGCGTTGCTCGCCGTCGCTCGGGCGGACATCGACGCCTATGATCACGTCAATAATGCGGTCTATATGACGTGGTTCGATCGCGCCGCTTGGGATCATTCCGCGGCGCTCGGCCTGCCGATCGAGAAGTGTCTGCAACTCGATCGAGGCATGGCGGTCGTGCGCAGCGTGATCGCATATCTGCGTCCCGCCGTGCTGGGCGACACGATTCGCGTGGCGACCTGGCTCCTGCCGGCCGACGGCAAACTGCGCGTTCGAAGGCGCTTCCAGGTGCGGCGCGAGGCAGGTGGCGCGACACTGGCCCGCGCCGAGATCGAATATGCGTGCATCGAGTTGTCGAGCGGGCGCCCGGCTCGGTGGCCGCCGGAGTTTCGCGAGCGCTATGTCGCGCTCGACGAAGTGGTGCGCGCGGTTGCGACGCTCGCGCCCGTTTGACCGCCGGCTTGGGCCGTGTAAATCCTGCGCACCGATTCCATCGTGTCGGCGTCTTCGGCTCGCTTGTCGTCCCGATA
>Ga0181521_10002712_pt1 | contig 21243 bp, 17 predicted proteins | sample PEATcosm2014_Bin_32_FD_119764 | JGI IMG/M metagenome (GOLD analysis project Ga0181521, IMG submission 119764) | Peatland microbial communities from MTU Mesocosm Facility, Houghton, MI, USA - PEATcosm2014_Bin02_60_metaG | ecosystem: Environmental > Terrestrial > Soil > Wetlands > Peat | place...
CGCATTTCTCGGGTTTGCGGGTGCGGTGCCGGTCATGGCCGCACCGATCGAGCTGCCACCGATTGTTGCGCCCGCCAGCCAGGAGCATCACGTCGGCAAGGTGGTCTTTGTCGAGTTGGTGACGCCGGACCTCGCCGCCGCCGAGCAGTTCTATGCGGGCCTGTTTGGTTGGACATTTCGCGACGTGCCGGGCGATGGGATAAAATACGCCGCGGCATCGCTCGATGGTCGTCCGGTCGCGGGACTGGCGCAAAGGGATGTACCGGCCGGCGAGCATCGCCAGCCGGCGTGGCTGACTTTCATCGCCGCGCGCGATGTCGACGCGACAAAGCAGCTTGCCCTGCAACATGGCGCGAAGGTGCTGTTCGAACCGCACAGCATCCCCGACCGTGGCCGCGAGGCGATCTTCGCGGATCCGCAAGGGGCGGTGTTCGCGGTCGTCGCTTCCAGCAGTGGCGATCCGCCCGACCTCATGGCCGAACCCGGTGAATGGATCTGGAGCTCGCTCATCACCAGCGATCCGGACACCGATGCGGCTTTCTACCAGACGCTGTTCGACTACGAAGTCTTCGAGTTGCCCGCCAGCGACGGCCTCCAGCATCTGCTGCTCGCGTCCGACAACTATGCGCGCGCGAGCGCGAATGCGCTGCCGGCGAACCGGCCCAATGGCCATCCCCACTGGCTCAATTACATACGCGTCGTAGATGCGGTCGCAACGACGGCAAAAGTCGTGGCGCTCGGTGGCCGCGTGCTGGTCGAGCCGCGGGTTGATCGCCACGGCGGCAAGGTGGCGGTGGTCGCCGACCCTCTGGGGGCACCTTTCGGACTGCTTGAATGGCCGGACACCGAGAGCAAGGAGGTGGGCAAGTGAATACCTTCCTCTCACGCTGGTCAGCGCTCGCCTGCGTGGTCGGGACGTTGACGGTCCTGTCGGCCGGCTGCGCCGTGGTTGGTGACGGATACGGATACGACGGCGGGGGCATCGGGGCGGGTTACTACGAACCCTACGGTGCCGACTACGGTGGCTGGGGAGGTGGCTACCAAGTGGCCCCGTATCGCGGTGGCGACCATCGTGCAACCGGCGGAGGTGGCCAGCATGCGTACAGATCCGCGCCGGCTTCCCACGCGATGCCATCTATTGCGTCGGGTTCGCGTTCGAGTGGCTCGCGTTCCGGCAATTCGCGCTCGCGCTAAAGCTGAAATGCGGCGCGCCACGGACGCGATCTCCGCTTGCGCACAGTGCAGGAGAACGTGACATGGTCAAAGCAGGGCTCGCGACGACGATGGCCCTGGCGATGATAGCGGGGGCCGCCCTCGCACAAACGACGCCGCAGGACAGCGCGCATACTTTGGTCACCCCCACCGCGCCTGATGCCAGCCGGACCGGGCAGGTCGTCCAGCTTCCGCAAGGGGGCGTTGGCGTCACCACTGGCGGCACCGCGAATTACCAGACGCTGGGGACGCCCGGCGGCAGTGGAGTCATGGTGCCGAACGGCGGCGGTACATCCGACGTGATCGGTGCGGGGGGCGGGAGCGGCGTTGTCAATACGCCGCGTTAGCTGAACCACGACTCTCCGCTCGTGGGTGGGGGAGTCCCAAGCTCACTGACGCTTGGCGTGCTATGCCCTCGCCCATGCCCCCTGCCCTCTTGCTCCAGGACATCAGCCTGACCTTCGGCACCACGCCCCTGCTGGCCGGCGCGGGCCTCGCCGTCGCGCCCGGCGACCGGGTCTGCCTGGTCGGACGCAACGGCTCCGGCAAATCCACGCTGTTGCGCATCGCCGCCGGTCTGATGCCGCCCGACGCCGGCCGCCGCTTCGTCCAGCCGGGCGCCACCATCCGCTACCTGCCGCAGGAGCCGGATTTTGCCTCCTTCGCCACCACCCTCGCCTATGTCGAGGCAGGCTTGGTTACCGAGGCCGACGCCGACCACCACCGCGCCCGCTACCTGCTGGAGCAACTCGGGCTGACCGGCGACGAACCCCCCGCCACCCTGTCCGGCGGCGAGGCCCGTCGCGCCGCGCTGGCCCGAGTCCTGGCCCCCTCCCCCGACATTCTGCTGCTCGATGAGCCGACCAACCACCTGGACCTGCCCGGCATCGAGTGGCTGGAGCAGGAGCTGGCCGGGATGCGATCGGGGATCGTGCTGATCAGCCATGACCGGCGGCTGCTGGAGCGGATCTCGCGTGCCACCGTCTGGCTGGACCGCGGCATGACCCGCACGCTGGATCGAGGCTTTGCGGGATTCGAACCCTGGCGCGACGCGGTGCTGGAGCAGGAGGAGACCGACCGGCACAAGCTGGGGCGGAAGATCGTGATGGAGGAGGACTGGCTGCGCTACGGCGTCACCGCCCGGCGCAAGCGCAACGTCCGCCGCCTGGGGGAACTGCACGCCCTGCGCAAGCAGCGCCGCGAGCGGCGGGCCGCGCTGGGCACGGTGCGGCTGGAGATCGCCAAGGGCGAACTTTCCGGCCAGTTGGTGGTGGCCGCCGATGGCGTGACGAAGGCCTATGGCAACCGTTTGATCGTGCGGGACTTTTCCACCCGCATCCTGCGCGGCGACCGGGTGGGCATCGTCGGGCCGAACGGCGCCGGCAAGACCACGCTGTTGAACCTGCTGACCGGGGCGCTGGCACCCGATGCGGGGGACATCAGGCTCGGCACCAACCTTGCCCAGGTGACGCTGGACCAAAGGCGGGAAACGCTGGATCCCGGGTTGACGCTCAGCCAGACGCTGACCGGCGGCGCCGGCGACCAGGTGGAGGTGGGCGGCCAGCGCCGGCACGTGGTCGGCTACATGAAGGACTTCCTGTTCGGGCCGGAACAGGCGAACACCCCGGTCGGCGTGCTGTCCGGCGGCGAGCGTGGGCGGCTGACCCTGGCGCGCGCCTTCGCCCGCCCGTCCAACCTGCTGGTGCTGGACGAGCCGACCAACGACCTGGACCTGGAGACGCTGGACCTGCTGCAGGAGCGGCTGGCCGAGTACGCCGGCACGGTGCTGCTGGTCAGCCACGACCGAGACTTCCTGGACCGCGTGGTGACCTCGGTGATCGCCGCGGAGGGCGACGGGCGCTGGATCGAATACGCCGGTGGTTACTCCGACATGCTGACCCAGCGTGGGCCGGCGACGCCGGAGGTGGGTGCGGGCGCAAGTGCTCGCACGGCTGCGAAGCCGCGGCCGGCCGCCGAGGCGCGGGCAATGTCGGAGGCGAGGCCGGTTCCCGCCGGTCGGCCGCGACGGATGACATTCAAGGACCGCCACACCTTGGACACGCTGCCGGCACGGATCGGGGCGCTGCAAGAAGACGTGAGCCGGCTGACTGCGGCGCTGACCGATCCCGACCTGTATGCGCGTGATTCGGCCCGGTTCGCCGCGACGACGCAAGCGCTGGGCACGGCGCAGGCGGAACTTGCAGCGGCGGAAGAGCAATGGCTGGCGCTGGAGATGCTCCGGGAGGAGATCGAGGGGTGAGGGTCCGGGTTGCCATGGAGGGGGCGTATCGCCGCTCGCCAGGTGTTGCCGTCCAACACGCAATCAGAACGTAGCCACCCAGGCAACTCGCAGCGCCCGCGACAGCGCTACCGCAGCGAAGGGCTCCGTCGCCCGCGACATTGCTCGCTTTCGCGCAACATGCGGCACTGGTAAGCTCCCGGGCGTTACCGCTTTTCGGTGAGGACCGTCACGCAGCGGGGCACAGATGGCACAGTTTGTGTTCGTTTCATTTGACATCAGCTCTCACGCTTCCGAGGCCGATCACGCCAAACAGGTCGAGCGGGTGGCGACGCTTAACGACCTTGTCGGTGCTGTTATCAGCGCGCCGGGAGCCGACGCGCCCTTATGGGCGTCGGGCGGCGATGGCGGGCACATCGCGTTCACGCCGGCGGGCGCTGTCGAAGGCGTCCCAAACGTCATACGAAAACTAAGGGACTGGTCGTCTGAATTCACCGCAGCGCTGCGAATAGTCGGGCACGTCGGCATGGCCAGCACGGTCCGCGGCGCGGACGGACGGGTGCAGCTCGTGGGCGACGGCATCAATCTTTGTGGCAGCCTGCTGGAGGTCGCGTCCTCCGAGGCAATTATTGTAACGACATCGTTCGCGGAGTTCTTTGCCACGATCTCCGGCGCCGGTCTTCGATTCCACGACCCTCGCTTTGTCTACCTGAAGCATTTCCGGATGACGCGAGTCTGTCTCTGCTCCCTCGAAGGCGTACCGGGTTCGTCCTGGATGCCGTTGCACCGATCCGATCGCGCCATGCTGAACGAGGCCATGACGGCGCACGCACCATGGGACGTGATCTTTTACGCGCGACGCATCATCCAGACCAACTCGGGCGACCCGGAAGCGACCACGGTTATCACGAACGCAGTCCTTGGCCACTACGGCGAGCTGGTGCCCCAGAAAACCGGCCGAAGCATCGCCCGCTCATCGCTGTTTTCGATTATTGATCCCCCGTCCTTTCTGTCATTCGTTGTGTCGGCCGAACTGGTCGAGCGGCGCGATGGCGAAGTACTCTGCAACCAGGATGACGCCGGCGACACCATGTTCGTGGTCCTGCGGGGCGAGCTTGCGCTTGCCGTCGCAGCGCCTGAAGCCGAGCCGGCCTCGCCCTCCCAATTCGTTCAGGACCTGACTTTTGGGCCCGGCGATGTCGTCGGCGAGCTTGCCGTTGCCCTGAGGGCCAAACGCACGGCAACATTGCAAGCCATCGGGACGGTTTCGTTGTTGTCCTTCAGTCACCAGAACCTGCGCCGATTCCTCACGATGCATCGCAAGAATGCCAGGTTCAGCCAAGCGCTGAATACCTTCATCGACATCCGCGTTCTGGATTACGTTTGCAACCACGCTGACTATCTCATCGGTCTCGATCAATCGCAACCCGGCCCCCTGGGCAACGTGAGCCAGCCATGGGAATTTCTCTATCCATTTTCCCGCCGCCTTGATTTCTCGGCAGGCGACCAGATCGACGCATCGCATGAACTGTTCGCCGGGCCTGGTCTCTATATCCTTGCAAGCGGCACGTTGGCGAAGCATACGCTGGGCATGCCCGCGGCGGGTTATGTCGAAGGTTCCGCGCTCGCTCCGGTCATCGTCGACTTTCCCAACCGCATCGTCAGCCGTTTCGGCAGCTACAACGTGCGCTCCCCAAGCGCGACGCTGGTCCATATTGAAGAGTCGGGATTCGCCCAATGGGGACCGGAAAGGTTGGACCACATCATGAGCCAACTTGGCCGGGCAGTGGCCCGTACATTCGAATACGATGTATTCATCTCATTTGCCGTCGAGGACCATAACCTGGCCATCGCGACGAAGTCTGCTTTGCTGTCCCAGGGACTGACCGTCTACCTGGACACGGTGGCTCCTGGCAGGAGCTTTTCCCGATACCTCGCCGGCGCGATCGCTGCCTCGCTGCTGTTTGTTGTGCTGAACACCCACCTGCTCGAGCGCAAACGGCGGATGGGAGAGGAAACCTGGGTCGAACGCGAGGTGTCCTTCCGCAAGGCGGCGTTCGTGGGTGAGCGCAACCTGCTGCCGCTCCGAATAGGCGGTGCCCCGATCGCCGATTTCCTGACAGGCATCTCCTATATCGACGTGCCCGCCACCTTCGACCCCTCGTTTGCCGCCGAGATCCGGTCGCTGGTAGACGAAATCAAGCAAGGACGTGTGACCGTGCCGTCGGGCCGCGTGCCTTTCTCGATGCAATCCCTGAGTGACTGACCTGGCGGTCCTTACGCTTCGATCCCCGGGCCGGCTGTCGTTGCGCGTTGACCACCGGCCGGCGGCGCAACACGCCCCGCGCTCCGGGCCCCGGTGCGGCGCATCCACGCCATCACGCCGCCCCACCAGCGCTCACGCCGTCCCCGGCAACGGGGCCGCCTTGCCGAACAGCCACCCTTGCCCGAACATGCAGCCCAATTCTTCCATCAGCCGGGCCAGCTCCCGGGTTTCGATTGCCTCGGCGATCGTCTCGGCCCCCACCGAGCGCGCCAGGTCGAGCATCGACGTGACGACATTCCGCTCGCGCTCGCCACGCAAGGCGCCCAGCACGTAGGCGCCGTCGATCTTCAGGTAGTCCACCGGAAAGTCGCGCAGATAGCGAAAGGCGGCGGCACCCGCCCCGAAATCGTCCAGGCACACGCCGATATTCTGCTCTCGCAACCGCTGCAGCGTGGCGGCGGCGATGGCGACGTCGACGATCTCGGCCGTTTCGGTCAGCTCGATCAGCAGCCGGCGATACGACCCGGCCGGCAGCAGTTGCAGCAGGCGCCGGCGGAATTTCTCGCTCTCCATCGACTGACCGGAAATGTTCGCCGCAATGGAACAGCCCGGCGCCCGATCGAGCGCCGCGAGCACATGCTGCAACACCGCCAGGTCCAGCTCCTCGGCGAGGCCCAGCGCCTCGGCGCAGGTGACGAACTCCTGCGTGGTCTGCCACGGCGCACCGGCCATCGGGGTCGGGCGCAGCAGCGCCTCGTAGTGGTGCACGGCCCGGCTGCGCAGCGCGACCACCGGCTGGTAGAGCACGTCGAACCGCCGATCGGCGATCACCTGGCGCAGCGCCGCGGTCTGGCCCTGGGTCTGCGCAATGAAGCCGGCAAGGCCGGCGGCAAAGCCGCTGGCCGCCACGGCGGCAGCCCCACTCGCGGCGAACCTCGCCAGGGCAAAGCGCAGCGCCCGCGTGGCCTGCGCCGGCTGCATCCCCGGCGCGGACAGGCCGATCGACTGGCTGTCAACCGACAGGGACTGGCCATCCGGCCGGGCCTGCATCAGCGACTCCAGGCCGGAGGCAAGCATGGCGATGTCGATCTGCCGCTGGCTCAGCACGCCATAGCGGCCGTCGGCGACCTCGCCAACCATGGTGCCCGGACCGGCCACGCTGGCGAGCGCTTCGCCGACCGCATCGCGCAAGGCGCCGCGCTGCTGCTGGCTCGCGTCGTCCGTCGCGGCCGGCCAGCCCTTCACGTCGAGCAGCGCCAACGCCCCCGGCTGTTTGCCGCGCAGCCGGGCCTCAAGCTCCTTGGCGAACACCGACGCGGGCTGCGGCACCGCGGCGCTTGCCGGCGGGGCGACCGGCACCGGCCCGAGCGTCACGCATAAGCGGCGCTGCACGCCCGGCAGGATCAAGGCCGCGAGGGCACAGGGCGTGCCGCCGGCATCGCTCAGCCGCAGCAAGACCGGGGGCACGTGGCCGCACAGCGCGGCATTCATCAGCGTGCGGCCCAAGGCATCGCGATCGGCCGGCGCGATCAGGCTGCTCAACGGGCGTCCGACAAAGCGTTCCGCCGGCTCGCCGAAACGCGCGGGGAAGGCGCCGGCCGCCCAGGTGATGCTGGAGTCCGGCCCGATCTCCACCAGCAGTTCCGCGGCGGCGAAGGCGAAGGTCAGCAGGCGCTCGCGCGACAAGGAGCGGTCGAGGACGGCGGGCTCGGGCATTGGGCCTGTCCAGCGTTCCCCGCCATCATCGCCCCGAAGGGTTGACGCGGGATGAACGGCGGGCGGGCAATCTGCGGCGCGGGTGGCGGCGTGGGCAAGCGTCAGTCGCCCACCTCGATCACCGCATCCACCGCGAACGCCCCGTGCCCTTCCGGCATGGCGAACACCGGGTTCAGGTCGATCGATTGCAGCCGCGGTCCCGCCGCCACCGCGAACGCGGACAGCCGCGCCAGCATCTGCGCCAGCGCATGGAGGTCCACCGGCGGCCGGCCGCGCGCGCCCAGCAGCAGCGGCGCCCCCTTGATCGAGCGGATCATCGCCTCCGCCACGTCGGCGCCGAACGGACAGCGGCGGAACACCACGTCCTTCATCACCTCGACAAAGATGCCGCCCAACCCGAACATCGCGATCGGGCCGAACACCGGATCACGGTGGATGCCCAGGATGCACTCCACGCCGCCCTGCAACTGCTTCGCCACCAGCACGCCCTCGATGCGCGCGTCCGGCGCGGCACGCTTCGCCCGCGCCAGCAGCAGGTCGTAGCCGTCGCGTACCGCGGCATCGTCGGTGATGTTCAACAGCACGCCGCCGATTTCCGATTTGTGCAGGATGTCGGGGGAGAGGATTTTCATCACCACCGGGAAGCCGAACAGCTCCGCCGCGGCCACCGCCTCCTCGACGCTGGCGCAGGCCTGTTCCGGCGCCGACGTAATACCCGCCGCCGCCAGAAGCAGCTTCGCCTCGGCCTCCGAGGGCGTCGCAGCAGGCAACGTCACCGGGTGCACCACCGGCGGCGCGATTCCCGGCGGCGCGGCAAACGCGGCGCCGAAGCGGCCCATCGCATCGATCGCGATCACCGCCCGCGTCGGGTCCTCATGCACCACCCAGCCGTCCTGCTCCAGCTCGTCGCGCCGGTCCGGCGGTACGATCACCGACAAGACGTAGAGCCGATCGAGGTATTTCTGCCGCACCAGGTTCAATTGCTCGCGGATCATCGGCCAGCGGCGCGACGACGCGGTCATGCTGAAGAAGCCGAGTATCGTCGCGTAGCCGCCGTCATGCACCACGGCCTCGGCGAACTTGCTGATCAGCGTGACGTCGTTGCCCATCTGCGCGGTGGCATCCACCGGATTGCGCGGCGCGCAGAACGGCACCAGCTCGCGCAGGTATTTCTGCGTCGCCTCCGGCATCTCCGGCATCGCCAGGCCAACGTCGCTGGCGACGTCGCTGATCAGCACGCCGGCGCCGCCCGACACGGTGATGACGCCCAGCGTGTTCTTCACCGGATAGATCTTGCGGGTCGCGGTATGCGCGATGTCCAGCATCTCCTCGGAATTGCGCGCGCGCATCACGCCGAATTCGCGCATCACCGCCTCGGTCACCGCGTCGTCGCCGGCGATCGAGGCGGTGTGCGACTTCGCCGCCTTGCCGCCGAGTTCGCTGCGCCCGACCTTCTGCATCACCACCGGCTTCTTCGCCGCCTTCGCGACTTCCAGCGCGGCGATCAGGTTCGGCGCCTCGCGGATGCCTTCGAGGTAGGTGGCGATCACGTCCACCTCGGGGTTTTCCGCCAACCAGCCGATGCATTCGCCCACCGTCACGTCGGCCTCGTTGCCGGTCATGATGCAGAGCGAGGCGCCGATGCCGCGATTGCGCGCCAGCGTGTAGAGATGCGTGCCGTAGGCGCCGGACTGCGAGGCGATGCCGATGCGTCCCAGCACCGGCCAGCCGGAATCGAACGACGAGGAGAACGTCGCGTAGTACGACGTGCGGGCGTCGAACACGCCGAGGCAGTTCGGCCCCAGGATGCGCATTCCGTGCGCGCGCGCGACGGCGACCATCTGGCGCTGCACGTCCGCGCCGGCATCGTCCACTTCGGCAAAGCCGGCGGTGAACATCAGCGCCGCCTTGGTGCCGCGCTTCGCCAGATCTTCCACCGCCTGGGGGGCGATCTCGGCGCCGACCGCGACGATCGCCACGTCCGGCGTTTCCGGCAGCGACGCGACCGAGGGGTAGGCTTGCAGCCCCTGCACCTCGGCGCGGTTGGGGTTCACCGGATAGATCGCGCCCTTGAAGCCTTGCGCCTTCAGGTAGGCGATCGGCCGGCCGCCGATGCGCGTCGGGTCGGACGAGGCGCCGAGCACGGCGATCGACCGTGGCGAGAGCAGTGGCGTGAGGCCGGAGAAGCGCGAGGCTGAGTCGGGCATGATGGCGGACATTCCCCCGTTGGCTACGAAACGGCTTCGGCCGGTTCGATGGAACGGTCAGTTTGGCTGGGGGATGGGGCGGCGTAAACCTCTGGCGGGACGGGGCGCGGGGAGAAGCGCGTGGGAGGAGGGCGGCAAGCAAGCCGCGGACTCTAAGTAAGTTATGATCGTATCGGTTTCGCGGTCCTACCCGGGAACGCCTGTCCCAGGGCCATCGGGTCGGCGAACCAAGGCATCTGATCATCTACCGAGTGGCACCGGATGGAGCGGTCGAGATCCTTAGCCTCGTGCATGACCGCATGCTGCTTGCCCGGGCGGCACGGCGCGCGCGGCGAGAGGCCGATGGCTGACGGGGCGGTGCGGCGGCAACGGTTGTCGTCGGGATGGTAGCGTGCCTCGTAGCCAGGAGCGGCAGAATGCTGCCGATCGCAGAGCCGTCGGCAATCATGCCCTTCGGGATTTCCAGAATCAGGCAAAGATCAAGATTGTCGGGCACGTGGCCACAGACGCGGGTTTCGGATTTCCGCCCAACATGATAGTGTCTTACAAAATGATGATCGATGGAGAGACTGTAATGGCGACGAAGGACACGGCCAAACTTTCGACGAAATTTCAGATATCGATCCCGAAAGCCATCCGGACCGCGCGAGGTTGGCAGGCGGGGCAGGTTTTCGCCTTCGTCCCCAAGGGCGAGGGCATGATGCTGGTGCCAGTACCGGCGCTCGACGAGCTTGCTGGTCTGGCGCGCGGCGCGAAGCAGGGGGACTACCGGGACCGGACTGACCGCGTTTGATGCGGGTTGTCGATACCTCGGCCTGGATCGAATTCCTGACTGGTTCGGCGCTCGGTGCCTCGCTGGCGACCGAACTGCCCGACCGCGGGCAATGGTTGGTGCCGACCATGGTGCAATTGGAACTGGCGAAATGGCTGACCCGCGAGGTCGGCGAGGACAAGGCCGATCGCGTGATCGCGTTTACCGAGACATGCGTTGTCGCCGATCTCGACACGGCGACTGCCCTGTCTGCTGCGGAATTGTGCGCCCGGTACAAGCTGGCGACCGCGGACGCTATCGTTTATGCGACCGCGCTGGCGCACGAAGCCGATTTACTGACTTGTGACCAGCATTTTGAGAACTTGCCCGGCGTGCGCTTCATCCAAAAATCAGGCGGCTAAGGACACGGGCGCGGGCGATGACAGGTCGCATTTCCGATTTCGGCGCTGCCCGAAATTGAAGAATTATGCAAGGAAATTAGACCGCTGAAAAGAAAGGGCTTTTCCTTTGCAGAAGTTACCGCCATAATCAGGGCATGAAATACTGATACGCGCGAGTCTCGACGGACGGCCAGAGCGTCGCGGCGCAAGTGCGCCAGCTCACCCAGGCCGGTTCCGACAACGCTATCGCGCAGATTGAAATGCATCTTCGCTATCGCATCGACGACTCTGCATCGATCACGGTGAAGCTGTCGCCATCAGTACATACTCGTCCTCGCGCCAACAGTATCCGTCCTCGATTGATAGCACCTTCCAGAGTCGCCGCGCACGACACCATCTCCGGATGGTGCGATTTCATCGTTAAGCCCGATATTATAGGCGGGCACACGATCGACGGGTATCAGATCGTCCTGACGGACAGTCATCAAGGCGAGGCGGCCGTGGAACCTCTTGTGGTCAGCGAGAAGCGGCATGCGGTTTAGTTTCCGCACAGGCCATATCGAACTGCGCCATGAGCGCGAAAAGGATGCCCTCCACATTGTTGCAGACGGTGCTATTGCTCACCCGGGCGTAGGTGAGGGACGGCTGATTCCGCTCGTGATCGTCGATAGCAGTTCCCGACCGGACCTGGAGGAATTTATCCGGGTGCATCAGTATGTCGGTGCAGGCGATGTGACAAGCCAATGGGGTCAGATCATCGGTCACGATAAAACCATTTCACTCATTCTGTCGTTTTTGCGACCGGCCGAGTTGGTTGCGATCATTGAATTCGACCTTCAGAGAAACCACGGGATTCTTGTGGAGCAAACCCTAGCCACCAAAGCCCTATATATTCAGTCTGGTCGCGAGGGTGATCGCTTGAAGCACGATGTGAATCTGCCCAAGGTTATCTTGGAAGTGCCAGAGGGAGGTTTCGCCCCAATCTGGGAAAAGATTTTTCGGCGATATACGACGGCTCAAATGCGTGAACGCGGCCTGAACCGGGCGGACGCCAAACGGGTCGCGAAGCAGGCCATCGAGGAAATGCGAAAACTAGCCGCTATCCGCATGGGCAGCCGGAATTCAGCCGGCCACTTACCGTAAAGCCGATTCTGCGACAAACATGAGGCGATCACATCGCTTGCGCGTGGCAGAAGGCAACGGGCGTGATGATCGGGATACCCCGACAGGGGTTCAAGACCAACAGGTCGCTCGGCCAGTCCCCCGCACGTGGTAACGGCACGACTCCTGTGGCCCTCAGTGGCCCTCCGCCCGTTCTCCGTGTTGCAATTCTTGCGCTGCCGCAAGCCGGCACCTGCGAACGCAGGATCGCAGAACGCCCATCCAACGATCTGCTCTCGCCGGATATCACCCCGCGCGGCGCTGTCCCGCGCATAGAGAAACGAGGCGCCCGTGAGACGCCGTCGCACCCCAATCCAACGTTCCGCTCCTGCCCCGTCTCATCCCATGCGTCGCTTTCTGCCACACAGCAAAACGAGACGTCTGTGAGACGCCGCTTCCCCCAGACAGGCTTCGCGACTGCAAGCGGCCACCCGCGATCACAGGATGGCAAATCGCCAATCCACCGCCCTGCTCCTGCCGCGTCTCATGCCGCGCACCGTTGGCTTCCGAGCAATGAAATGAGACGCCTATGAGACGGCCTGCCGCTGGATGGTCCTGGCGCCGCCGCAAACCGGGCAGTCTCCCGCGCGGCGGTAGAGTCTTATGATTTTCCCTACGCGCGTTGCATTGCCAGGAGGTCCAGCGGCGCGGGTTCCGGCACGCCAAGGATCGTCAGCGCGGCATGCGCCTGGCCGCGGTGGTGCGTCTGGTGATTGAAGAAATGCGCCAACGTGTCGCAGCGCCGCTGCGAGTACGCCTTCCCCGCCAGCGTGCGATATTCGAAAGTCGCCGCGAAATCCGCCTCGCCCAGTCCGCCGACGAACCGGATGATCCGCGCGTCCTCCGCCTCGCGCGCCTCACGCAACGCGTCGAAATCTTCATAGAGGATCTCGTTCAGCCGCGCCGGCTCCGCCCCTTCTCCGGTAAGCCGCCGCAGCCGCACGCGATCCGCGACCACCAGATGGTTCAGCGTGCCATGCAAGCTGCGAAAGAACAGCCCGACATCGCGGCGCAGCGCCTCATCCGGCAGGCGTGCGGCCTCGTCATACAGCCGCCGGTTGGCCCAGCGGTTATACGCGGCGAATTGCTCGTAATGCGGTTTCCACATGGCGCCGGCTCTCCTGCTGCTGCCCCTGCCCTGCCCGCATCCTGGCGCGCCACGCGCCGCGGCGGTAGTGAGATCGCGCCCCGCCATGGTGAGGTTTTCTCATGTCCATCCCGTCCCTGCGGGCGCTGCGCGCGTTCGCCGAGGTGGCCCGCGCCGGCAGTCTGGCGGAGGCCGCGCGCGGCCTGCACGTATCGCCCTCGGCGGTGTCGCACCTGTTGCGCGACCTGGAGGCGGCGCTCGGCTTCGCGCTGTTCGCCGGACGCGGCCCGGGCGCGCCGCTCAGCGAGCCCGGCGCGCGGCTGGCCCGCCGGCTGGGCGGCGCGTTCGACGCCATCGAGCGGGCGGTGGACGAGGCGCGGCATCGCAGCGGCGACGTGCGGGTCTCCGCGCTGACCAGTTTTTCCACGCTGTGGCTGGTGCCCCGCCTGCCCCGCTTGCAGGCGCAGCATCCCGACATGCGGCTGTTGCTGGCGACCGGCACCCGCCCGGTGGACCTGGCCGCCGAACCGTTCGAATGCGCCATCCGCTGGGGCCGCGGCGTGTGGCCGGGCCTCGCGGCGACGCTGCTGTTCCGCGAGCGCCCGGTGGTGGTGGCCAATCCGCGGCTGCTGGCCGAGCATGGCTCGGTGGCCGCGCTGCCGCGACTGGCGGCGCGCACGCGGGAGGCGGACTGGCCGCTGGCCGCCGCCGCGCTGGGCCTGGCCGACACCGCGCCGGTGCTGACCTTCGAGACGCGCGCCCTGGCGGTGCAGGCGGCGATCGCCGGGATCGGCGCGACGGTGGTGGACCGGCACCTGGTCGCCGACCTGCTGGCGGCCGGCATGCTGGCGGAGGTCGCACCGGCGCCACCGCTGGACCGGCCGGAGGGGCACTATTTCGTCGCGCTACCCGAGGCATTGCGCGACCGCCACGTGCGGGCATTCCGCGACTGGCTGGTGGCGGAGGTGGGGTGAGGCGGCGAGGCCTACAACTGCGACTCCGGCGACACCACCACGCAGCCCAGCCGCATGCGGCCCAGCTTCTCGCAGGCCTGCACCGCCGCTTCATGCGACAGCCCGGTGAGTCGTGCGCGCCACAGCACGCCGTGCGATGCGCGCACGCTGGCCACAGTGGGATGCGCCACCGCCAACTCGACATGCGCATGCTCGCGCGCGTTGCCGAGGGCGAGACGGGCCTGGCTTTCGTTAGCAAACGCGCCAACCTGGACCGCCCATTGCCCGGTCGCCGGCCCACCGACCTCGAAATGGCGGAACGGCACCGGCTCGGCATTGGCCGACGCGATCAGGTGGAAGCCACGGCCCGGCGGCGGGGGCGGCGGCGCCACCAATGCGTATTGCTGCGGCGCCGGCATCGCGACCGCGCGCGGCGGCTCGGGCAGTTGCGCCACCTGGACCGGCATGCTCGCCGGCACGCGCCCGCCACCGCCGTTCCGGCTGGCGAACTGCACCGCGCGGCCATAGCGGGTGCCCGGCGGGATGACGGTCGGCAGCGCGTTCATCGCGTATTGCTCGGCCGGCGAACGATGGTCCGGATACACGCCGATGATGTTCGGGCCGATCATCGCCACGTAGCGCCGTGTCTCGTCTGGCAGCGGGCGGTTGTTGCTGAGGTAGTCGTCCAGCCGGTTCGGCCCGGCGTTATACGCGGCGAGGAATCCTGGCGAACCGTAGATGTCGTACATCTCGCGCATATAGGCGACGCCGGCGAGGATGTTGTTGTGCGGATCGAAGGGATCATCGCCCAGGCTGTAGCGCTGACGCAGCTCGTCATAGGTGGACGGCATCACCTGCATCAGCCCCATCGCGCCGGCGCCGGACGTGATGAGCTGGCCGTTGCGATATTCGTTGCCGCCGGACTCCTGATGCATGACGGAGCGGATCCACAGCTCGGGCACGTCGAAGCGCGCCGATGCCTCGCGGATATACGGGCCCCAGGGATCTCCCGGTGGCCCGGGCGGGATGTAGTTGTTGCGCGCATGCTCTACGTAACGCGCGGCTTCCTGGGTCGCCGAAGGGCCTGGCGTTTGCGACGCGCAGGCGGCGAGCAGGGCGAGAACGCCGAACGAAGCGGCAACGCGGGTCAGGCGGGCGACGCGAGTGCAGCGGGGCATCCGAGAGGGCCTCCGTCGTGGCGCGGCCGCAATGGCCGGAGGGCACGACGGCCGGATGGCCGTCGCTTGAGGTGGGTAGGCAGGAAACGCTCGTAAGCCCTTATCGCAGATCGCTGATCCGCGCAAGATCGTATCGCGTCCCCCGCGCCGCGCCAATCACCGCTTGCTTCGGGGGACGAAATTTGCACGATCACGCAACAGCGATCAATCAGTGGAATCCAATCGATGTCGTTGCGACCTGCCAGTTTTTGCGCGCTGCTGCTGCTCGCGGGCTGCGCGACGCTCCCGGAACCACCGGTGGCAAAGGCGCAAGCCGCCCCGCCCGCCGGGATGCACGGCACCATCCTGGCGATGCGGCCAGTACCGGCCGCATCGCCAGGACCCGCGCGGCTCCTGCTGTCCAGCCTCGGCACCCAGGGCGCATTTGTTGCAGGCCACGTCTTCGAATTCATTGTTCGCACCGAGGGCGGAACGATGATTTCCATCGTCCAGCCGGACGCCATCGGCCTGCACCCGGGCGAGCGAGTCAGCATCGTGCAAGGCGCGGAAACCCGCATCGAAGCGCCGTTGACCGATTAACGGGCTGGCGCGCCGTTGACGGGTTACCTGGCTCCAGAAAAACCCTGGACGTGAACCAGGCGAATGGTCTGTCCCGCGGCACAGTTCTGGTCCGGACTCAGAACGGGTTCCATGGGTCCGCACGTCAGATGCCCGCTGCACACCGCCAGATGCCGCAACGACCCCAACAAGCCCGCACTGCCAGCGGCAGGCCTGGCGTGAGGCGTATTGCAATGACACCTGAGAGGCTGGGATCGAACCGTTGGAGTCAGAACCGCGGCAACGAGATTGCCGATTCTACCTCGTGATTCACGCAAATGCGGTTCGCCGGCAAGCCCGCGCCCGCCGCCGGCGAATGCGCGTGTATTGCAGCATCGCCATACGCAGCAACGCAACCAGCAGCAACACGACACTCCCCGGCTCAGGCACGGTGTAGCCAGGCGACGTATTGAGCGGTGGTCCAGAGCCGGGCAGGAACACGTTGTTCGAGGTCACGTCGTACGGCGGTCCGAAGTTGTCCTGGAAAAGATAAGCCGCGGGGATGTTGTACAAAGTGTTATCGGTGATCGTCGCGGGAATATTGACGTTGTTGGAATCCTTGGTCTGGTTGAAGACAGCGGTGGCACCGTCGCTCCGGTCATTGATGAACGTATTGTCGCTGACAAGCAGGCTGCTGCCCGGATAGGTCCCCTCGCCGCCAAAATGGATCATGTAGCGGTTAACCGCCGACGCGCCCTTCTCGATGATGTTGCCGGTGACTACGTCGTTCCCGCCATCGGCGAAATCGATGCTGTAGCTCGTCTGCGCCGTCGGCCCGTCCTGAATGCGATTGTTGGTGATGATGCTCGTCAAGGCGCGAGTCTTGATCTCATGGCCGCCAAGCGCATCGTGGATGTAGCTGTCGGTGACCGTGAGTTGCGTCAGCTCTCCCGCATAGATATTGTGATCATAGCCATAGCGCGGGTTGGTGGGCGGCGCGCCGTTGTCGTCGATCTCCGAATTGCTGATATAGACATACATGCCGTTGATGCTGGCGGCATCGGCGCCGCCAGTGAGGATGCCGTCCTCGTTGCCGTAGATCCAGGAATTCAGCACCGTCAGCGTGGCGTTCCCGGTCTCGAAAAGGATTCCCGCGCCGTTACTCGATCCCCCCGGGTTGCTCACGCTCGGGTCGTTATTGGCTCCGGATATTGCCAGTCCGGAAATGGTCAAGCTGACGTCCTGATCGCCCGGCACGTTCAGGATGGCGCGGCCGTTCGGCGGAAGCGGCTGGGGATTGCTCAGATAGGCCAGGCCACCGACCGCATCGATGGTCAGGTTGTGGGTAATATCGGGAAAATTCTCGACATAGGATCCCGCGGGAACTTGCAAGACATCGTTCGCGGACGATCCTGTGATGGCGGCGCTCAGGGTCGAATAATAAGTTGCATCGGTAACGTCGTAGATCATGCCCATCGATACGACCCCGGTTCGCGGTCAGGCGTAGCGCCTCAGGCGACCCGCCGCGGATGGCTTGCCCAAGCCGCGTCGCACCCTAGGTGGCAATCCGGTCACATGCAATCGTGCGGTGTAACGACCTTGACCGGCGCGTGCCGGGCCGCCGATCGGTCTGGATTGACCCCGCGCGCCTGGTCGACGGCTTGTCACCCGCGCCCAATGCCCGGTCGGCCGCCTTATCGGCCTGCCCTGAGGGGCATCGGCGTCTGCCATGCGCTTTGACCTGTGTCGCGTCCTTCACGCCTCCTCGCGGCACGGCCCGCGCGGGGGATGGGCGGAGCCTGCCGACCAACCGGCAGACCGTCCGGTCACCTACCGCCATGATACCACACCTTGCGCTCCCGAACCGCCGCGGCACACCCCGACAATGCGGCACGACGCAACCCGGTGACGCTGGCGGCCGGCACCCGCCCGTGGCTGATGCCGTGGCGGCTAAGCGTCAGCAACGGTGCCGGTTGCTCTACCCGGGTGGATGGGCTATCCGCCCGCCGCGCATGATGACCGGCACCACGCCCGCAGCGAGGGACGCGCTGCTCGACCTTCGCGCCGACATGTCGTTGGCGGCGCGCAATCGCCTGGCTGTGCGTGATGTAAGCAATGGCACCGCGCTCTGGCCGCTGGCCTGGACGCTCGGCTGGCTGGACATCAAGCTGCGCTATCGCGGTTCGATGCTCGGTCCGTTCTGGCTCACGCTATCGACCGGAATCATGGTCGGGTCGCTTGGCGTGCTGTACTCGACGCTATTCCACATGAACGTCCACGAGTACCTGCCGTTCCTGTCGCTGTCGATCGTGCTGTGGAACTTCCTGAGCGCGCTGGTCAGCGAGTCCTGCCTGGCCTTCACCGAAGCCGACGCGGTGATCCGCTCGGTTCGCATGCCCTTCTTTGTCTTCGCCATTCGCGTCGTCATGCGCAACCTGCTCGCCCTGGCGCACAACATCCTGGTGATCGTCGTCGTCTTCGCCGTCTTCCTGATCTGGCCAGGGTGGCACGCGCTGCTCGCAATTCCCGCCCTCGTCGTCTGGGTCGCGGACGCGCTCGCACTGACCCTGGTGCTCGGCAGCTTCTGCGCTCGGTTCCGCGATATTCAGCCGATCGTGAACAGCGTGATGCAGATTGCCTTTTTCCTGACGCCGGTGATCTGGAAGCCTGACCAACTCGGCCCCCGCGCGGACCTGCTGCCGCTCAGCCCGTTTTTCGACCTGCTGGACATCGTGCGCGCGCCATTGCTCGGCGCGGTGCCAACCACGATGACATGGCTCGGCGCCGCGCTGTACAGCCTCGCCCTGTGCAGCGTCGCCTGGGCATTCTTCGCCCGTGCCCGCGGCCGCATCGCGTTCTGGCTCTAGCCACGCATGGCACCGGCAACCAAAGCGCGCGTCAGCATCGAGGGGGTTTCCGTCTCGTTTCCGCTGTACCACGGCAACGCGCGCAGCCTGAAGAAGCTGGTATTCGCCGCCGCCTCCGGCCGGCTGGGCCAGGACCGGCAGAAGCGTGTCGTCGTGGAGGCGCTGCGCAACATCAGTTTCAGTCTGCGCGGCGGTGACCGGCTGGGGCTGATCGGCACCAACGGCGCCGGCAAGACCACGCTGCTGCGCACGCTGGCCGGCATCTACGAACCGGTCACCGGCCATGTCCGCGTCGAGGGCAGCCTGAATGCCTTGCTCGATCCCAGCCTGGGCATGAACCTCGACCTCACCGGCCGCGAGAACATCATGCTGCGCGGCCTGTATAACGGCATGCCGCGCGCATCGCTGGCGCAACTGGAAGAAGACGTGACGGCATTCGCCGGTCTCAGCGACTTCATCGACCTGCCGGTGCGCATCTATTCGTCGGGCATGATCGTGCGGCTCGGATTCGCGCTCGCCACGGCAATCCGGCCGCAGATCCTGCTGATGGACGAGTGGATCCTGGCCGGCGACGCACAATTCATCGACCGGGCAAAGCTGCGGCTGGAGACGATGGTGCGCGGTGCGGACATCCTGGTGCTGTCCACACATGATTCGGCGATCATTCGCACCTGGTGCAGTCGCGTCTTGTGGCTCGACGAGGGTCGCATCCGCGCGGACGGGCCGCCGGAGGACGTGCTGGAACAGTATCTCGGCCATCCGCTCGAACCGCTGCCCGACTCCGGGGCGACGGAACACCTGTAAAGCCCTTGCTGCCGATGCGACGCTGCCGTTAGCTTGTCGCTGTCGGAGCAAGGAGGCTGGGATGCGCAAGCGCGGCTGGGTAGGCGGAGTGATGCTGGCGGCCGGTTTGACCTTTGCCCTGCCGGCGGCAGCGCAACAATCCGCCGACACGCTGCGCGTCACCTGGCGCGACGCCGTTCCCGATGTGGACTTCTATCACAATTCGCAGCGTTCCGGCTTTATCCTGCAGATCCATGCCTGGGACACCCTGGTCTATCGCGATCCCGACACGTTCCAGATCAAGCCATTGCTTGCCACCGCGTGGAAGCCGGTGGACGACACCACCATCGACTTCACGCTGCGCCAGGGCGTCACCTTCCAAAATGGCGACAAGTTCAGCGCCGATGACGTGGTCTATACGATCAACGGCGTGCTCAATGACAAGACCCTGTCGGTACCGAGCAATTACCAGTTCATCGCCGGCGTGGAGAAGCTGGACGACTACCATGTGCGGCTGAAACTCAAGCGTGTGTTTCCCGCCGCGCTGGAATACGTCGCCATGGTGCTGCCGATCTGGCCGCAGGGGTATCGCGACAAGGTGGGGATCGAGCAATACTCGAAGGCACCGATCGGCACCGGCCCGTACCGCATCACCAAGGTGGACGGCACCACCGAGATCGATATGGAGCGCTACGACGGCTACTATGCCGACAGTCCGAAGGGCAAGCCGCCGATCCGCTTCGTCAAGATCCACGAAGTGCCCGACGCCGCCACCGAAATGGCGGAGTTGCTGGGCGCGCGTGCCGACTGGATCTGGGATTTCAGCCCCGACCAGTTCGACTCGGTGGCAAGGATGCCGAACCTCCAGGCGGTGCGCGCCGAGACCATGCGTATCGCCTATCTCAGCCTCGACGCGGCGGGCCGCACCGGCGCGGACAATCCGCTGACCAAGGAGAAGGTGCGCCAGGCGATTGCCTTTGCGCTCGACCGCGCGACGATGGCGAAGCAGTTGATGCAGGGCAACTCGCGGCCCCTCGATGCGCCGTGCTTCCCGACGCAGTTCGGCTGCGACCAGGCGGTGGCCGAGCAATATCCGTATGACCCCGCGAAGGCGAAGCAATTGCTCGCCGACGCCGGCTATCCCAACGGCTTCGACACCGAGCTGGTGTCGTATCTGTTGCCGCAATGGAACGGCGCGGTGCAGAACTACCTGCGCGCCGTCGGCATCAACGCGCGGGTAACCCAATTGCAGGTCGGCGCGGCGATACAGCGCGCCATCGAGGGCAAGACGCCGCTCAATTTCGGCAGTTGGGGCAGCTACTCGATCAATGACGTCTCGGCGATCCTGCCGTATTTCTTCACCGGCGGCGGCAACGACTATGCGCGCGATCAGGAGGTGAACACACTGGTAACCGAAGGTGGCACTACCACAGATCCCGACCAGCGGCGCAAATTCTACAGCGCGGCGATCAAGCTGATCACCGCACGCGCCGAGTGGCTGCCGATGTTCACCTACGTGAAAACCTATGGCTTCTCGAAGCAGTTGAACTTCAAGCCGTATCCCGACGAGCTGCCGCGCTTCTATTTGAGCAGTTGGAAATGATGGCGTGGGGGGTGCTACATCGCCGGGGCTCGCCTTTGCATCATGGCAGGGCGTGACGCGGCTATCTATCGCGGCACCACGTCTGGATGGATGGTCAAGTCAAGCCCCGCCATGACGGTGGGAGCAGCCGGTGCCGAGCGTCAATCATACGGGCGGGTGGTATTATCGTGCCGCTGCTGCTCTCGGTCGCACCGCCGCACTTGTCGCGCACAGCATCGAACTGCGCTCAATCTACGGCACGTGACTTACCGATCCGACCCGAGTGCGCGAGGATGCGGCTCA
>Ga0181521_10002713_pt1 | contig 21236 bp, 22 predicted proteins | sample PEATcosm2014_Bin_32_FD_119764 | JGI IMG/M metagenome (GOLD analysis project Ga0181521, IMG submission 119764) | Peatland microbial communities from MTU Mesocosm Facility, Houghton, MI, USA - PEATcosm2014_Bin02_60_metaG | ecosystem: Environmental > Terrestrial > Soil > Wetlands > Peat | place...
CCAAAGTCTTCCGTCGAGAGTCCTGCCCGTAGGGGACCCCGCATGCCGTTAACGGGCGCCGGAAGTTCAGTATCACTTGAGTGCAACGCTTGTTGGCCAACAAGAACAGACTAGCAGCGGAGCTTAGCGCCACAGTCCCAATTCAAGGATAGCGGGTGCGTCAAGGGTTTTTAGTGCTAAGTGATTGAGTCAGTGGGGGAGATAGCTTGTGACTGAGGTAGGACAGACGATCGGTTTTTGTCGTCTGTTGGGGCGTCGGGCTTGACGAGCGATGACAGACCACGAAAGGCGATGGTCTGTCCTACCTTCCTGGCGGTCGGGGATCTGCCCCACTATGGCATCTTGAACGAATCGTCAAACGTCACGGTGATTTCGGCGGTCTTCCCGGGATCGATCTTCACGGGCTCGGGTGTTCCGGGAGTCTTGGAATAGACGCCCATCGAGGCGCCGGATGGCGGCGGGCCGGATTGCCCGTCATACCCGCCGGTGGGGTCGTAGCAAACCGCAATGTAGACCGGCGAAGCGGACAGGTCCGGAATCGTCGCGGTTCCGTCCTTGGCGGACGCCGAGCCGAAACCAATCGGCATGGCTCCGCCTTGCATGAAGTTCGGGTTGTCGAATACAAACACCATGATCTTGTGCTTCTCGTCCACCGTGCCGGCCCCGGTGTAATTCATGGTGGCTTTCAGCGTGCGCGCGGCGGCCGGTTTTTCTTCGGGCTTCGCCTGCTGGGCCGTGGCGACCATCGATGTCAAGCCGAGCAAGCCGGCGGCGAACAGCACACGTTTGCTTATCAGGGTCATCGCGAGTAATTCCTTCCGTATGGTTATAGTTTAACCGTTCCCGAGCAAATACGCGGAAACCGGTGATGAAGTTCCCGGAATAGCCGTGACGCCGGCAAGCCATGCCACCTACTGTTTGGGAGCGGTGGTGCGCTTCCTAGGAGGGGCCGGTTTTGTGGTTGCGGGCGCCGGGCAGCGGTAGCCCAGGTCGGTCAGCCTCAAGCAAGCCTGGGCGGCCATGTCGCTCTTGGGAAAACGCTGGATGAGGTCCCGGTATTCCTTCTGCGCGTCGGTCTTCCGGCCCAACTTCACCAGCGTGTCACCCTTGTAAAACAGGGCGCCCGGGGTCTTGTTATTATCCGAGTATTTCTCGAGCACGTTGTCGAAATCCTCGAGCGCGGTGGGATAGTCGCCTTGCGCGAGATGAATGGTGCCGATGAAGTACTGCGCGTTGGGGGCGAGATTGGCCGCGCCGAAACAACGCAGGTAGTCGCCGAATTCTTGCAGCGCAATATCGAATTTGCCGCCGTTCCGGTCGCGCTGTGCGTTGTCGTACAGGTCCTGGGCGTAACCGGGGCAGGGATTGGCGGCTGCGGCGGGCGGCGCGCCGGCGGTGGGCGGCGGAGCAGGCGCGGGCGCCTGCATCACCTTCACCGCGTTATTCAGATCGGTCATCTGCGCCTGCAGTTTTTCCACCAGGCCGGCGAGGTCGGTGACGGATTGCTGCAAGGTGCGGAAATCGTTCGACATGTTATCCATGCGGGTGGAAAGCCCGACCACCGGCGCCACTATTTTGGTTTCCTGCTGGGAAATGCTCTGCTGGAAACTGCTCTTAATGACTTCCACATTGGTGTTGGCGCGATTGGCGGCATCGACGGCCTCCTGCACCAGCGCGGTGATGGCGGCGAGCTGTTTGTCCTGCGCCTGCTGGAGTTGCCGGACCTGCTCCTGCAGCAGCGCCACATCGCGTTGCAGTTCCTGCATTTCCTTGCTGGCGGCGGCGAACGCCACCACCGGCGCGACGGCAAGAATCAAAATACACAGACGTCGAAACATAGAACTCCTCTTTGAAGACGGAAAGGGGCGGACGCGCGCCCCCTTCCGATGTTGCCGTGCCCCGGCGAGCGACTACTGGCCGGTCGAGAAATGAACGCGCCGGTTTTTCTGCCAGCAGGACTCATTCTGGTCGGTGCACTGCGGTTTCTCCTTGCCGTAGCTGATGGTCTTCAGCTTGTCGCCGGGAACGCCCAGTTGCACCAGGAAGTCCCTGGCGGCGCTGGCGCGCTTGTCGCCCAGCAGTTGGTTGTACTCGGCCGAGCCGCGTTCGTCGCAATGCCCTTCGATGGTGACGACGGCGGCGGGAAAGTCCGCAATGACGGTCTTGAGCGCGGCGGCATCCTGCGTGAGCGCGGCTTGCGCATCGGCGCGTATGTCGCTCTTGTCATAATCGAAGTAGCCATCCTGCAGCTCCGCTACCCAGTCCGTCAGGGTCTTGGCCGGCGGTGGAGGAGGCGGTGGCGGCGGTGGCGGAGGCGGAGCCGTGACATTCACGGTTGCGCTGGCCGTGCTGGAGCCGCCCGGCCCGGTGGCGGTTAAAGTGTAGGTGGTGGAATCGTTCGGCGACACGCGGCGGCTGCCGGTGTTCTGCACGACGCCGATGGCCTGATCGATCGAAACGCCGGTCACGTTGCCGGAAACCGTCCAACTGAGCAGCGCCGACTGGCCGCGCACGATGGAAGCCGGGTCCGCGCCAAACTGGGTAACCGCCGGCGCGGGCGGTGGCGGAGGTGGTGGCTCCACGACCTTGATGGGCGGTGGCGGTGGCGGCGGCGCCGGGACTTTCTTCTTGCACCCGCTGGCGAACAGCGCCAGGGAAAGTGCCAGAGTGATGAGAGTGATTTGTCGTTTGCTGAACATGAACTTCCCTCCTGATTTCATTGTTTCATCTACATTCCCCACGCGGGGCTGTAATTCAGCCCATCGCGGGTCAGTTGCTGCTGCGCGGTACCATCCGCCAGCATGCTCCAAATCTGCGATAGCCCGGTGCGGTTCGACATGAACGCAAGGTGCGCGCCATCCGGCGCCCAACTGGGATTTTCGTTGCGGCCCTGATCGTGCGTCAATTGCAGGTATTGGCGCGACGCCACATCCATGGTGAAGATATTGAAAGCGCCCTGCGCGTAGCCGCGGGTCCAGGCGTAGGCGATGAGCTGGCCGTTGGGATGCCAGGAGGGGTTCGACGCCTCGCCGGTGCCGTCGGTCAGCCGCTCGATGTCCCCGCCATCCATATCCATCATGTAAATCTGCTCCGGACCCGACCGGCCGGAGGAAAACACGATCGTACCGCCTGTCTTCGGATTCACCTTGGGCTCGGCATCCAGAAAGCCGCCTGAGGTTATCGGCCGAAAGCCTCTGCCATCCAAACCCGCAATGAAGATCCGGCAGCAGCGTCCGGCCGAGGAAGAATACACAATCTGTTTTCCATCGGGCGCGAACGACGGCTGCCCATTCATCGAAGCGACCTGGTTATAGAATCGCAAATCCCGAACCGGATCCACCGAAAAAACAAATATAGCAGGTGAACCCTTGGCATAGCTAGTAAAGGCAATCCTGGTTCCGTCCGGTGAAACCGAAGGCTCGATGGAAATCGAGTTGAAACGGGAGACGTAATGCTGATTCTGGCCGTCGGGATCCATCACCCAGATTTCCTTGGGAGCCCGGAAGGCGGCCTGATGGACGTAATAGATGTGGGTGCCGACCAGGCTTTTTCCGCCGAACATGGCCAGGATGTCGGCGGCGAATTGGTGGGCCATCTGGCGGGAGCCCTTCTCGTCGTCGCTGGAGGCCAGATAGCGTTTGCCGATCATCTGCGCGTTGGCGGGGGTATCGCGGCTCAAATCAAACAGGTTGCCGAACAGCATCAGCACGCCGTTCTGCTCGGCCGCGTATCCGAAGGCCAGGTAATTGGCGCTGACCGGAGGATTAGACCAGTCGCGCATCCAGAACCCGCCGCCATTGGGCGCCGCCACCAGTCCGCCTGGCCGCGCGGGGGACGCGACGGTTGCGGGCGGGGGCTGGCGAAAGTCCGCCGGCTGCTGCGGAACACCGGTGGGGTACAGGGTCTTGGGCACCATCTTGAGCACGCCGGAACCGGCCAGGTCGCCCCACAAAACCTGGTTGAAAGTCGCCATGAAACTTTGCGCCGCGCCGACGCCGCGCAGGTCCGGAGCCGCGATGACCGGCAGCTCGCCGGCCTTGGTGACGCGCAAGGTCATGTCCGGCCCCTGCTGGGCTTCGACCATCATCAGCGCCGCGGCCGATGCCGCCGCGACCCACACGAGCCTCTTCATGGTTTTCCTCACTTTAGGCTGAAAAACAGTTCCACTTCCGCATCGTTGCGCGGGTATTGAGGCGGCAGGGCAGGGAAAGGCGAGGCGTCGAAAATCGCCCGCTGCGCCGAAAAATCCAGCGTCGCATTGCCGCTCGGCTGCGTAATGTGGACGTGGCTCACCGAACCGTCGCGCCGCACGGTGAAAGTCACCGCCGCCGTTTGCGTGACATTCCGCAAGTCGCTGGTGCGCCAGGCGCGGCCCACCTTGTCCACCATCAGCTTGGCATACCACCCGAACTGCGTCCCAAACGGCGATGAGTCTCCCACCCCGACCCCGCCGCCGCCCTGCAAGCCATACATCGGCGAACTCATGCGCTGGCCGGCTTCGCTATAGAGCTGGTTGGGCCGGTCCTGCTGCTGCTGGCGAAACTTGTTGGGCGCGGATTCGACTGTGCGTTTCTGCGCATTGCGTCCCTGGATGGAGATGGCGTCGGGCTCCTCTTCGATGACACGCGCTTTGGATTTCAGCTCGGGCGGCGGCGTGGGCACCTGCGATTCGGTCTGGTTGGCGACGGGATTTTCCGCTGCCTGGCGCGCCGGCAGAGGGATGCGCGCCACCGGGTTGACGGCTACCGCGCCCATGGCGCCGCCGGTGGGGCTGCCCCACTGGGCGACCTTGTGACTGAAGAAAACGCCGTAAAACAGCAGGGTCAGGACCAACAGAAGGTGAAACCCGAGCGAGCCGGCGAACCAGCGGGCCAGGCGCTCCGGTTGATCGAGGATGTCGACGTGCTGCGCCATCACCTTCTACCCGCGGCGGAGCTGTCCTCCGGTTGTGTCACCATGTTGACCTGGAAGCCGCCCGCGCCCAGTTCCGCCGTCACCTGGGCGATCACGTCCCAGATGGCTTCCTTGTCGGCGCTCACGTAGACACCCTTGACCTTGCCAAAGCGCTCGTGAATGGCCGAGGCCAGGAGATGGATGTTGGTCGGCTTGCCGTTCAGATAGGAGGTGCCATCCTTGGTGATGCTCACCACAGGCATTTCCTTCGCCGTATCCTTCACGTACTTGGTGTGCGGGACGTCCACTTCCAGGCCGAACTGCATCACGTGAGCGGTGAGCATGAAGATGATCAGCAGCACCAGCAGGATGTCGACGAACGGGGTGATGTTGATCTCCGCCAGGCTGGTGCCGCCGCGCCGCCGCGAGCCGTGACCGTTGCCGCCGTTCGAAGAGGAGAATGCCATGGCTACTCGCCGAAGCTGCGCTCCGCCAGGTTGAGAAATTCGAGCGCGAAATCGTCCAGACGCGCGCCCATCTCGCGGATGCGGTTGCCGAACAGGTTATAAAACAGGGCCGCGGGGATAGCGGCGAACAGGCCCAGCGCGGTGGCGATCAGGGCTTCGGAAATGCCGGGACCGACCGCCGCCAGGCTGGTGGCGCCCTGCTGGCCCAGCGCGTTGAAGGTGCGAATGATGCCCAGCACGGTGCCCAGCAGGCCGACGAACGGCGAGACCGAAGCCGTGATGGCGAGCCAGTGCATGTTGCGCTCCAGCTTGGCCACTTCCTCGCTCACGCCCAACTGCAGCGAACGTTCGAGGGCGTTGCGGTTGGTGATCCGGCCGTGGGCCTTCACCTGCCGCTCCACTTCCTCGTAGCCGAAATCGAACACCGAGACCAGCGGGGATGGCCGGTACTGCTCGCTGGCCACCATCACCGCATCGAGCGCAGCGGCTTTGCGGAAGGCCCGCAGAAAGCGCCAGTTGGTTTTGCGCGCGCCGGCGAGGCCGCTCAGCTTGGAGAAAATCACGGTCCAGGAAAAGATCGAAAAAACGATCAGGATGCCCAGGACCACCCAACCGGCGGGGCCGGTTTCCTGAACCATCTGGACAAGATCAGTCTGAAGAAGGAAGGCAGCGGGAACTTCGAAACTCAATGCGGCTCCTCTATAAAATCTATCATATAGACGCTTGGCGCCGCAGAAAAAGCCGACTTTTGCGGTAACGGAATGTACAGGCGGGGGGCAAAATCGACGATCCGGCAGCTTAAAACAAAAGGCTGGACTGTTGTTTTGGTCCCAATCGCGGTGGGACGAACGCCCCCGCCCCCGGTCCACCGGCGGCAAAGACCGCCGGCGCTACCAAGTGGCATTGGGCGAAAGCGCCCCGCCGGCAAGACTCGAGCGGAGCTATTTTCCAATACAGAAGGTGGAGAAAATGCGGTTCAAAATATCGTCGGCGGTGGTGCCGCCGGTGATGGCATCGATCGGCTGCAAGGCGACATAAAGATCGAGCAGCAGCATCTCGTGCGGAATTGCGGCGCCGACGGCGGCGCGCGCTTTCTCGATCCAGCGCCCGCACTCGCGCAGGAGTCGCTCATGGCGCAGGCTGGTGATAAAGCCGGTTTCGGGCTCGAAGGCGCCGGCCGGGGCGACCGCATCGAGGATGGCCTGGCGCAAGCGGTCGATGCCGTCGCCGGTGAGGGCGGAAACCAGGATCGCCTCGGGAGGCGGCGCGGCAGCCCGCGGCAGATCGCTTTTATTGGCCGCCACCAGCGCCCGCCCCGTCGAGCGCGCTCGCTCGATCAGCGTCAAGTCTTCGGCCTCCGGCGCGGCCGAGGCATCCAGCACCACCAGCGTCAGGTCGGCATCCGCCATGGCCTGAAAGCTGCGCTCGATCCCCATCGCCTCCACCTTCCCGGCGGCCTCGCGGATGCCCGCCGTGTCGTGCAGTTTCACCGGGATGCCACCGATGGCGGCGGTTTCGGAGACCACATCTCGAGTGGTGCCGGGAATTTCGGTCACAATCGCCCGGTCCTGCTCCAGCAGGCGGTTGAACAGGCTGCTCTTGCCCACGTTGGGCCCCCCCACGATGGCCAGCGACAAACCGTCCCGCACCAGCGCGCCGTATTGAAAGGTCTGGGCAAGCTCGCTGACGCCGGCCTCCACTGCCGCCAGGCAGCCGAGGATCGCCGAGTCTGCCGCCACGCCGATATCGTCTTCGGCGAAATCGATGCCGGCTTCGAGCAGGGCGATCAGTTCCAGCAGCCTCTCTTTGATCGGCGCCAGGCGGCGCGAGACAGACCCGGCGGCTTGCTGCGCCGCCACGCGCGCCTGGTAAAGCGTGGTGGCTTCGATCAGATCGCGCACGGCTTCGGCCTGGGGCAGATCGATGCGGCCGCGCAGAAAAGCGCGCAGGGTGAATTCGCCGGGTTCGGCCAGGCGCGCCCCCGCCTCGAGCGCGCGTTCCACCGCGTGCCGCAGCACCACCGGCGATCCGTGGCAGCAGATCTCCACCACGTCGTCGGCCGTGTAAGAACGAGGGGCTTCGAAGAAGGTGACCACCGTCTGGTCGATCACTCTCCCGCGCGCGTCAGTCAGTTCCGCCGGGCGTGCGTGCCACGAACGCCAGCCGCTGCCCGCCGGGAAACGCAGAATGCATTCGGCGATGGCGCGGGCCTGGGTGCCGGAGAGCCGCACCATGCCCAACCCTCCGCGTCCCAACGGAGTGGCTATGGCGACGATGGTATCGTCAAGCTGCATGGAAGCTGTCGTGGCGCACGCACTCGTGCGTGCAGCGTCGAGACTCTTCTCGACGCGTTTTCGTTCCGGTCCAGCGGGCGTCGGCAGGATTGCCGACGCGGCACGCACGAGTGCGTGCGCCACATCGGTCTGCCCTACGGACTCAGCGCCCCCTACCGGCGGCCGCGCGGCCGCGGGGCGCCACGCCGCTCGCCCGGTCCGTCACGACGCGGCGCCGGCGTGTACGGCACATCGGGCAGGCTGGCCATTCCCGCCGGATAGACCACCACTTGCCGGCCCGGCCCGGCGCCCGCGCTTTCGCTGCGCACCGCCGTTTCCCCGCGCAGCGCCAGGTGAATCACGCGCCGCTCGCGGCTGTTCATCGGGTTGAAGCGGAATGGCGTTCCGGTGCGCTTCACCCGCTCGGCCGCGGTCTGCGCGCTCAGGCGCAGTTCCTCGATCCGCAGCAGGCGGTAGTCGTTGGCATCGAAGGAAAGCCGCGAGTGCTCATCGGAGCCGAACCGCAGCATCTCCATCGTCACCTGCTCCAGCGCCAGCAGCAGCTCCGCGCGGTTGGCCAGCAGCAGGTCCACATCCGGACCGCTGAAGTTCACCAGCACTTCGGGCGTTTCAAAATCGCCTTCACCCGCATCCGCGTCTGAAATCTTGTACCGCAACTCGAAGCCGGCGCTGGCCAGCAGGGGACCGAGGAAACCGTCTATCCGCGCTCCAATCGATTCGACCGAGTATTTTCGCTGTGTCAAGGCTTACTTCCTGTTGATCTTTTTCTTGGGAGGTTCCACGCTGCGGGCGGCGTCTTCGGCCGCTGCCGTCTGGTTGAAAAACAACTGCAGCCCCATCCCAACCAGATTGCTGGTCAAGTAGTATAACACCAGGCCGCTGGGCAAATTATAGAACATCCAGCCGAAGATCAGCGGCATCATCCACATCATCATTTTCTGCTGACCGGGGTCTCCTCCCGCCGTGGCGGTGGGGGTCATCTTCTGCATAAAGAACTGGCTGGCGACCATCACCACCGGCAGGATGTGGATGGGAAGGCTCTCCGGCTGCGAAAGGTCGGCGACCCACAACCAGCCGGCGCCGCGCATTTCCACCGAGACCGTGAACACTTTGTAGAACGCGATGAAGAAGGGAAGCTGGATCAGCATCGGCAGGCAGCCGCCAAATTGGTTCACGCCGTGCTTCTTGTAGAGATCCTGCATTTCCTTGGTCTGGTCCGCCTTGCGCGGATCGGTCATGCCGATGCCCTTGTACTTGGCGCTGATGACGTCCATGTGCGGCTTGAGCGCCTGCATCTTGCGCATCGATTTCATGCTGTTCAGCCGCAACGGGAACAGCGCCAGGTTGATCACCACGGTGACCAGGACGATGGACCAGCCGAAATTATGCACGAACGATTTGTGGAACCAGTTGACGGCCAGAAACAGCGGCTTGGCCAGAATCGAAAGCCAGCCGAAGCTCACCACCTGTTCCAGTTTCGGGTCCACGCTCTTGAGCAGATCCAGATCCTTGGGGCCCACGAACAGGCGGAAATGGTTGTCGGCGCCGAGCGAAACGGCGGCGCCCACCAGCGGCCCCGGCGTCTCGACGGCCACCGTGCGCAGCTTGTCGGCGAAGGTGGTGGCGACGAACGCCGGACGCTCCTCCCCCACGATAATCTCGCCGGCTTCCGGCAGAAACACGGCCGCGAAATACTGGTCTTCGATGCCGGCGAACGAGAAGCTCGCGGTGGCCGCCGCCGGTCCGTACTTGGCGGCGCTGGCGCTCTGCTCGAAGAGTTTGTTCTCGGCCGGGTTGAAGTAGAGCGTGTTTTCTTTGGAAGCCGCGTTGGAAACCGTCAGGTCGCCGAACCCGCCGCGCCACTCGATCGCGTTCGTCAGCGGCCGCTGATCCACCGTCACTTCGCTCGACACCTCGCACAAGTAGCTGTCGCGCCGGAAGCGGAAGGTCTTATGCACGCTGGTGTGGCCGTCGCTGTAGCCGAACGCGATGCCCAGGCCGTCCGCATCGGGCGTCTGGGTGTAATAGACTTGATTCACTTTCGCGGTGGGCTGCTGGCCGGCGAAATAGAGGGCAAACGGGTACGGCACGTCCGACAATCCGACGGCCGGATTCACCAGGTCGAGCGGCTTGTTGTCGTTGCCCTTGAACTTCTTGAGCTGCCAGTTCCGCACCGTCGCGCCCTGGTTGTTGAAGGTCACCCGGAACAGGTCGGTGTCGATCGCCACTGGCGGCAAAGATATCGCCACCGTAGCCGGTTCCGTCGGCGCAGAGGCCGCAGCCGCCGGGGTTGGCGTTTCCGCAGTTGCCGGCGAGGCAGGCGCCTGGCTCGGCTCGCTCTGCGCCGACGTAGTCTTTTGCCCGGTCTTCGCCGGCGGCGGGGTCTTGTAAATGTAGGGCGTCAGGAACATCACCACGCCAAACAACAGGAAGGCCAGCAGCAGCCGCACTTCCATCGACATTTCTTTCGGCGATCCGCCGCTACCCGACTTTGGCATTCGTTTTGATTCCGCCTGTCCCGCTCACCGGACCGGGTCGTAGCCCCCGGCATGAAACGGATGGCAGCGCGCCAGCCGGCACAGCCCCATCCACACTCCGCGCAGCGCGCCGTACCGCTCCACCGCTTCCCGCATGTAATCCGAACAGGTCGGATAGAAGCGGCACGCCGAGGGCAGCCACCACGAGATCCCCATCTTGTATACGCGCAACAGCCCTAGGATGATCCATTGCAGCGCTGAAACAGGCGCTCCACTTCGCGTTCCAACTCCGCCGCCGGGGCGCTGAGCGATTTCGACCGGGGATTGATGACAATCGACCACGATGAATTCAGCCGGTCCAGCCGCAACCGGACGGCCTCCCGCATGCGCCGCTTGATCCGGTTCCGCACCACCGCTTTGCCCAGCGCGCGCGGCACCGTGAACCCGATGCGCGCCCCGTCCTCGACCGGCCCGCGCAGGCAGAACGCCGCGAACAGGGTACAAGAGAACCGGCTTCCCCGGTCATACACGCGGCGAAAATCGGTGGATCGCAGCAGGCGAACACGTTTGGGGAAATTGTAGCGGCCGGGCATGCCCGGAAACCCCTACCTCTCCGAACTGACAGTAAGTTTCTTGCGGCCCCGCGCCCGGCGGCGGGCCAACACCGCGCGCCCGTTCTTGGTTTCCATGCGGCTGCGGAACCCGTGGGTCTTGGCGCGATGGCGGTTATTTGGTTGAAATGTACGCTTCGGCATTTTAGCTCAATGTCTCAGTATATCAGCCCGGAAAGCGGTGCGCTGGGCTAGGCGATAATGCCCATGGATGTGCGGCATGCGAGCGGAGTTGGCAGACGAAAGCGTCTGCCCCACTGCGTTGGCGAATGCCTTGCGCGGGTGGGGCAGGCGCTTTCGTCCGCCAACAGTCTTCGCCGGCGTGGAAACTCTTCTTCCGAGCCTCGGTACTTGCGAGTTGCCGAACAAGCTGGTATCGTCCAATTTCCACGTGACGCGGCGAATTCCCGGACGCTTCTTTCTTCGAAACCTGGTGGGACGGCGCAGCCTGCTGTTCCAACTGGTGCGGCGCGACTTTGAGCAGCGCTTCGTCGGCTCCATCATCGGCTGGGTGTGGGCGCTGATTCATCCGCTGGTGCTGCTGGTGTGCTGGTGGTTCGTTTTCAGCGTCAGCCTCAGAATCGCGGTCCCACCCGGCGAAGGCACCCGGAATTACGCGCTATTCGTGTTCGCGGGGATGTTGCCCTGGCTGCTGTTCAGCGAGACCCTGCAGCGTTCCGCTTCGAGCGTGGTCGAGCAGGCCAACCTGATCACCAAGACCGTTTTCCCGACCGAGCTGATCCCGGTCTCGGTTTTCCTCTCGGCGGTGGTGAGCCACGCGCTGGCCTTGGCGCTTCTGATCGCCGTGGTTGCCGTGGTGGCGCATCACCTCAGCCCGTTCGTGCTGCTGCTGCCGGTATTCCTTTTCTCGATCGGGCTGCTGGCGGTCGGACTGGGTTGGATCGTGGCGAGCTTGCATGTATTCCTGCGCGACACCGCCCAGCTTTTGAGCGTCGCCCTGACGTTCTGGTTCTGGCTGACCCCGGTGATGATCGCCGAAAGCCTGTACCCGCCCAAGGCCCATTGGCTGCTCGCCGCCAACCCGCTTTTCTACGCCGTGCAAGCCTATCGCGCAATCCTGCTGCGAGGTGTTTTCCCGGCCCGCGAGCTCGCCATCCTGACCGCCTTCGGCGCCGCCGCGTTCGTGTTAGGCGGCCTGTTTTTCCGTCACATGAAACGCGGCTTCGCCGACGTGCTGTAAACCGTTATCGCGCCATCACGGCTTGACAGTCACTGCCTTACCGGCATAGGGTACTTCGCGGTCCGGCTTTGCGGTTGCGCCGATGCCGGCGCCGTGAGACTCGCCGACGAAGACTACTTTGAACTGGCGGCTGTCAGGCATTCCGGGGAAGCTGCCATGGCGGTCGCCGATGGTGAGGGTTTGGGCGGCCTCGTTCCACTCGAATTGAATCGTGGCGTAGGCGCCTTTCTCGTAGTTATAAGTATCGTTCTCGTCTTCGTATAAGGTGAAGCGGGCATCGGCGCCGCGGTAGACGCGCAGCTCGATCGGGTCGGCCGGCTTCTCGGCGGCGTACTCCACGTCGGGGCCGATGGGAACGATGGAACCGGCGCGCACGTAGAGCGGGATGCGGTCGAGAGTCACCGGCGCATCGATGGCTCTGCCGCCATCCATGACTGTGCCGGTCCAGAAGTCGTACCACCGCGCCTTCGGCAAATAGAGGTGGCGCGTGGTGGCGGCCGGTTCGGTAACCGGGTTCACCAGGATGGAGGGGCCGAACAGGAACTGGTCGCCGATGTTTTCGGCGCGCACATCGGTGCGGAAATCCATCACCAGCGGGCGCATGGGCGTGTAAGCTTCGCTCGTGGTTTTCCAAGCCAGCGAGTATATGTACGGCATCAATTCATAACGCAGGGTGTCGTAGGCGGTAAGAACCTTCTGCGCTTCGGGCCCATACGACCATAACTCGTTCTGGTCGTTGGTGCGGGTGCCATGGACGCGGAAGATGGGACAGAAAGTGCCGAACTGGAACCAGCGGACGAATAACTCGCGATAAGCCGGATCGTTGGGGTTGCCGGAGGTGAAGCCGCCGATGTCGGTGGTCAATACGGCAAGCCGGACAGTGAGTAATTCAGCCCGGCGGGGACCTGGCGGCGCAGCGTCTCCCAATCCGAATCAACGTCGCCGGACCAGGCCGTGACCGCATTGCGTTGCGAGCCTGCAAACGCGGAGCGGGAGAGAATGAAGACGCGTTTCTGGTCCGAGGCGGCGCGCTGGCCTTCGTAGACAGCCTTGGTGGTGAGCAGCGGGAAGATGTTAGCGTAGCGCGCGCCGTTGCCCGCGGCGACATGGTTGGTCACCATCACGCTGTCTTCGCGGGCCTCGGTTTCAGGCTCGGTGGTGTCCATCCACCAGGCGTCGGCGCCGATTTTGAAAAGCGAGTTATCGATCAGATTCCAGTAGTATTTGCGCGCCTCCGGGTTGGTGGCATCGTAGAGGGCCGATCCCTGTGGATGATAGGCCTTCACCTTAGTGCGGTCGATGAAGAAGCCTTTGCGATCCATGTCGGTATAAACGTCGGAACCGGGATAGAAATAGGGCCACACGGAAATCATCAGGTGGAAGTGAATGGCGTGTAAGTCGTCCATCATTCCCTTCGGATCGGGATACTGGTCGCTGAACTTGAAGGAACCCATGGTGGTCCACCAGAACCAGTCCTGCACGATGTTATCGGCGGGGATGTGCAGGTCGCGGTACTTATGCGCGACGCTCAGCAGCTCCTGCTGCGTCTTGTACTTGTTCTTACACTGCCAGAAGCCGTAGGCCCAGCGGCCGAACAGCGGCGCCTGGCCGGTGAGTTCGCGATAACCGGCGACGATCTTATCGAAATCCGGACCGTAGAAGAAGTAATAGTCGATCGAGTCGGCGACTTCCGAAGTGATGTACAACGCATGCACGAAGCGGTTGTTGAAACGGCTGCGCGAGGAGTTATTCCAGAAGATACCGTAACCTTTGCTCGAGAGCAGCATGGGAACGGAGATGTTGGTGTTATCCTGCGCGATGTCCACCGATTCGCCGTGATAGTTCCACACGCCGGCCTGGTGCTGGCCCAGCCCATAAAACGCTTCGGTGGATCCCCACAGTCCGATGAAAGCCTCGGCGTGATAGGTCTTCTCTCCATTCACGGTAACCGGAGTGAGAGTGTTGGGGCCTTGCTGCACGAGCGGTTGGCCGGCGAAGTCGGCGTAGGCGAGCGTGCCGTCGGCGCGGTCCACGGCGACGCGCATACGGGCGGTGGAAATCGAAACGGCGCGCGGTGTTTCGACCACCGTGAACGGCACGGCCGGCCAGGTAGTCTTAACGATTACGTCGTCGGGGCGGCTCGGGAAAGCGGCGGTGGGCGCGTACGTGATGTGAAAGATGGAGTCGGTCGAGACGGCCACGCGCAGGGCTCCGGTCTGCATGGTGAACACGACGGCATCGGCCTGTTTCTCAAAACTCTTGACCGGGTTCTGCGGAATCCATTGGGCCGCGGCCGGGCCGGCGAACAGCAAGATGGCGATCAGGGCGAGGAGCGATGCGGCTCCGCGGGAACGGCGTGGAGGAGTGGCGAGGCGCGGCATGGCGCAGGTCCGATGGTTGAGCATTCCTGGATTATATCGCCCGGCAGTCTCGAGGGGCGCGCCTTCCCGGTAGCGAGGAATCGGCGTTCATCCGTGGCCGGTCATGTTATGTTTCTACCGCTCGCCGGCCGCCGGCGCGGGCAGCGAAAAGCGTGCCCTCACTTCCGCGCTGACGCTGGCCGGCTTGCCGGTGGATGGATCGATGGGGCACCACACAGTCAGCGCCTTCGCCAGCAGGGCGCGGTCGGAGGCGCGCAGTAATTCGGTGTGGCGTTCAAAGCGGACGCGGGTTGCGTTGCCCACCCAGGTTCGCGCGATGATCCGGTCGCCCAGGCGCGCCGGCTGCTTGTAATCGATTTCGTGCCGCAGCACCACCCAGACCCGTTTCTCGAGGTCGGCGGGCGGCGCGAAGGCCGTCCAGTGGGCGACTGCCACATCCTGCACCCAGCGCAGGTAAATCACGTTGTTGACGTGGCCCAGCACGTCGATATCTCCTGGCTCGACAGCCACGGCCATTTCGAACGCGGGCAAGGTCTCGCTCATTCCCTATCAGTATCGCGCGAGCGGGAAAACAAAAGGCCGACAACAGGCAAGCTAAAAAGCACGCCCCACCACTGACCTATGCTACTTCGAAGCGTTGCGGCTGGTCGGTTTCGGTGTCGTAGACGACGAAGGTGGAGGGGACGTCGGTGCGGCTGCCATCGGCGGCGAAGGTCGCGCCCATGATGGCGCCGGGATTGATGGCGAGCGTGCGGCCGGAGCGGCTCACATCATAGACGTGGTTGTGACCGTAGCAGACCACGTCGTACTCGCCGGAAGCGGCGATTGCGCGCGCGATGTTGTCGTAGTGGTTGGCGGCAATGCGCTTGCCGCCGAAGTCGGCGCGCAGCATCTCGCCATGAATCTTGATGTGAGGATATTTGGCGGCGTTGGCGGCGATGCGGAACAGGTCTCCATCGTTGTTGCCGAAGACGATGTGGATGGGGGCGGCGAATCCGCGGCCCAACTGGTGGACGATGAAGGGCGAGCACAGGTCGCCGCAGCAGATCATGGCATCCGCGCCGCGCAGCGACACGAGCGCGCCGGCAAGCTTCCACACGTTGTCGTGAATGTCGGAGAGAATCCCCAGGCGCATTTTCGCTTCACGCCTCTCTGCGCAATTTGGCCGAGAATTTCTCGCGGAACTTGCGCACCTTGGGCGCGACGACGGCAGCGCAGTAGGGCTGGCCCGGGTGGCTGCGGAAATAATCCCGATGGTAGTCCTCGGCGGGGTAGAAGGTTTCGGCCGCGCGCACTTCGGTGACAATGGGCGCGGGCCAGATCCGCTCGGCGTTCAACTCGCGAATGGCCTGCTCGGCGGCATGCCGCTGCACGTCACCGTGATAGAAGATGACGGACCGGTACTGCGTGCCGGCGTCGTCGCCCTGGCGGTCGAAGGAAGTGGGATCGTGAGTCGCGAAGAAGACTTCCAGGATGTCGCTGAAGCTGGAAATCTCGGAATCGAACTTTACCTGGACGACTTCGACGTGGCCGGTGGTCCCGGAGCAGACCTGCTGGTAGGCCGGGTTGGCGAGGCGCCCGCCCATATAACCGGACTCCACAGCCAGCACGCCCTCCATCTGTTGATACACGGCCTCCACGCACCAGAAACATCCCCCGCCCAGTGTCACGGTTTCCTCAGTTGCCATGTCTTCCAGGTTACGCTATCGGCGCGGTGGAGCAAAACAGCGGCGCTGCCTACCGCGTCAGCCCTACGGTGACCGTCACCGAGGCGCTGATGCTCACCGTGCCGGTTATCACCGGTGTACCGTTTGCGGCACCCGCGGCTGCCATTGCCTGCACGGGGGTCACGGAGGTGTTCTGCTGCGCCGAAATCACCGCTCCGGCCCTGCCGCCGAGGCCGCTTGCGATAGCGCCGGCCTGCGCCAGCGCTTGTTTGGCAGCGGCGCTCAGAGCCTGTTCCAAGGTGGGATCGGGATTCTGCAAGCCGAACGTCAGCCCGCTAATGTTGTTGGCGCCAGCCTGGTTGGCGGCGTCAATCAGCGGTCCGGCCAGGGAGAGTACGGTGGTCGTGACCTGCAGCGAGTTCGAGACGGTGTAGCCCACGATCGACGGATTCGCCGAGTTGCTGTACTGCGGGTTCAGCGAATAGCCGGTGGTTTGAATGCTGCCCGTCTGTCCCAGCATCTGGGTGAGGGCGGTAATCACGGCGTTGGTCTGAGTTGCGTTTTCCTTCGCCGCCTGGCTGGCCGTGGACGCACTGGTGGTCACGGATACGCCGAGTTGCAACTGGTCGGGATTGACGTTGAGAGTAGCGGTGGCGGTGGCCTGAACGGAACCAGCGGGGATCTGTGCCGGCAGTGCAGCGGCTGCCAGGAAAATCAGAGAGAACAGAAAAGACTTCGACATAGGCACTCCATCACAAGTGTAGTCGGTCCTTGGGCGGCGCGCCAAGGAGTAAACCGATCGTCCGTCCTACCTCAATTACCGGGCGGCCTGCGAGTAGAGGCGCACGGTCGATGTGGACTTGCCTGGCAGCGGGTCGGCGGACAGGGCGAAAGCGTTGTTGCGGCGGGCGGCTTCGACCGGGTGCAGGATGTTGTCGGACGGGAGACACACCAGGCCTTGCGCGGCTTGCGCGTGCGCGGCGTAGACCACCATGTCGAGTTTCGACCAATCGAGTGAGGCGGTGGATTGAGCCGGTTCCATCTGCGGGATTACCGCGCCATCGCGGACCAGCATCACGACCGGGATGGAGCCGGCTTCGATTTTGTTCCAGCCGCCGGAATAGAGTTTGCCGGTCTGATAATCGATCCACTCGCCGGCGGGCAGGTACACGTCGCGGCCGGTCGTGTTCGCCTCCAGCAGCGGGGCTACCAGAATGTCGGAGCCGAACAGGTACTCATCGTCGACCTGCCAGGCGCCGGGATCGTTGGGATATTCGATGAACAGCGCCCGCACCATGGGCAGGCCGTGCTGGCTCGCATATTTGGCCTGCGCGTAAATGTAGGGCATGAGACGATATTTCATTTCGTCGGTGCGGCGGAACAGGTCGAGGAAAGCGGGGCTGTATTCCCACGGTTCCTTGGGCGGCGCGCCGTGGCAGCGGCTGTGCGAAGTCAGCATGCCGAAGGGCAGCCAGCGGCGATAGAGTTCCTCGGGAGTCTTGGCGGTGAAGCCGCCGATGTCGTGGCTCCAGAAGGTGAAACCGCTGAGCCCGAAAGAAAGGCCGCCACGCAACTCGGCCGCCATGCCGGTATCGGTGTTGCCGGCGTCGCCGCCCCAATGCAGCGGATAGCGCTGGCTGCCGGCCCAGGCGCTGCGCGCCCAGATGATGTTATCGCCGGTGACTTGGCGGGTGATATCGGCGACAGCTTTGTTGTAGCGCAGCGGATAGAGGTTGTGTTCGTAGAAGCCGGTGCGGCCGTTGGAGTAGACGCCGGCGAGCGGCGCGGCTTCGCCGAAATCCACCTTGATCGCACCCACGCCCATTTTGAGCAGGCTCGAGATTTTGTCCTGGTACCACGCCACGGTGGCGGGGTTGGTGAAATCGAGGACCGCGTCTTCATACGGTAGGTTGCCTTTGGCGTCCTTCACGGCCAGGCCTTTCGAGAGGATTTCGGGGAACAGCGAATTCTGCGGCACGAAGTAAGGAAGCTGCCAGAGCGAAATGTGGAAGCCGTCGCGCTTCAGGTCGGCAATCATCTTTTCGGGATCCTGGAAGCGCGTCTTGGAGAACTTGTAGTCGCAGCGCCAGTCGGTTTCAAACCAGCCGGTATCGATGTGGATGACGTCGTCGGGGATGCGGTTGGCGCGCAGCTTGGCGGCCACGGCGCGCACTTCGGCTTCGGAAAAATAAGTGATGCGGCTCATCCACAGGCCGAAGGACCACAGCGGCGGCATGGCGGCCTTGCCGGTGATATTGGTGTACTCGTCGAGGATGTCCTTGGGCGAACCGAGGAAGACGAACAGGTCGAGCGCATCGTCACCGAGGACCAGTTGGTTGGAGAAACCGTAGGCGGCGCCGAAGTCGAAAGTGGCGGGCGCGGAGGTGTGGACGAACATGCCGTAGCCGCGGCTGCTCATGAAAAACGGGATGGGCTTGTACATGCGGCCGCTCTCGACGCCGTTGGCGTCGTTGGCCCAGAGGACTAGCTTTTGGCCGCGCTTGTCGAGCCGCGTGAAGGATTCGCCGCAGCCGAACAGCTTCTCATCGGGCGACAGCGAAAAGACGGCGGCCAGGCTGCGCGAGTAATCCGAGGGGCGGCGGATGAAGGAGAAGGGCAGCGCGGGGTCGAGCGAAGTCGCGAAGTCGGAGGTGTGCTGGGTCTTGGTGAGGAGGCGGCCCTGGGCGTCGCGGAACTCGATGTGCCAGGGATTTTCGAGAATGGTGACGGAGCCGGCAACGCTCGAATAACGGTAGCCACCGGCCACTTTCTCCATCTTCCAGGAGTTGTCGTGCGGCGGCTCGCCCACCAGCATCGGGGAGGGCGCTTCGGGGCCGGCTTCGACTCCGGTCTTCATGCGAATGCGAACCGTGCGCGGCGAGACGAACTGGATGGAAAAAGGCAGCGACGGATTGACGGCGTATTCGCGGCCGGGAAAGGTGAGGCCTTCGAACGGCTGGAGCACGGGCTCCATAGTGTTGAAGGCGATGCGCGGGTAGAGCTGGTTGCGGTTCCAGGTGAGGGAACCGGCGCCGGTCGCCGCGTCGAAGGCGGCGAGACGGTCGGCCAGGAAGTAGGTGGAGGTGAAATCGTGGAAATCGGCGCTGACATCCACCAGGTCGCTGAGCAGGGCCGGCGGCTGATTGGCGGAAGCGGCGAAGAGGACGGGGATGGCAAACAAGGCCGCGCAAAAACGGATCACGGAGTTCTCCTTTGGAAGCGACCAGTCTAACAGGGTGAGGGAGGGTGACGGAATGGTCGGTGGGACGGAGATCGGTTTTTGTCGTCTGTCAATTATCGCGCGTCGCCGAGCGATGACAGACCACGAAAGGCGATGGTCGGTCCTACCGATCGGTTGGCAGGTAAGGGGACCTGCCTCACTTCAAGTGGCGGGGTTTCCTTCGTTGGTGTTCCAGTGAGCCAGGCCGGAGGCGAGCGCGAGCTGGGTGAGGCCAGCCACGTTGTTGACGCCGAGCTTCTTCATCATGGTTTTGCGGTAGCTGCGGACGGTCTGCAATCCGAGGTCGAGCAGGACCGCGATGTCCTTGCTGGTTTTGCCTTCGGCCACCAGACGCAGCACCTGCAACTCGCGCGGCGAAAGCGATTCGAGCGGGCTGCGGTCATGGGTGTCCAGATCGCCGCGCTGAATGCGGGCCAGCAGACGGTCGGAAACCTGCGAGCTGAGGTAGGAGCCGCCGCGGGCGACCGTGCGCAGGGCGTCGAGCAGTTCGGTGGAAGACGCCTTCTTGAGAACGAACGCGCGCGCGCCGCTGCGGATGGCGCTGACCACGGAGTTCTCGTCGTCATACATGGAAAGGATGACGACTTTCACGGTGGGGCAGTGGCGCAGCAGCTCGGTGGTGGCTTCGATGCCGTTCATGCCGGGCAGGCCGATGTCCATCAAGGCGATGTGCGGCTGGGTTTTCTTGCACAGAGTGACGGCGTCGGCGCCGCTCTCGGCCTCGCCTACCACGCGGAACTCGGAGCCCCGCTCGAGAATGCCCTTGATGCCGTCGCGGACCAGCTTGTGGTCATCGACGAGAACAATGTCTAACATGGTTGTTCCTCCCCTGGCGGCGGCACGGCCACCCGCACGACGGTACCGGACTGGCTGCTCGAAATCGACAGGCGCAGACCCGCCTCGGCGGCATGATGCTCCATGCTGAGCAGTCCCAACCCTCTCCCCATTTTCCGCAAATCCGCCGGATCGAAACCTTGCCCGTTATCGCGGACCTCCATCCAGGCGCCGCGATCGGCGGACCGTACGGCGACTTCAATCAAAGAGCACCCGGAGTGGTGCGCCGCGTTCTCCACCGCCTCTTCGGCGATCCGGTATAGCGCCGAAGCGGCCTTCGGCTGGAAGACGATGGAGGAGTCCATGTCGATCTGTACGCTGCCGTGGAAATGCTTCCGAATACGGGTGCCGAGCCTGACGAGCGACGAGCGCAGGCCGACCCGCTCGACCGCGGATGGGTTGAGCTCATAGCTGAAGTTGCGGACCTGCTCCATGACGGATCCGAGCAGAGTCTGGATCGCCGCCAAGTGCTCACCCGCAACGCCTGGGCTGCCGTCGAGGTCCATGCGGACCAGGTCGAGCCGGAGTCCCAGGGCGGCCAGGTTCTGGCCCACCACGTTGTGTAGAAACTGGGCGGTCCTGGTGCGCTGAGTCTCTTGCGATTTGAGCGCGCCGAGCACCGTGCGGCGTAACGCATGATCGGCCGCGACCAGATCCGTGACTTCCCGCACTACGCAGCCGGCGTGGGCTGCGCCGGCTCGCAGGTGAAGCGGAAAAACCGAGACGATCCAGACGCGGCCGTCCTGCTGCTCGCGGAACGACAGGGACTCGCCGGAGAGCGCGCGGCTGAACCGGTCCTGCCAAACTGGCAGAACGGCAGGCTTCAGTACGCTGGCGGCGGGCCGGCCGGCCACGTCCGCAGGGGGCTTGCCGAACAGCGGCATGGTATCGCCATAGATCTGCTCGAACACACCCTCGTTGTTCACGATCCATTGGCAAGCCGGACCCTGATCGAGAAGGACCTCGGCTGGCGGACGCTTCGGTTCGGGCATTCGAATTCGCATACATTCTACCACCGGGGGAGTGTACGGCTGTCTGAGCAGTTTTTGCTGTCGCGGCCAAATAGAAAGTTCCGCTTTGAGCCAAGTAGAAAGTTCCTCTTGACAACCGCAAGGTTGAAGGATGGAACGAATCGCGATGAGCCAATCGGAACGAGATGACCTGCACTGG
>Ga0181521_10002715_pt1 | contig 21232 bp, 22 predicted proteins | sample PEATcosm2014_Bin_32_FD_119764 | JGI IMG/M metagenome (GOLD analysis project Ga0181521, IMG submission 119764) | Peatland microbial communities from MTU Mesocosm Facility, Houghton, MI, USA - PEATcosm2014_Bin02_60_metaG | ecosystem: Environmental > Terrestrial > Soil > Wetlands > Peat | place...
ATGAAAAGGGCGTCAAGATCACCGACCGGCAACTCGCTGCCCTGCCCCTCGTTCCCGACAAGTTCCACGGCGAATGGAACTACACGCTCAATGCGCAATCAGATCCGGCGTGAGCCCTTAGTTATGGCCGTCGTCCCGTGGTTCGGTTGGCTGCTGCAGCCGGCGACGAGGAGCGACGCCGCCGCTGCCAGAGCCAAGGATGCTGCCCGCACTGGGCCATCCTGACACTTTCGGGAGCTGGGTACACCCGGTTCCGGGTCGCAGTATCTTGGTCACAGCCGACTGCCCGCTGGAATGCCAGCGTTCGCCTTGGCGGCAACGGCTACTCAGTGCCACCAGGACCCACCGGCACCACACTGCTCGTCCGGCACCGCCTGAGCACTCCGACCATCGACGTCGTGGCTCCCTCGGGGGCGATCCTAGTCACCCATCGCCTCGCCCCGGCGGGATCGGGTGCCCTGGTGCGCACCGCGAACACAAGGAAGTCCTCGACCGCCGTGCTGAGCGCCTTCACCACGGGCGCGTCCGTGCGACAAGAAGGCGAACCGTCCGCCGGGCAGAGAGGCCCTCGAAGAGGCCGCCCGCATCCTCGGGCCCGTCGGGGCCATCGGGACTATGCCCGTTGGCATCGGCGCCATGGCGGGCATCGCGTGAACGTCCGTCGAGAAATGCGTCGCAGTAGGCAATACGCAGCCCTCGGACGTGACCACCGACATCGCCGGAGCAGCAGCGATGACTTGTGACGGCAGGGCGACCTGGACACAGAGCACGGTCCCGTCCTCTCTCGGCTACGTCTGCGGCGTCTCGTGCCCGTCGAGCCAGCACTGCGTCGCCACGGGAACCGACGCGATCTATGCGGGTGGCCCGGGCAACCCGGCGGCGGTATACGGCAGCGATGGGGGCCAGACCTGGTCGCCGGCGACCGCCTCTGCCACGAGCGATGGCGGGCTCAACCAGCCGGACTGTGTCACCAGAGACTACTGCGTGGCTGTTGGCCATCGCGGCGCCGAGACAGCGACCTCTCCGGGGGCCTACGGTACGGTCATGTACTCGAGCGACGGCGGGAAGTCCTGGCACTGAGCGAACCCTTTCCGGCAGGCCGAGTCCGCCTATTGGTACACGCTGGGTCCGACGCCGCGGCAGGCGCCGCTATGACGACGTGTTGGCCGTCACGGCACTGTGGCCGGTGACCCCCGGCCGACACCAGCACACAGCAAAGAGCAGGATGCGTCTCACATACCGTCGAGACCCGGCGCGCGCACGACCGCGTCGAAGTCACTGTCGATCCACTGACTTGGCTGGAGAGCTTCGAGGTAGAGGAGTACGGATGCCGCGTGCTCGGCAGCGAGTGGGAAGGTCTCGTTGTTGAGCACGTGCCAGACGCACGGTGCATGAGGCGAATACTGCGCACGCACCTGGGCGAAGAGGTAGCCATCCCAGACCAGGGAGTCTTCGAGCAGAGACACGAATCGCATCCGCTCGGCGTCATCGATTCGGCCGCTCTCGTTGGCCACGACTTCACAACGCCGCGGTCGCTTGTGACCCGGGCGTTCGACGAGCACAACCGCGGCGTAGGGGGCGAGCACGCCTTCGAGTGCAGCGACCACAGAGTCTGCGAGGTTGTCTGGTGCTGCCTCATGGGCCCCAGTCGCGGTCCCGCAGCTGCTGCAGAAAGGCTGGCCACTCGTCAGGGCTCCGCCGCAGTTCGAACAGCGAAGTCCCGGGTCCGCTCCACCCGCGAGAGCGGGCAGCGCCGGATTGCCGCACGACACACAGAACTTGGCATTGGGGCGCAGGTCGGACCCACAGATGTTGCAGCACACGTCAGTCGTATCGCTCACGGGGCTTCCCTCACGACGAATTGTGCGACGCCGCCGCAAGTACCACGACGATGAGGACAATCCACAAGACGATGAGCACCAGACCGATCCAGCCGAGCACGATGCCGGCGGTCGCCATCCCTCGGCCCCCGTAGTACCCGCGGGACTCGTCGATCTGCCGTCTCCCGATGTAGCCGAAGATCATCGCCAGGGCGAAGATTCCGAGGATCCCGCACACCAGCGCACCGACTGCCATGCCGTTAGTGGCCTGGACCACGGGAGCTCGAGGGGCGTAGACGTCGACTTGAGCAGGCGGTGGGGGCCGATACCCTCGGGTCGGGGGCGGTGTAGCCGCGCTCAGTGGCTCGCCGCAGCCGGCGCAAAAGGTGTCGTCGGCGACCGACTGGGTCCCACATTGCCCGCAGTACATGGTTCAATCGTCCTTCGGCGCGGTCTCAGACGCTCTGGCGAGCCTCAGCAGTTGGGCACGGCCGGGTCGACAAAGGGTGTGCCGCTCAAGCTGCCCGAGGTCGCTCCGTCGTTGTAGAAGGCATCGGCCGAGACGTAGTACTGGTTGCTCCACGGGCTCTGCGCTATGCGGTACCACCAGGTGTTCCCGTCGGCTACCTTGAAACCCGTGAGCTTGCAGGCGATCTGCACCGTCTGGTTCGACGCGATTGAAGGGCCTTCGTTGCCCCCCGCATCGGAGTAGTCGGTCCATGTGTGAGAGACCCCACCGGCAGTCTCTGAGTACGTCGTCGGGGCGGGCGTAGGAGCCGACTGTGGCTGGGTGGTCTGAGTCGTGGGAATGGTTGGCGCCGCCGTCGCCGGTGTGGACGAGGATCCCGATGTCGGGGTGGTCACCGATCCGCCCCCGCCCAGAGCGCTGGATCCCGCTGCCGGCTGCAGAGTGCTGCCGCCCGCCGCTGGCTGGAGCGTGTTCCCACCTGCTGCCGGCTGGAGTGAGGAGCCGCCTGCCGGTGAACCGGTCGGACCGGACGCAACCTTGAGCGGGGCGGTAGTCGGCGACGTGGTCGGCGCAGGGGCCGCCGCCGCAGGTGGTGGCGAGCTCGAGCCGTCCGGGAGCCACCAGCCCAGGGCATGGGCATCGTGGTTCGCATTGAACTGGGCCATCGTCTCGTAGTGGGTGTCGCTCTCGTTGTTCACGTCGGATGTCGTGACGAAGTTCCAGCCGCCAGTCGAGATGGCGACGTGACTGTCACCGGCCCCAAGCGAGTTACTCCAGAAGAAAAGAGCGCCTGCCGGAGGCGACGTGTTCGGGCCTCCGGTCGTGCCTCCGCTGAAGTGATCCCAGACGTCGATCGGAACGGTTTCCCCGCCAATGGTCACGGTCACGTAGTTGCGGATCGGGAAGCTTGCCTGTTCGTAGGCCTCGACGACGAGCGAGAGACAGAGTCCGTTGTACTTGCTCGACCCGACCTGGCGCTCCGCCCACCCGACAGCCGAGTTCTCCGCAGATGTCTCCGAGGCTAAGGAGAGATGCACCGTGTTATTGCCCGAGGCCTTCTTGGGAGAGTTCGACGACGTACGCTCGAGCAGTCCGACGGCCAGTGCCACCAAGACGACGACGATACCTACGACCATGAGGGTCGGCACCCGGCGCTTGCCACCTTCCTTGGTTCCAGCCAGGATCAGCCGGCGCTGTTCTTCGAACTCCGAATCGCTGAGAAGCCCCCGATCTTTGAGATCGGCCAGCTTGGCGATCTCGTCGGCTGCCCCGTAGTCCCCCACCTCACCACCGCCCTCTCTCTCGCCAACGAATTACTGAAGATGCGCTGAGAGTACCTCGCCGCCGTCCCGGATGCTCGGGTTACTCAGACCCAGGCACGGCCGGTACGCCGGCAATGTGAACCTCGCGCAGAGGCCAGCCGAGCACGCCTGCCAGGTGCCTGGCCTCGCCCTCGTCGGCGGCATAGACACGCACGCCGCGTGTGGACCAACTCCGGGCCAGCCCCGGCCCGATCCGCCCTGCCACCGGGCACACGACGGCGAAGAGCTTCGTCTCCCGGATGAGGCCGTCCCTGATCCACACCACCCTTCCGTATGCCGTGCGCTCGTTCCCTCGTGCGTCCTCACGGGTGGGTGTGCCCGCGACGTCCTTCGGCGGCACACGCACTTGGACTCGCTGGTGGGCGGTCAGTGCTGCGTTTGCGTCGGCCAAGGCGGCAGGGAGCGCAGCCTCTTGGCGTGCGAACAGGGCGATCCGTCGCCTGTCGTGCTCTTCGAGCTGGACAAAGTGCGCCCGGAGCTTTGCCTCTGTTGCCGCTCGTGTCGCCACCTCCGCCGGTGTACGCAGTGCCACGGCGTCGCGCACCCGGTACTCCCGGCTGCGCTCGCCGAAAGGGACCTGGTCGTAGAACTCGCCGATCGGGGTCCACCACGAGTTGGCCTCTCAAGAAGTCGATGATGACTTCGCTCAGCGGAGGGGCGGGAACGAGATCTTTGGGCGTTCGGGCCAGGCCGCGATCGGCCACCAAGGCGCCGAATGCGTCGGTGCTGCGGCACACCCGCACTCCGGGAATCTCATAGAGCCAGCGAGCGTGACGGGTGCTGATCCACACGACCTCGACGCCGTCGGCTCCGTGGCGCGCTGTACGCTCTTTACCTTCTGCAGGGGTCATGCCCGAGAGCTGGATCTCGAAAGCGACCCGACGCGAATGTGCCGCCGAAACTGCCAGCACGTCGGCCCGCCAGCCACCGGTCTCCCCCTCGGTAGGCTCAGCTTCCAGCTGCGCCTCCCATCCGGCGGCGCGCACCATGTCGGCGACGCTGTTCTTGAGTTCGCGATGCTCGGCAGTCTCTCCGGCACTGGGGCACGTCGGCGATGCAGCGTCATGGGCAAAGAAGCGCAGTCGTCGAGACCTTGGCGTGCATCGATGCCCGGCAGCCCCGACACGTCAGTGTCGCGCGCGGCCGGGTCCGGTACAGCGCCTCCCAGGCACCATCCGCACACGAGGTGGCGTCCACCAGCCTGACCGGGCCGAACGCGGTCAGCGGCACGAGATCGACTCCGTCAGAGATGCCATCAACCGAACGTAGCAACGGGGTGTATCGCTGCTGTGCTCGGATCCTCGGCGAAGAGCCTGCGCATCAGCCACATGGCCACAAAGGACATTGGCGACGCAGCTACCTTGCAGAGGGAGCCCACGGGCGGAGACTTTGGTGCGTGCCGTACTCGCCTTCGACGAGTGCGTACACGAGAGCCTCCGGGCTCGAACTCAGCCCCAGCGCTTCTCAACTTGCCACCCTGTTGACATGCTCGGGTCCAGGACCGATACTCGGCGGGCCATAGGAGGCGACCTCGGCTAGGTGAAGGCGGTTCGGAGTCCATTGCTCACGATCGAGTTCAATTGCCCCAGGGCGGACGGTCCCACTCTCCCCGGAACAGGACGCGCAAAATGCAGATGCATGGGTGCGAAATGCAACACGTTCTTGTTGGGCTCGATCCTCACAGTGTCGTGTGTGCTTGGTGCGACAGGGACACCAGCGAGCGCGGCAGTCAGAGGGGGTGCGAGGTACTCGAGCCAACTCTCCGCGTCGGCCGCTGCCGCAGATCTCAAAGCCCTGCACGCAGCCGAGCAGTATGAGCCAACGAGTCTTCGGTGTGCCGCCCAACCTGCACCAAACGGCGTGATCGCCGCCTTGGAGAAGACGCAGGTCCGAGGCCTCCACGTTCTGGCGAAGATCCTTGGCACCTGCAAGCGCACCGCGAGCGTCGAGCAGGCTCTGGTCAGCGTTGGTGGGATCGACAATCCAGAGGTGCTAGGGCTGAACGCGTTCGGGCCGATCGATCGGGCGCTCCAACGAGGAGCGGACGTGTCGACTGCCGAGATCAACGCACAGGTGCACGCAAAGGATCTCGCTGAACTCCTGCTCGCCGAAAAGCGCGCCGAAGATCGGTAGAGCTCGGCAGCGCTTGCGCGAACGAGATGGCCCCTCAGCACACTCCTTCGAATCGGTACAGCCCCCAGATCTCTCGAGGCCGGCGCCGGCCCAGTCGAAAGCAGAGGCTACGCCGCACCACGCTGACCTTCGCCCTGCTCGGCGTTGCCCTCGTGCTCACGATCGTTTACGTGGCGACGAGAGGAGGGCAAAGCGGTCCCGCAGCCGCCCCGCCGGCGCACTTGACGAAACCGGTGCGCAGTATCCCGAGCACCACGGCGACGAGCCAGCCGGAGTCGGCGACCACCTCGACAGCAGCGAGCAATGATCCGTTCGGCCCTGGGGCTGTGTCGTATGCGGCATCGCGCACCGGTACGATCGCTGCCGCCGCGTACGACCTCGACACGGGCCAGCACTGGGACCTCGATGACGCCGCTGCACCCCAAGCCGAGGCCAGCATCGTCAAAGTCGCCATCCTCGAGGCACTGTTGGCGAAGTCGGACGGGGCGGGTCTGGCGGCTGACGAACAGCCCACTGCCCAAGCCATGATCGAAGAGAGCGACAACGACTCGGCCACCGATCTGTGGGACGACGCAGGGGGCACTTCTGGCATCGCCTCGTTCGACTCGTCCGCCGGGCTGAGTGACACGACGCCCTCGCAATGCGTGCAGTGCCCGGGCTTCCCCTGGCCTGGGTGGGGCCTCACCAAGACCACGCCGGAGGATCAGATCACGCTGTTGCGCTTGCTGACCGGGCCCAACTCTTTGCTCACCTCCTCTGAGCAGAGCTACGCGCTGGGTCTGATGGAAAACGTCACCAGCTCCGAGCAATGGGGGGTTGACGGTGGCGTGCCCTCAGGCGTGACCGTGGCGCTCAAGAACGGCTGGCTTCCGCTGAATGATGCGGACACCGACTGGCAGATCAACTCCATCGGCTGGATCTCAGGGGATGGGCGTGACTACCTCTTGGCCGTGCTCAGCACAGGCGACCCCTCCGAGCAGTACGGGATCGACAGCATCGACGAGCTCTCGTCCATGGTCTACGCCTCGTTCGGCTGAGCGCTCAAAGCTGGTTCCACTGGTAAGTGGGCAGGCCATAGCCCGGTGCGATCTGGTCCCATGCGCTGGCGAACGCCGTCTTGTCGTTCGTCGCTGTCTGGTTGGGCCCTATCGCCGCCTGGTAGTTGGGATCCGAGGTGTCGTTCTGAGTGCAGCCGTCGGACTCCTCGTCGGACGCCCAGCTCGCGTAGTCCTGGTCGACTTGCTCCGAGGCCTGCCAGGCGCCGCTCAACGACTCGACCATCAGCGCGGGCAGCGCGGTGCCGTCTTGGAGCGTGGAGAGCTGTGCGAGCAGGTTCTGACGCGACGTCGCAGCGTTGTTGAAGGTCTGCACGTCCGCGCCGAGGTTGCCACATGCGGAGACGTCGTCGCTGGCAGCGTTGATGGCGCTGCGATCCTGCGTGCTCTGGGTCAGAAGCGTCGAAAGCGACTGCGCCGCCTGCTCTTCCGCCGGCACGGTTGGCTGGGTCACGGGGACGGTGGGCGAGGTCCCAGAGTTGCCGGAGTTCCCGGAATGCCCGGAGTGATTGGCGTTGCCGTTGTGGTGGGAGACGAGGGCGGACGCAGACCCGTTCGACTTGGATGGTGACCCCTTGGTCAGAACGTAGACGAGACCCCCGGCGAGGCCAAGGACGACCACCCCGGCCACAATGGCAATGACGAGCCATGGACCTCCTCGCCGACGAGGTGGAGGCGACCCCGTGGCGTAGGGAGACATGATCGGACCGCCGGACGGCGGGGTGACGGGGATCTGCGTCGTCGAGTCGTCAAAAGGTCGAGTCTGGTACGGCGAAGCACCACTTGCAGGCGAGGTGGCGCCTTGGGGCGTCTGGGCTTCTGCGGCACCCACGGGATCGATCGGCTCCGCCGGGCCCCGGACGGTCGCCATAGGGTCTGTGACTGACGGCGCGATCGTGGTTGCGCCCGAGACTGTCGGCTCGGGGATGATCGGGCGCTCGGCCGAGGCGCCCGCAGCAGCGGAGGTCACCTCGTCGAGGGGGACTCCGCATCCTCGACAGAACTTCGCGTTCGGAGGGTTCTCGTGGCCATCAGGGCACTTGACGACCAAATTCGATCCACAGTGTCGACAGAACTTCGGCGCCGATTCACTCGGCGGCACCGCACAGCCCTTGGGACACGCCAGCGTGGCTGTGCCCTCAGCCATTGGGGTACCTCATGTAGAAGGGGTCGGATTTCGTCGCGCTGTCGATGACCGCCCAAATCCAAAAGCCGAATCCCGAGATGCCAGAAAGCACCCAGACCGCGCCAAGGAAACCGAGGCCGCCGGCAGAGACGGAGCAGCTGCTCGACGAGAAGGTCGATCCGTCAGCGCCACATGAGGACACCGACGACGAGAAGGCCGCGCCAGCGATGATTAGCAAGAGGATCAATCCGAAAGACGTGCCCAAGGCGATCCAAAACTTCTTTGCATCTCTCTGGTAGGTGTACAGCCAGGTCCATGGTCCCAAGAACACCGCGAGCAAGATCGCCGTCGTCTTGCTTTTGGCCAAGGCGGTGGGGACCACGGCCTGAAGGAGTGCCCCACAGTGGGGACAGCGCGCCGATCCGGCCGCAATCGTGTTGCCGCAATGCCAACAGCGAGCCCACGGAGCGACGGCTGGCGCCGACGGGGCGGCGCCTAGTGTCGCGTAGGCCGGTGCACCCAAGATGTCATGGACCCCGCCCGTTGGCGCTGCCGATGTGGAAGCATCGGGCGCGGGCACCTCGGTCTCGAGCGGATTCCCGCACTCGCTACAAAAAGTCGAGCCCGAGAGACTCTCGGTCCCGCAGTCACCGCAGAACATCGTCAACCTCCGCCCTTGGCCCCTTCGTGCTCATTGCTCGCCCCTGTCTGCCTATGTCTCAAGCCTGGTCCCGCACGTTCCGCAATACTCCGCATCCGCAGAGTTACGCCCTCCGCAGTGGATGCAGAATTGAGCAACCGACGTAGCGGGAGGGGTCGCTTGCATCGTTGTCCCTCGTGCCGGCGCACTTGCAGTGGAGCTCACCGCGGGGCTGGCGGCCGGAGTTGGCGGCTGGGCGGGCATGGAATGCAGGCTCGGCATGGTGGCCATCGAGGCTGGCCTTGGTACGGCAGGCGCCATGACGACTCCCGCGCCTTGGAGCGCGCGCAGCTTCTTTTGGACCGGCCATTCGGAGAACGCGAAAATGAAGAAAAGGACGACAGGGACCAGGTACGCGATCGCGTCGACGGTCCAGGCCCAGACGTAGGCGTTCCAGTCGAACGTCGAGTAGTAGCTGTTCTTCGTCTGGTCGTAGACCACGAGTGAGGTGATCACCCAGGCGACGACGGGGACGAAGGTAATGAGCACCCAGGCCCCCGAGTAGCCGGCCTTCGTGATGATCGAGATCAGGGCCACGAAATAGAGGATGATCAAGATCAGGCCTATGACTGCGATGATGATGGCGGCCGCGTCGGCTGACCCGGCAACTGCCGCACGGATTGCGTCGATCATCTCCGGTCCCTTTCGCCAACGCCGATCCTCTGGGCCACCAACGCCCGGCACGACTAGCGTCCCACCTCCTCGGTGCTCCACCCGAGGCAACAATCATGGCGCAACCAGCGTCTCATTGCGAGTGGAAATTTCCTGGCACCATTGCGAGCCGCTTGGACCACTCGTCCCAGGTAGCGAAGCGTGCCTGAGGAGGGAGCCCGTTGCCTTCGGGGCCCGAATCGTCAAGACTGCGTGCCGGCTAGGCCAGGGCCGTTCAGGGGAAGAGTACGGGAGACTCCAATGTTTTGCAGCCAATGCGGCAGCGAAGTGCCAGCGGACGCTCGCTTCTGCCGGCAGTGTGGGACCTCGCTCGAAGTGGCCCAAGGCCCACCGCCAGCCGGAGGCGTTTCGGCTCCGTCGGCGGGCATCGCTCCTCCCAGCCACGCGATCGGCGCCGCTCCTCCGCCGGGTTGGGGCGTCGCCCCGCGCGCTCCTAGCACCGTCCAGTTCGACATCAGCCGCCTCAAACTTCCGGACTTCGTCGTGGCCGGCGCCGCCTTTTTGTTGATGATCTCGGTCTTCTTTCCCTGGTACAGCTTCGGAGATTTCGGCGCCTCTTTTACGATCAGTTCCGTCACCTATCACGGCTGGATGTATCTGGTCTTCTTCCTCACCTTGGGAACACTGGCGTATCTGGCGTGCAAGACCTTGTTCGTCTTCGAAGGACCTATCCCTCACCCGATCGTCCTCGTCATTGCGAGCTCCATCTCGCTCTTGCTGACGCTGATCGCCTTTGTGCTCGTCCCCTCGGGCTGGTCGTGGGCCTTCGGTGCCTTCTTCGGGCTCCTCACTGCGCTCGGGATGCTGGGTGGTTCTATCTGGCGACTGGTCGTCTTCCAAGCCGAAACCAGAGGCGCGCCAGCGGGCTTGTTCCCAGCCGCCAGCCCTGCGCAGCCCGTTTCGAGCGCAACGGCCGGTATCTATCCAGCCACGCCGCCTCAACCGCCGGCTTCAACCGCTGAGCCGACCAACACGCTTGCCTTTTCGAAGTCGTGCCCTTCCTGCGCCAGCCCCAACCCGGCGAAGAACCGTTTCTGCAACGGGTGCGGTTCCGCGCTCGAAGCCACCTAGGCACAACCGCCGACTCAGGCTCGAATCCTCCGAGCCGTAGCGCCCTCGACCTCGCCAAGGTCACCGGGGGCTATCTCGTCGGTGGTCTTCACTTGGCCCTGTTGCGTCACCTCTGGGTCGAGAATGTGCGTGCCCACGATCCCGATCTCGTCGTCATCGGCGGTCAGACGCACTTCGATGACAGCTGGTGGCGCCCCTTGGCCACACTGGCGAAGTGACCCGATGAATCGACAACGCTTTGGCGACGCCGTAGGGTCAATGGTGCGGCTGCCATCTTCATGCCGTGGCGGGGTATGGCTACGGAGTGAGATCGCAGAGTGCCGTGTTCGGCGAACGCCAGGAGTGCGGTCGTCCAGACGGAGAGCCGCGGGGCTTGACTTCAGCCCCAGCGTGTCCCCTTGATGGGACGCAGCGACGCCACCAGCACAAAGAACGTCGCCTGCGGTGGGGGATAGTCCGTCACGGTCATGAGCTCGTACTTGCAAGGCTGTCCAGGGATAGTGATCAGGTCGAAGTCTGAGTCGGTGGCCCAGTACTCCGAGGTGCTGCCGTCCGAGTAGGTGGTCGTTGTCGGATTGAAGCCGTCTGGTGGTGTCCAAGGAGACTGGGCCCCCGGTGGGATCACGATCTCCCCCATGGCGTCGTTGAAGTCGATGCTGTAGAAGATGGAAACGCCAGTCCCGGCCGAGCTCAGAGTCGGTTCTTGCTCGATGCCTGCACTCGTCGAGACGTCATAGGTCGGGGTCCCCTGCAGCGCAATGCCCGAGACCGTCGGGAGATACAGTTCGCAGCCGGCAAACGGCGCGCTCACCCCGCTCTGTCCCCACGGGACGAGCGATGCCAGGCCCGCCGGCGCGCTCACGGGGGCGCTATCCCAGGGCGACCACGGCCACGTCAGCTCCGAGATCACTTCCGCGGCCAGATTCCCCATAGCGGTCTCACCAGACTGGTCGGGATGGAAGCTCCTGGTGTAGTCAGACTTGATGAGGCCGTTGAGCCAGATCGAGCCTCCCTGACTGCACAGCTCGTGGTGGTTCCCACTTGTCGGCTCGAAGAGGTTGGGGTCGTTGTCGGGGATCCCGTCCGCACTCTGCCCCGTCACCGAGTCAATAAAGGTGAGATGGACGTCGTTGCGCTGGGTCGCCGGCAAGGCGTTCACCTTGGCCACCGAAGCACCGATCGTGGCGTTGAGGTTTCCGGCCCATCCGCGCATCCGCTGGTCCTCGCCTGCGCTCATGCCGGCGCACGTGGTACGCCCAGGGCTCCAATCGTCGACGCCTTCGACCACCTCGGGGTAGCCCATCACGACGACGTTGCCGCCGGCAGTCACAACGTCTTTGGCCACGTTATCTAAGAAGGTCGGGTAGGGCTGGGTCTGGACGCCTTTGACGTCGAGCCCCGTCGTCGCCAGGGCGGTGATCTTGGCTCGGACGTCTGCGTCGGAGGGGCACCCGAACTCCTCGCAGTGCTCGACGATGCCGGCGAAGCCGATGTCGTCGCCGCCGAAGGAGAAGGTCACCAGGTCGAAGCGGCCCATCTTGGGGGTCCACTGCGCATGGTGCTTGTTCCCGAGCTTCGCCGAGTTGTCGGCCAGCAGGTCAGCCGAGATCGCTCCGGTGCATGCCACCAGATCCGGGCTGCTACTGGCCAGATCGACGCCCTCGCTGCGGAGCACCTGTGCAGCGGCGACGGCCCATGTCGTGCTCAAGCCGTCTTGGCCGGTGCCATCGGCACAAGGCTTCGTCGTGTTCTCAAGCCCCTGGCCGGAGGCGTAGGAGTCCCCGGCCGCCAGCCAGGTGATCGCATGTGCCGGTGCCGAGGTGGCCGCACCTGCGCTCGTCGGCGCGCTCTCGAGCACGCCGGCCATAAGGGCGGCCAGCACCGCGAACACGAGCATGGCCTCTCGCATTATGTGATCTCCTGAGGAGCGAACGACCCGCCCAGCCGGCCGCTCCCCCGAACTCAGAAGCCGCTCGCCGCGATGATCGACCCGTTGAGGTTGGTGTTCCCCATACCCCCGTCGTTGGGTACTCCGCCGAACGTCTCGACATCGCCGTACTTGTCCGAGACCCCGTAGCCGTCGCCGAAGGAGTCGGTGAAGATGGCGCTGCCGGTGCCGTTGTCGAAGTCGTTCGACCCGACGCCCTGGCCACTTTGGTTGGCCGCATCGCCGTACCCGTGCACGGTGCCATCGGCGTCGAGGATCCAGTAGCCCTTCCCGTCAGGGGTGCGCACCGCACCAGTGATCGCCGACCCGGTGTTGCCCGGGGCGCCGAGGAACGGTGCGTCGCCGAAGGCGTAGACGGCACCTTGGTTGGTCACCAACCAATAGCCACGGCCGGTTGAGTCGGGCATCACCGCAACCGCGGCGCCGGCGCACCCGCCGACGCTGTAGCACGATCCTGCGAAGGTGGCATCGCCGAAGGCGAAGACGCCGCCGTCAGATGCCACCATGAAGTAGCCGTGGTCATCCGCGCTCGGGACCATGCCGACGATCGGAGCCACGAGGCTGTGGGGCAGCCCGGACCCGGCCGGATGGAGGCCCAACCCCGGGATGGATCCGTAGAACGAGGTGTCGCCATAGCTGAACACTCCACCGTCGGATGCGTCGAGCCAATAGCCATTGTGGTCGGCAGTCGCCACGATGCCGACGACTGGGCGCTGGAGGTGCAAGGACCCCGTCGATCCGTAGAACTGTGCGGACCCGAACGAGAAAATTCCTCCGTCAGAACCCACCAACCAATAGCCCTCGTTTACGATCGAGTACGGAGCCGACGTGATCGGGTTCGGGTCGTTGTCGGTGGTCAGGCTCAGTGTGTAGTTGCCCGCCCCAGGGTTCGTCGCCTGCACGGTAAGGGTGATCGAGTCACCCGAAGCGATGTGGAGTCCTCCTTCACCGCAGTCGTTGACGGTAGCGATGTAGGGCAGGTTGTCCTGGAACTCGCACGCCCCTTCGATCGAGTCCGCCGGATTGGTGTTGTCGATGATGTTGGCGCCGGCGTCCTCGAAGCTGGTTCCCGGGGGCGCCTCGATTCCGATTGGGTTCGTGCCGTTCGAGTTGATGCCGTTGGTGGCAATGAAGTTGATCGTGTAGGTCGAGTCGCGCGTGTAGCCCGCCGCCGCAGGAGCGACCGAGACGGTGACCCCGCTCACGTTTGCCCCTGCTGGCAAGGCCGGGGCCAGCGCCAGACTCAGCGATCCTGCGGTCAGTGCTGTGATGAGGAGCGCGGGTGCGAGACGCCCACGTCGACGTACCTTGAACATGGCCAAAACCGCCCTTCCATAGTGCCAAAGGAACTGGGAATACGGTGAGGGTAGCTTGTCGCTGTTCTCGATGCTAGGGGTCGCGGCAAACAGATAACCGCCGCCGTTGGCGTCTTCCAAGCAGCGGCATGTGACGGACCAGAATCCGCCATGGCTTTTCGTTCGGCCGAGCTGGCGCTGCTCAGGTATTGCCGGTGTTCCCCGTCCCGGTGTTCACACTGCACAGAGGCGGGTTGCCCAGGAGCCAAGAGTGACGAATCGGCCCGACGCCGGCTCTATCCACGTAGTATCTTGGCGCCAAAATTGGCGAGATAGGCAGCGGAGAGGTCATCCACATATCGTGGGGCATGAACAAGCGCCGCCAGGCGAGCTGCAGGCGTGGTTCGGGAACTCCAGGTGGAGGTCTGCCGGCCTGCATCTTCGGGTGCCGCCAACAGAGCGCTTCGGATCAGCCGAGAGCCCCAGACCCCGTTCGACGACACGCCAAGCCACACCAGTGTACAAAGACAGCGCGATCGGAGCCGTCGTATGGTGAAGCGGTGTAGCGAGGGGCACGAGAACCCGGCCGACGCGAACTTCTGTGATGCCTGCGGTGAAGCCCTCGGTTCCTCTAAGCCACCACCGGAGACTGATCCTATGGGGACGGATACTCCAGCAGCGTCGAGCGCGGCTGAAGCCGAGGACGCTTCTGGAATCCGAGACGCTCCCGATGCAGCAAACACCTCCGACCCAGAGAGCGTCGTGGGAGAAGGTGGTATCCCTAAAAGTGGGGATACCCCCGTGGCCGCGAATGCTCTTGAGGCAAGCGACACTTCCGAGAAAGGCGGCGTTGCTGAAGAAGGCGAAGCCCCTGAAGCAGCGGGTGCTCCCTCAGCAGCGGAAACAGCCCTCCTGGGCCCGATAGCCATACATGGAGCCGGGGCAGCACCGAGTACGTCAGAAGCAGAAGCAGCCGCTCTGGGACCGACGACCACAAGAGGTGTCAGGCCTACTCCGGTCGATACGGCGATGTTCGCCCCGGTTAGGTCAAGTCCAGAAACAGAGAGATCCGAACCCAACGGGCTCGCCATCGCATCAATGGTGCTGGGAATTCTTTGGGTCGGAGGCCTTGGCGCGATTCTGGCTCTGATCTTCGGATACGTGTCGAAACGTCGAATCGACGAGAGTGGCGGCCGCCAAACGGGTCGCGGCATGGCCATCGCGGGAATCGTGCTGGGCTGGGTAGGGGTAGCGGGCCTAATCCTCACCATCGTGATCGTGGCTTCGCTGAACCACAGCGCGAACAACCTCGCGACTGAGTACCTGACGACAACGACTGAACTTGGGAACACGGGCGGCTTCACCACGACGTCCACGACGGGTACGACAGATAACATCGAATCCCCCGCTGGCGGAACCGTCAACACATGGACTGCGTCTGCGACCGCCTCTGGCGGCTACAGCGAGACGATCTCCATCCTTACTGGACATGTGGAGCATGCCAAGGACGGTGCAACGAATGGTCCCGATGTCGCCGGGCAAGCGTGCAGTTTCAACTCGACGACCGACGCGCTCGTTCCCGTAGTGATCAACCTGACCAATACGACCTCGGATTTCAGCTCGACCGTCGGCTACGACATCGGCTTCGTGGGCAGCGACGCTTCCGCTATCTCTTTCGAGGGTTCGTACACCGGAGGTGAGCAGTGTGATGGCGCTTCCTCTGATGAGGAGTCATCCAGCATCAATGGTAACTCCGTCGGCCTATCCGCCCAGCACACTTCGACCACCGATGGGTTTCTCATCCTTCCCAACTACTACTCGCCGGCGCATCCAAACGGAACCACGGCGCTTCTTGCAGACATCGTGCTCAGCATCAGTGCGGACCAAGAGATCAACACTTCGGACTCAGATTCCTCAACTGACTACACCGTAAATTCGGTCACCGGCCCTGGGGTGGAGTCCAGCGACGGAAGCTGGTCGTTCGATCTCGCGGGGACGACGCCATCCAGCGGGAACAGCGGCAACACAGGCAGCGGGAACAGCGGCTGACGCTGCCATAATTCATGTACCCGTCACCTGAGTCTGCGACGAGTCCTGACATTCGGGTCAGCGCGACGCAGTCGTCACGGAGCCTCGCCGGATCAACCCTCGCTTACTGAGCACTTCCTGCTCACTGAACCGGCCTACGCTGGCGGCGGGGCAACGCCTTCACTCCTCGCTTGAAGCCTGTGCCGAGTACCACCAGTTCTCTTCAGACCGGTGCTGACCACCCGCCACCATCAAGCGCGAGCTCATCGACACACGTTCGTGGCCGACGCGAACCGGACTTCGACGCGGTGTCTTCGAATACATCGAAGGCTCGGCCTCTGGGTTGCGAATGTGTAGGTCATGCCCTCTGACCTCCTTCTTTACGCGGGATTCCCTGGTGGCGGATTCCCGATCCCCCAGGTTCCCTCAGGGCCACTCCCCTTCCCTCTCGCGAGGCTGGCATCGAATAGCGCAGAGGGTCGCTCAACGGCATGCTCGAGAGGCACACGTCAGCTGCCATCAATTCCTCACTGATCTCCTCACGCGGTCCCGGAGTAGCACCCCTTTGGCGAGCTGAACCCTCCCTGCCGAAGACGTAGGGCCGTTGCGACTAGGTCGTCAGCCTTGTCAACCCCCCGCGTGGAGCCATCTCCAGGTAGCCCTGAGTGCACTCATCCCACACGCCGGACCGGGACCACCGGCGCTCCACGGCGTCAAGTTCCGGATCGGCTCGCAAGAACTTCTGGCGGGTTCGCCCTACGGGCGAACCCGCCAGAACTTCTTGCTCGGCCCCAGGGCTGCCCTCTCCGGAAACTTGACCCCGCTTCGCTGCCGGTGGGAGTCGCCGTTCATCGAACGACGCAGCGGCGTCGTTCGCAAGGAACGAACCCAAGAGCATAAGGAGCAAGGCCATGAGCAACACCACCACCACCACCACCACCACCACCGGGAACCTCACTCGGGAACCCGAGATCCGCTACACCAAAGAGGGTCAAGCCACGACCCAATTCGGCGTGGCCGTCAACAGGCGCTGGCAGGACCGGACCACCAATGAATGGCAGTAGGCCACGTCGTTCTTCGACGTCGTGTGCTGGCGTGACCTGGCCGAGAACGTGGCGCTCAGCCTCTCCAAGGGAATGCGCGTCGTGGTCACCGGCCGCATCGAGCAGCGCAGCTGGGAGACCGACGACGGTGAGCACCGCTCCAAGGTCGAGATCGTGGCCGACGAGATCGGCCCGTCGCTGCGCTTCGCCACCGCCGATGTGCGCCGGACGATGCGCTCCGCTCAAGGAGAGCAGGAGTCCTCGGGGTCGAACGACACCGAGGTGCCCTCGGTCTGAGTCGGCGTCCCGAGCAGGGTCGCCGGCTGCGGCCGGTGGCCCGACCCGGGGCACACGGCACCGGACAGAGAGAAAGGCGACTCCATGACAACGACCCATGACGATCCGGCATCAGTAACCACCCCGGCTAGCGCACCCGAGGGCTACGAACTGCGAGCGGTAGACCCAGCCACGCTGGTCGACAATCCGCAGAACGCCCGGCGACCGCACCGTGACCGTGAGGGCCCGGCACCTTCCATCGGCGCCCTGGGCGTGCTCAACCCGCCCCTGGTGCGTCAGTTGGAGGACGGTCGGTTGGAGATCATCGCCGGTGAACGCCGCAAGTACTCGGCCATCAAGGCCGGACTTTCGATCATCCCCGTGTTCGTCCGTAACGACCTGTCCCCCGTCCGCCAGGTGGCCGGGATGCTGGTCGAGAACCACGACCGCGAGGGCCTGACCCCGACCGAAGAAGCCGTGGCCATCCAACAGATGGCCGGTTTCGTGGGCGTGACCCAGCGAGACATCACCACCATGACCGGAATCAAGGCCGGGGTCGTTCGCACCGCGCTCAAGGTGGCGGCCAGCGAAGTGGCCACCGCGATCGGCGAGCGCCACGACCTGAGCCTGGACCAACTGATGGTCTTGGCCGAGTTCGACACCGACACCGAGGCCGTCAAGGCCCTGACCGTCACCGCGCTGAAGGAACCCGACCGATTCGACCACCTGGTGGCCCAGCTCCGGCGAAATCGCGACGACCGTGCCGCCTATGACGCCGTGGCGATCCAGGTCACCGAGGCCGGGGTGCCCCTGGTCGAACTGGAGAACGGCTGGTGGCTCCCCGAGGCGGCGTACTGGCTCTCGGACCTTCCGGCCCCGAGCGGTGCCCGCACCTTCACCCCGGCTAAGCATCGGACCTGCCCCGGTCACTGTGCCGCCGTGGTCGAGACCGATGACGGCTACGAGGCGGCGTATCTGTGCCTCGACCCGGTGGGTCACGGCCACATCGACCAGGCCACTGCTCGCACCGCCACCTCGTCGCCGGCAACAAATGCGCCTGCATCGGGCATGACCGACGAGCAGAAGGACGAACGCCGGAAGGTCATCGCCAACAACAAGGCATGGGAGACGGCGACTCCGGTACGTCGGGAGTTCGTCACCGAGCTCGTGGCCCGGCGCAGCGTACCTAAGGGGACACTGCGGTACGTGACCGAAGTCAACATGGCCGATCCCGCTGGGTTGGCCGCTGGCAACGGCGACGGGGTGGCATCGCTGATCGGGAAGGACACCAACCCAGGGCGGGCGTGGGACCGGGCGGCTGCGTTGGCTCTTGCCAGTGACGCCAGTGATGCCCGTCTCCCATTGGTCCTCTTGGCTCAAGTAGCTGCCTCGGTCGAAGCCCGCTTCGGGGAGCGCCAGGGATGGCGGCATCCCGCGTCGGCTCTCGGGGCCTACCTCAGATTCCTCGCCACCTGCGGCTACGGACTCTCCGAGGTCGAACAGGAGGTAGCAGACACCGGGGAGGGATCCCAAGGGGGCCAATAGAGCGCCTCGTTCCATCGTGGCAACAACCCCGGCTCAGAGCCGGGGTTGTTGCGCGTCTCCACGCAGTTTCGAAGCCCGCTCGGTACGCCGAGCACACATGACAGGTCGCCGCCGAAGAGCTGCCCGAACTCTGACAATGGGCTCGCGCGCCATTGGCGCGGGCACAAGATGTGGTGGGTGGCCGGAAGTCCCCGCACAGCTGTGTGGGTAAGAGGCAGGGCCCCCTTGGACCCTGCCTCACTCCGGCAACTGGGCTAGGTCAGTTAGCTCAGCGACACAAAAAGGTCAATTTTGACCGCTCGAGTAAAGGCAGATTGCATCTGTGGGGTGAGGCAAAGGCTCGGGGCGGGATCGCTGGCGCTGCTGAGTGTGCTGAACGCGGTCGTAATCGTGAGCGGCGGCCCGAGCGCAGGGGCGGCGGGCACACCCATCACCTGGCTGGCGGCCGGGGACTCTTACGCCTCGGGCCAGGGGCTGCCGAGCTCCACCGGACCCTGTGCGCAAGGGACCGGAGAGAACGGGTCAGGCTCAACCTGGGCCATCAGTGCCGCATACCTGGCGAAGGCGGCTGGGGTCGACGTTGCCTCGGGAGCCCCCAACCTCGTGGCGTGCACCGGCGCCATCTCCGACGAGTTCTTCCATCGGCATACAGGCCCGATCGATGAGGGGCCGGGACCGCTCGACCAACCCCACGGGCCTCAGTGGAAGCCGCCGACACGCTACGACCTCGTGACCTTTTCCTTCGGTGGGGATGACATCGGCTTCCAAAGCATCTTGGTCCACTGCCGCACCAGCGGATGTCCCAACACCGCCGTGCGCAAGAAAATCGCCCAGCTCGGCACTACAGGCGTTTACAAGGGCAGCCTCCACATCCCGCCACTGCCTACCTTCTACCAACACGTAGCAACAGCCGCGGTCATCACGGGTGGCAACGTAGTCGTAATGGGCTACCCGGAGTTATTTGCCGACCCTTCGGACTGGCCGTCAGATCAGGGCTCCAGCTGCGCTGGGTTCTCCAAGTCCAAGATCGAGACGATGCGTGGCTGGGCCGCCGACCTCAACGCCACCATCGGAGAGTCGGTGGCCAAGGTGAATGCCGAGCCAGCTTCCGAGCGTAACGAGGTGCACTTCACCTTTATCAACCCGGTGACCGGCGGTGGGTACATCTCGGCATCGGACCCCAACCTCTTCGAACGCGCCGGCGGCACGAGCCACGAGCTGTGCGCGACAGGGCATGACACCTGGATGAACGGGTTCTCCGAGACCAACTGGTCCGGGAGCTTCCACCCGAACCAAGAGGGTGAGAACGCCATGGGGGCTCTGGTGGCCGAAGTGATCCCCAAACTCGTCGGCCCCTTACCACCTGTCTCAGATTCATCCCAGACGGCGCAGCTACTGACAAACCTGCTCCGCTCTGCCGGTCTGCTCACCTCGCAGGCTCCGCCCTCATCCTGCGCAGACATCGAACTTTACGGGGCAGACTTCGCACACGAGGACGCCGACCTCCTCATAGGTCATGCAAGCGAGGCTGGCTGTAAACCGGTGTTGCCTTTTGGCACCTTGTATCAAATCCGAACTGGAAGAGTCTCAGCCAGCACCTCGCAGTGTGACTGTGGCCAACAATCCCAGCTCTATCTTCGAGTCACGGGCGAGTATCAGGGTCGAGGAACAAGCTCGTTCCATGTAGGTACCTCTGGCAGCCTCGTGGTCGGTCCTTTCACCGCGTCACCGTCATCAGCTACTACATCCACGACTTCAACTGCACCATCCTCGGCGGGATCGTCGCCATCGCCTTCAGCTTCCGCAACTATCACGGCGAGCTATGCCCCAAACCTGTGCTGGTTCTCGGACGGAGCTATGGCTTCCATCCTTGGAGAACCAGTAACGGGACCCGTGATAGACGGCGATGGATGCGATTGGGAGACAGCTTTGACGCCGTACCACCTTTTGGCTGGCTTATCGCCTGACCTTGCGGAGCCCGGCTCATGTGATCCCACATTCAACACGAACGTTGATATCGAGACGCCAGAGCCGAACGGGTGCATCAACGTAGGTTCGGCCGATGCCAATGGTGGAACGAACATTGACGGCGTTGTCGGTGTGACGGTGACCTATGGAGGCTCCGCCGTGCACCTTGGGATTGACGCGATAGGACCCGTGAGTCAGATCGAACCAAGTGTCGTAGAGAACTTGCAGGCCGCTGGAATGGCCCTCTACCAGCTGTTGGCCGTGAATCCGCAGGCTGACAGTGACCTGAGTTCAGCGGGTGGTAGCACGGGGTCTCCCAGTGGCTCAACTGGCACCACGGGTTCTACGGGCAACACCTAGACGGCAGAGGCGCGTGACTGCCCCACTTCATTGATACTTCTCTGAGGGGTCCACCGCTTGACTGCTGGTCCCGGATTGGGGTTGTTCGCACCACTACATCTTGTGCCCGCACCAATAGGGCGCGAGCCCGTCCCTGACAATCAGCAGAACAGCATTTCGCCCCACCTACCCGCGCACCTCTGTCCTCAACTCCCCTCCTCCCTCCCGAACCAGACCACTCCATTCTCGGCAGCCCATCAGCCACATCAGTTTGCTTCACACGCGTGGCATTCGAGGATGAACCGCGCATTATTGCGACAGATGCAACAGCCGGGACCTGAACAGGTCCTTTATTCGCGCCGCGATCTTCGAGAAATGAAAGCCGTCACGATGCCCCGCTGGGGCGCGTTGTGTTAAACACA
>Ga0181521_10002716_pt1 | contig 21231 bp, 18 predicted proteins | sample PEATcosm2014_Bin_32_FD_119764 | JGI IMG/M metagenome (GOLD analysis project Ga0181521, IMG submission 119764) | Peatland microbial communities from MTU Mesocosm Facility, Houghton, MI, USA - PEATcosm2014_Bin02_60_metaG | ecosystem: Environmental > Terrestrial > Soil > Wetlands > Peat | place...
ACGTCGAGCACCAGATCCTTTTCCGTCAATCCCTGCCGCCCAACCGTGCCCATGTCCCAGCCGCCGTGTCCGGCGTCGAGCACGATGCGAAATTTGCCGGTCCTCGCCGGCAAAGGCTGGCCGGATGGCTTCGCCGCCAACGCGGCCACAGGAGCCGCGTTCAGCGGGGACGGCGCTCGGTCCACGGAGGCGGACGTCAATTTCGGCGTCGTGCCTTTCGGAGCAAATTGGTTCGCAGCCAACGCTTTCTCGCTGCCACGCAGCTCAACCACCAGGCGATAGGGGTTCGACTCCATGCTGACGGAGAAGTTCGATCCGCCTTTGGTGTCGAGCACGATTCGCGTCACGCCGGCGACGGGCTGAGCGATCCGCACACGAGTCAGCGAAACGTCGCCGACGTCCATCGTCTTTCCGGCCAATTCGGGCGGCAGAACCGTGTCGTGCAGATCGAAATAGATCCGCTCCGGCGACATCAAACGATGCACTTCGTAGGGAGCCTGGTCTTCCATGTCGATGACTACCGTGCTTCCCATGGAGGAAGACCAGTGACGCACGCCCGTGACTTTCGGCAGTGCCGCCAACCTGTCTTCCGCGACGGCGGTGAGTGATGCTGCATCGGAACCGAGCTTCTCCGGATTCATCAGATTGTCGGAGAACGCGGGAGATAGAACATCCCCGGGCGCCGACGGTGTCGTCGCCGAGTGTGGCCGGATCGCGGTATTTGCAGCCGCTACCTTTGTGACCGCCGTCCTCCCATGAAACTGCATGCCCCACCACGCTCCCGCCGAAAATAACGCGGCCACGGCCACCAGGCCCATCACCACACTCAATCCCGGCCGCGAACTGACGGGAAGAGAAAGGCGGCGTGGAAATGGTAGGGCGTGAGTCGGTGCGATAAGAGTCGTCGGCTCGTCGCTCTCAACTGGTTCATCCGCGATGCCAGGCTCAGGCAACTCGACCCAACGCTCAGGTAACTCGACTAGGGCCGCGGGAATGACAACCGGCTGCACCAGCGCGGCGAGGTCTGGAACTACTTCTGGAACTGGAGGCGCTGCATTTGAAGCTTGCCGCGTCGCGGGAACGGGGGACGGAGCAAGCCCCGTCTCTACGACGGTTCGGCTGGGTTCGATTTTAGCAATCTCGATGGCCGCCGCTTCAGCAACAACCGGCACTGCCGCATCCGGTTTCGCCTGTAGAACGTCGCTCGCCACACCAGACAGCCAGTGGATGCGCCGATCCTGATCCTCGGGTTTGAGTGCGGAGAGAACCAGCTCCGCGAACATATCGAAACAGCGAATGTGGTCATCGGTGAAAGCGCGAGCAGTTGTTGAAAACGCCTGCAGCACGCCCAGTTGCTCGTGCCGGCCACGCAACGGAACCAGCACGGTGGAGCGAGCTTCCAGCGCGCGTGCGAAATCCATTTCGACGCGAGCGTCGATTTCACAATCATCGCAACGAAGAATGCGCCCCGATTCCAGGCAGTCCTGCAGAAACTCGGATTCGCCGATCAAGCGAACGCCGCGCGCGGCGGCGAGCGGTCCGGCGGCGGCGCGGCACACCATCTCCGGTCTTTCCGCCCCCGGTCTTTCCGCCCCCGATCCTTCCGCCTTCGATCTTTCTTCCTTCGATCCTGCCGCGAGCGCGACCACGATGCCCTCGGCCTGTGTGATGGCCTGAGCGCGGTCGCAGATCAATTGCAGCACTTCGTCCAGGATGAAGCGTTCCGTCTCGAACAAGTCGCGGTCACCGGCGCATCCTGTGGCTAGGCGCCGGTTTTGTATCTGGTCGTGGAGTTCCGAGAAGGCGAGCAGGGCGGGCAGGGCTTCCTGGCGCGCAAGCGATTCGAGAACACGGTTGCCCTCCTGCAGCGGAAAGCCAGGGTCGCTCGTCGCCGCCGCTTCCCATTCAACTCGGGTTGGATTGGTACTCATACCTGCGCAGTCAGGACCCCAAAAAGCCTGTATTCATCGTATCCGGGGCTCGTCGGGAGGATCATTGCCGGCCTTGGTTCAACCGGCCAAGCCACGGGTACACGTTCAAGCGGCGAACGTTACCGGCGATCTTTACCGGCAATCTCTACGACAAACGACGGCCACGAGTCCAATTTTCAGGGTAATAGTCTTTGGGGGAGTACCGCAACGTTCAACGGTACACGTCCGACTGCGCATTGGCAATACCACAAACCGGCCCCGCCGGAGTCGGGATACCCGAGCTACGACCCTTCAGATTTTGCCCTCCGCAGCTATTCGTCCTATGGTTAGAAAGCAGCAAAACGAGCCCCGGAGATGGGATGACCGACGCAGTCGAGCTGGAAGAATCAGAAAAACTCAAGAAATCCAACTGGTGGTGGCCCGCCGGAGTCTTGGCCACCAGCCTGGGTGGCATGGCCGTGGTGGTGTTCCGAGGCTGCTGGCACCGCAAGATGAGCTGGCCGGTTGGGGTGCAGGGGTATTCGTACCAGGTTTGCCTGAGCTGCGGCGCCATGCGGCTTTTCGACGAGAAAAACTTCAGCGCATTTGGCCCGTTCCGCTATGACGTGGACGAACTCATCGCCTGGGAAAAATCCACGAAAGCGAAATCCCATCCCGTGGCGGATGTGCAGCGTCCCGCGTTGTAGGCCGACGCCCGGCCCTCAGTCCACCGTCCGCGGCCCAAAGACCGCTGGGCCAGCGCTCAGGCTCCGACCGGCCGGCCCTGGTTCTTGTACCACTCCACCGTACGGCGCAGGCCGTCCTCGAAGTTCACCAGAACCTTGTATCCCAAATGCCTTTGCGCCTGCGTGATGTCTGCCAACGAATGTTTGATGTCCCCACCACGCTCCGGAGCGTATTTGACGCTGCCCTGGTAGCCAGTCAGGTGTTGCAAAGCCTCGAAAGTTTGATTCAGCGTGGTCCGCGTGCCCGTGGCGCAGTTGAAAACGCGTCCGGCACACGCCGCCGCCGGAGCCGAGCAGGCCAGCAGATTGGCCGAGACCGCGTTGTCGATATAAGTGAAATCGCGGCTGGTTTCGCCATCGCCAAAAATCGTGGGTTGTTCTCCACCCAACATCTGCATACTGAATTTGGCCAGTACGCCGGAATATGGCGAAGAAGGATCCTGCCGTGGCCCGAAGATGTTGAAGTAGCGCAGGCAAACGGTTTCGAGGCCATAGCATCGGTAGAACGACACCATGTAAAGCTCGCTGGCCAGTTTGGCCACGGCGTAGGGCGAGATCGGGTTAGGGGGCATGGCTTCATGCTTCGGAAGCGTCGGCGTATCGCCATACGTCGAAGATGAGGAGGCATATACAACGCGCTTCACCTGCGCGTCGCGCGCTGCGACCAGGACATTGACCGTGCCGTCGACATTGGCGCGATTGCTGGCGAGAGGGTCGAGCACCGATTTTGGGACCGATGGAATCGCGGCCTCGTGCAGCACGTAATCGACGCCTGCGCACGCCTTGTGCATGGCATCCAGATCGAGAATGTCAGCTTCGCGGAAGTCCATCCGGTTCAGCACTTCGGTGAGGTTCTCGCGTCTGCCGGTGGAAAAGTTATCGATGCCCCGGACCTGCTCGCCGCGTTCCAGCAGAGCGCGCACCAGCGAGGACCCGATGAAACCGGCAGCGCCGGTCACAAGATATTTAGCCATATGCTTCTTGATGATAACGGATGAACTTGCCCGGCACCGAGAGCAGCGCCCTCACCAGAGTAACTTTTGTTTCCGGAGTCCGCCAAACGGTCGCCAGTCGCTAAAATCCCTGGAGGTAAGGGTTCAGGACCGGCGAACCCGTTTGGCGATCGGGTAGAACCTTGCGCGGCAGCTGTGCTGCTCTTAGTTGATCGGCAGATTGCGGGAAAACTTTAGACCGCCGGGAATTTGGGCAAAGCAGCTTGAATCTGGCGCCACAGTTCCTCTTTGCCGACTCCGATTTTGGCCGAAAACGCCACCATGGGCACCCCGGCATATGCTTGTCCGAGCGTGCGCATTGCCTGTCGCAATTCGTTGCCAGACAGCCGGTCGCACTTGGTGGCCACAATTACATGCGGGCGTCCTTTGGATGCCAGGAATTCCAGCAACTGGCCGTCGCTTTCCTGGGGAGGAATGTTCGAATCCACCAGCACCACGCACAGCGCCAGGCTTGGGCGTTGGTGAAGGTACGGATCCACAAACCGGGCCCAGTCTTCGGAGATTTCGCGAGAGACTTTAGCGTAGCCGTATCCCGGCAGGTCGGCGAAAAGCAACTCGGGTGCGGGTTGCCCCGCCCTGCGGACCTCAAAAAAGTTAATGCTTCGCGTCCGCCCGGGAGTATTGCTGGTGCGGGCCAGCTTCTTGCCCACCAGCGAATTGATCAGGCTCGATTTGCCGACGTTGGACCGTCCCAGAAAGGCGATCTCCGGCACGCCGGGGGCAGGGAAGTGCGTCAAGTCACTCGCCGACAGCATGAATCGCGCCAGAACCCGCATACAGACAGTTTCCAGTGTTTGGGTTGCGCATGGCAAGCGCGGCCGAAAAATAAATTCGTTAAAGCCCAAGGGGACGCTTGGGATGCACGTCCTGCTCCTTGATCGGACGCAGTTTGTGCCAGAGCGCGAGGCCGCCCGCGATGACCAGTCCGATGAGAACGCTGATCAGAAAAAACCAGCGATAAGCCGGCAGCGCGATCAGCAGAATCGCCACTACAACGACCGCGACGATGAGGCCCGCCGATCCCTTCAGGCTGAATCCGGAGCGGCTGCCAGATTCCGGCTCCAGGGGCAGCATTCTAGGTCCTCCGAACGTCGCTACGATGCGAGAGAAATCCCGCAATGAGAAAAGGGAGGGCTGGCGCTGCGATTAAGAAGAAGAACGGACCCTGAGGCAAATGCCCGGAGCGGAGCAGATTCCAGACGTAGAACGCTATCAGGCATCCCAACGCCAGGATCCCTCCCAACTCCTCACGATACCAAGCCACGACCAACCCCACACAAACTCCAACCGGCCAGAGGGCCAGACCGGCCCACTCCTGAAGCGTCGGTCGTGGGCCGGTGCCTCCCGCGATTTCGCCGACGGCGAACACGAAGACGGCAAGCATGCTGAGAATGCTCCCTACACGAGCAATCCAGCGCGCTACGGGGGCGACAGCGCTTCCTGCCATAATCTCCTCCTGATTACATCAACGATTTTGCGTCTTGCGACTTTTCCAGGCCCGCTTGGTCGGGCAGGTGGTCACGAATCGCGCACGCCCATTCCTTCAGGCTGCATCCACACCCGCTGCCAGATTCCCGCTCCATGACTTAATTTTAGCGCCGCCAGCAGCGCAAAAGAAAAGGCCCGCACAAAAGCGGGCCTGTTTGGTCTTAGATCTACTGCCGAAAAACTACTGCCGAGCCGTGGGAATCTCCGTAGCGGGCGGGGTGGCGATGGGAGCCATGGTCTCGGTTTCCGAGGGCATCTGCGGCAGCGGACCCTCCAGCGCGACGGCCAGCACCTGGTCCATGTTGTCTACGAAGTGCAATTTCATCGCGCTGCGCAGGTTCTCTGGAACTTCGGCAACATCCTTTTCGTTCTCCTGCGGCAGAATCACCTCGAACAATCCGGCGCGATGGGCGGCCAGGAGTTTTTCCTTCAAGCCGCCGATGGGCAGCACCTTGCCGCGCAGTGTGATCTCACCGGTCATGGCGATATCGCGGCGCACTGGAATCCGGCTCAGCGCGCTGGCGAGAGCGGTTGCAATGGTGATGCCGGCGGAGGGGCCATCTTTTGGAATCGCTCCTTCGGGCACGTGCACGTGAATGTCCTGGTTGCGGTAGAAATCGCGGGGCAGCCCGAGGCGCGCCGCTCGCGAGCGAATGTACGACATGGCTGCCTGCGCCGATTCCTGCATCACGTCGCCCAGTTGGCCGGTTAAAGTGAGCTTGCCTTTGCCGTCCACCACCGCGGCTTCGGTGCTGAGAATCGACCCTCCCACCTCGGTCCAGGCCAGGCCCGTCACCAGGCCGACTTCGCTCTTCTCGTGGGCTAGCGTGTCCCGGAACTTCAGAACGCCGAGCCAGTCGCCAACCTTTTCCGGCTGGATCGCGGCCGAGAAGTCCGCGCCTTCTTTCACCACCTTGCGCGCAATTTTGCGGCAGATGTTGCCAATTTCCCGCTCCAGGTTCCGCACTCCGGCTTCGCGGGTGAAGCCGCGAATGATCTGCCGGATGGCGTCGTCGGAGAACTGCACGTTCTTCTCCGTCAACCCCGCCTGCAACATCTGCTTCTTCACCAGGAATTGTTTCGCGATCTCGACCTTTTCCGGTTCTGTGTAGCCGTGCAGGCGCAGCACTTCCATGCGATCCTGCAGCGCGGGCGGAACGGTGTGAATTACGTTCGCCGTGGCGATGAAGAAGACCTGCGAGAGGTCGTACTCGACGTCGAGGTAATGATCGACGAACATGAAGTTCTGTTCCGGATCGAGCACTTCGAGCAGCGCCGCCGAGGGATCGCCGCGGAAGTCCATCGACATTTTGTCGACTTCGTCCAGCATGAACACCGGGTTCTTGGTGCCGGCTTTTTTCATCATCTGGATGATCTGGCCGGGCAGGGCGCCGATGTAGGTGCGGCGATGGCCGCGGATTTCCGCCTCATCGCGCACGCCGCCGAGCGACATGCGGACGAACTTACGGCCGGTCGCTTTGGCGATCGACATTCCGAGCGAAGTTTTGCCCACGCCCGGAGGTCCGACGAAGCACAGAATCGAGCCTTTGGGATTTTTCACTAATTGGCGGACGGCGAGAAATTCCAGGATGCGCTCCTTGATTTTCTCGAGGCCGTAGTGATCTTCGTTCAGAGTTTTTTCGGCACGCGTGATGTTGCGGATTTCTTTCGATCGCTTCTTCCACGGCACCGCCAGCAGCCAATCGAGATAGTTGCGAGAAACGGTGGACTCCGCCGACATGGGCGGCATCGCTTCCAGCTTTTTCAGTTCCTGGATGGCCTTGTCGCGTACTTCCTTCGGCATGCCCGCGGCTTCGACCTTCTTCTTCAGTTCGTCGAATTCGCTCTTTTCGCCGCGTCCCAGTTCCTTCTGGATGGCCTTGATTTTCTCGTTGAGGTAATACTCTTTCTGCGCCTTTTCCATCTGCCGCTTCACGCGCGACTGGATGGTGCGGTCCATGTTGAGCTTTTCGATCTCCACGTCGAGCACGTCGCCGATCCGGTTCAAGCGCTCGGCGGGATCGAAGATCTCGAGCAACCCTTGCTTTTCTTCGATCGAGAGCTGCAGGTTGGCGGCGATGGTGTCGGTCAGCTTCGCCGGATCTTCCATGCGCACGGCCGCGATCATGGTTTCGTAGTTCAGCGACTGGCAGAGCTTTACATATTGCTCGAACATGCCGGTGACGCGCTGCATGCCCGCTTCAATCTGCGCCGTCGTTTCGGTGGCATAACGCGCGACCCGCACGGTGGCCTGCAGATAGCCTTCGGTTTCGACGACCTGCAGGATCTTGCCGCGTTCGATGCCTTCGACCAGCACCTTGATGTTGCCGTCGGGCAGTTTCAGGCTCTGCACGATGTTGACGATGGTGCCGACCTGGAAAATGTCCCCGGCCTTGGGTTCGTCGATGCTGGCATCGTGCTGGGTGGCGAGAAATATCTTCTTATCGCTGGCCAGAGCTTCTTCGAGCGCACGCACGCTCGATTCCCGGCCCACCACGAACGGAGTCATCATGTACGGAAAGATGACCACGTCCCGAATGGGCATCATGGGCAGTTTCTTGCTCTCGAACTTTTCCTTGGGGTTCGGCAACTCAGTCTCCCGTCTCTGGGCTAATTAAGTCGTTGGTCGTTAGTCTTTAGTCGTCGGCCCCCAGTCATTCGCCATTTCAGATCGCGAACGACTAGCGACTAGTTTTAGCTTGCCGCTTTCTCGATCATGGCCAGCGAGACGTTGCGCTTCTCCACCATCTCGCGGGTGACTTCAAATTCCTTAACCTTCTTCTGGCTGGGCAGACTATACATCAGTTCCAGCATGAGCTCTTCCAGGATCATGCGCAAGCCGCGAGCGCCAACCTTACGCGCCATGGCCTGGCGCGCAATCGCCCGGTTGGCGTCGTCGCTGAACTTCAGCCTGACGTTTTCAAACTCGAACAGGCGCTGATACTGTTTCACAATCGCGTTCTTGGGGCGCGTCAGAATTTCGACCAGCGCGTTTTCGTCCAGTTGCTGCAGCACTCCCATCACCGGCAGGCGCCCGACAAACTCGGGGATGAGCCCGAACTTGATCAAATCCTCGGGCTGCGCTTCCGAAACCAGCTCAAAGCTGCGCTTCGAGGCTAAGTTCGTCTCGCTCTCTTCTTCCTCGCCCACGCGGAAGCCCAGAGCTTTCTTGCCCACACGCCGCCCGATGATTTTTTCCAGGCCGACGAAGGCGCCGCCGCAAATGAAGAGGATGTTCGTGGTATCGACGGGCGTGAATTCCTGGTGCGGATGCTTGCGCCCACCCTGCGGCGGCACGTTCGCGATCGTACCCTCCAGAATCTTGAGCAATGCCTGTTGCACGCCTTCGCCCGACACATCGCGCGTGATCGAGGGGTTCTCGTCCTTGCGTCCGATCTTGTCGATTTCGTCGATATAGATGATGCCGGTCTGGGTGCGGCTCACATCGCCTTCGGCCGACTGCAGAAGTTTAAGAATGATGTTCTCGACGTCCTCACCCACGTAACCGGCCTCGGTCAGCGTGGTTGCGTCCACGATTGCGAAGGGCACATCGAGCATGCGGGCGAGGGTTTGCGCCAGCAGCGTCTTGCCCGTTCCGGTTGGCCCGATCAGCAGAATGTTCGACTTGGTCAGTTCCACGCCGTCGCCGGTGCGCTGGCGATTCATGTAAATGCGCTTGTAATGGTTGTAGACGGCGACCGCCAGCTTCTTCTTGGTCTGCTCTTGTCCGATAACGTACTCGTCGAGGAACGTCTTCACTTCCTGCGGCTTGGGCAGTTGGTTCGGGACCGCAGCCGCGGGAGTCGTGCTGCGGTCGTCTTCGAGGATCGAGTTGCAGACGGCTACGCACTCGTCGCAGATGTATGCCCGGGGATAGTCGCTTGGCGAGGAGATCAGCTTTGCTACTGCGTCCTGCGCCTTGTGGCAGAATGAACAGCGCAACATCTCATCCGAACCCGATCTGGTTTTCACTCGGCCTTACTCCTTTTCCGGTGGCCTGGCGGTTGCTGGCTTCCTGCTCCAGGCGGAGCCGCGGCAAGCCGCGTCTCTGCACTGCTTCGCGGACTGCCGATCATATCCTCTATCTCGTCTTATAGATGATATCGTCAATGATTCCATATTCCTTAGCCTGCTGCGAGTTCATGATGAAATCGCGCTCCACGTCCTTTTCCACTTTATCCAGCTTTTGGCCGGTGTGCTTGGCCAGTAACTGATTAGTAATCTCCCGCATGCGGAGAATTTCGCGGGCATGAATGTCAATGTCGGTCGCCTGCCCGGAGAGGCCGCCCATCGAGGGCTGGTGGATCAGGATGCGCGAATTGGGCAGCGCCAGCCGCTTTTTGGCTTCGCCCGCCGAAAGCAGCAGCGCCGCCATCGAAGCGGCCTGACCGATGCAGATCGTGGTTACATCATTCTTCACGTACTGCATGGTGTCGTAGATCGCCATGCCCGCCGTGATCGACCCGCCCGGCGAGTTGATGTAGAGCTGGATGTCTTTCTCCGGGTCTTCCTGCGCCAGGAACAGCATCTGGGCGATCACCAGGTTGGCGATATTGTCATCAATCGGCGTGCCAATAAAGATGATGTTGTCGCGGAGCAGCCGGGAATAAATGTCATACGCCCGTTCGCCCCGGCCCGTCGACTCGATTACCATCGGTACCAGCATCAGTTCACCCTTTCCACACTCCTGCCCGGACGTCGGCCTCTCGTCGGCTCTGGGGAGGATCGAAATGGTCCGCGTCTTTACTACGCGGACTGATGATACAGAAAATCGAGGGTCTTCTCGTTGCGGATTCTGGTTCGTATCCTATCGAGGCCCCCATCCCGTGTCAAACGCGCTCGTACTGCTTCGGACGTCTGTTTTGATTGTCTGGCCAGCGCTTCCAGTTCGCGATCGACCTCTTCATCGCTGACCTGGATATTTTCTTCCTCTGCCACTCTTTCCAGCAGCAGCGCAGCTTTCACATCGTGAATCGCCTGCTCGCGTTGTCCCGCGCGCAGACGCGGCAAATCCATTTTCTTCATCTGCTCGGCGGTCAGGCCCTGCGCCGCCAGCGCGCGCAGTCCCCGCTCCAGCCGGATATCGATCTGTTGTTCGATCAGCGAATCGGGAACTTCAAAATCGTTCCGCTGAATCAGTTCTCCCACCAGCTTTTCCTTGGCGGCACGTTCGGCTTCACGCTTGCGCTCGGATTCCATCTGCTCCCGGATCGCCTTCCGCACATCGTCCATCGTCTGGAATTCGCCCAGTTGCTTCGCGAACTCGTCGTTCAGTTCCGGCAGACTCTTCTGTTTGATCCCCTGCACCTTCACCGCATAACTGAATGTCTTCCCTGCCAGGCGCTTGTCCTGGGTATCGTCCGGATAGTTCACGTCGAAGGTCCGCTCATCTCCGGCGCTCGTCCCCCGCAGGTGTTCGGTGAATTCCGGCATGGTGTTCTTGCCCGCGATTTCGACCAGCACTTCATCCATGTGAACGGGTTGGCCTTCGCCGGTCTTTCCTTCGCCGGACTTTGGTTCGGCCTTGGGATTGCCATCAAGCGAGACCTGAGCGAAATCGCCATCGGCGAGGGCGCGGCCTTCCACCGCATTGAAACTGGCATGACGCTCGCGCAAGTCGGCGAACGCCTGCTCCACATCCGCCTCGGAAACCGCGATCTCCGGTTTATCGGCGCGCAGCTCCTTGTAGCCTTCCAGCTTGATCTCCGGTAGCACGTCAAAGGCCGCTTTGAAACGCAGCGGTTCGCCATCGTGCAGGTGCAGGTCCGTCACCCGCGGCTGCGACACGGGATGCAGGCTCAGCCTCTCGGCCTCCTGCCGGAAGAACCGCGGGATCAACGCCTCTACCATATCGGTCTTGATCTCTTCCGAAAAACGCTGGCGAATAATCGACGCCGGAACATGGCCGCGCCGGAAGCCGGGAATACGCGCCACCTTCTGATATTTCTGGATCAGCGAATCGGTCTGACGGTTGACATCCTCGACCGGAATCTCAACCGCAATCTCGCGCTTGGTGGCGCTTTGCTTGGTCGTACTTTCCTTGGTCGCGCTTTCCTTCGTACTATCTTTGATCTCAGCAGGGCTCACAATTACCTTTCCCGTGCGGCAGCGGCAGCAGAGTCGGGAGGGAAGGGGCTCCGCGGCAACGCCTTGTGCCGTAAGCTTGAGTGTAAAGACTCCCGAAGAGCAACGTCAAACGGCGGAGGGTTATATCCTGCCCACCAAAGTAATCAATGTGACTTCGGGAGGGCAGTTCAGACGCACCGGAGGAAACACAACGCCAATCCCGCGGTTGGTGTAAACCTGCAGGTCGCGGACCCGGTTTAGACCGAACGGGTACTTCCTCCCGAGATGCGGCAGGATCGGAGCGCCGTAACCGGGAATTCTAACCTGCCCGCCATGGGAGTGCCCGGATAACTGAAGATCGACAGGATGCTTTGCGGTCCGATCCGCAAAATCGGGTTCATGCACGGCGACAATCGTGGTCTCGCTTGACGGAACTCCCTGCAGCGCTTTATTCAAGTCATTGGCGTGTTCATAAACGTCGTCTACGCCCACGATCCAGATTCGCTGCCCATCTCGTTCCAGCGGCATGGACTGATTGCGCAACACCTTAAGGCCATGGCTATCGAGCGCATCGGCGACGATATCGGGACCGTTCCAATGATCGTGGTTACCAAGAATCGAGACCACCCGAGTTCCTGGCAAAGTTCCTGCCATTTGCTGAAGGACTTCGGCGCACGGCTCGGCGTGGCGGGCGCCCTCCGGTCCATTGGGCGAAGCAAGCGGGTGCGTAACGAAATCGCCGGTAAGAATGGTGAAATCCGGTTTTAGCGAGAGGGCAAGTCGAACGGCGCGTTCAACCTGAGCCTTGCCGGCGTACGGTCCAAAGTGCATGTCGCCCATCACGACGATGCGAAATCCATGGAATGCTTCCGGCAAACGTCGCAGGCGAATGCTGATCTCGTCAACGACGGGAGCATGCGGTTCGATCAGGAAACCATCCACTGCGGCGACGGCGCCCAGCCCCACCGCCCCGAATAAAACCTGACCAAGAAATCGTCGACGATCCAAGAGTTGGGCTGGCCTCAGAACTTTTCTCATTATAGGCGCAGAGTTTGTCGCCACTACAATCGCGGCCACTACAATAGACGGAATGCCCGTCCCCACCTGGCTCAAGGTTCTGAACGGAGAAGTCATCGCCTGCACGCGCTGTCCGCGCCTGGTCGTGTATCGCGAGCGCATTGCCCGCGAGAAGCGCCGCGCTTACCGCGACTGCGAGTACTGGGGCAAGCCCGTTCCCGGCTTCGGCGATCCCCATGCCCGCGTCCTTGTGCTCGGACTCGCGCCCGGCGCCCACGGCTCCAATCGCACCGGCCGCCCTTTCACCGGAGACGCCTCCGGCAAATTCATGTACCCGGTGCTCTACGAAACTGGATTTGCCAGTCAGCCGACGGCGACCGACCGGCACGATGGGCTCGTGTTGACTGGCCTCTACATAACCGCCGCCGCCCGCTGCGCGCCGCCAGACAACAAGCCTCTGCCCGAGGAACTGGCCAACTGCGCTCCGTTTCTGGAGCGCGAAATCGAGGGACTGAAGAAGCTGCGGGTGATCGTGGCTCTGGGGCGGATTGGGTTTGACGCGTACTTGAACTATCTGAAACGGCGGCGGCTGATTGCGGGAAAGGGAGCTTACGAGTTCGGGCACGGTGCCGAGTTCTCGCTGCCGGATGGGCGCGTCCTTTTAGCTTCCTACCACCCCTCGAACCAAAACACCCAGACCGGCAAGCTGAGCAAAGAGATGTTCCGAAAGATTTTCAAGCGAGCGCGCGAACTCGCCGATGAATCAACCGGGCGGATCCCGCGGTAGCGGACACCTCTGGGCCGGCATGGGGGCTCCGTCGCTCCGGGATGTGCCGCCCTTACTTATGCGTAGGGACAGCCGCCTCGGCTGTCCAGGCGAGCGCAACTCGCCCGGGTTCTCGTTCGTTCATCCTTGCACTCACGGTGTGGCGGGGCTTCGCCCCGCTGGACAGCCGAGGGCGGCTGTCACTACACCAACCTCCGCTCAAAATCCTACAAACACCGGTTCCGGCTCCAGCAGAATCCCCCACGCTTCCTGCACGCCGTGCTGGATTTCATCTTTCAGCCCGATAATATCGCTTGCCTTCGCGTCTCCACGGTTGATCAGCGCCAGCGCATGCTTGTGCGAGATCCCGGCCGCTCCCGCGGCATATCCCTTGGAGAACCCCGCGTGTTCCACCAGCCATGCCGCCGAAACTTTGCGTTGCGCATCGAGAGCGGGATAGCTGGGAATCTCGAGCGCCTTCGATGCGGCGCGCTCGGCCAGGTCTTTGAACTGCGCTTCGCTGAGTACGGGATTCTTGAAGAACGATCCGGCGCTGCGGCAATCGTCATCTCCGGGAACAATCAGCATCCCCTTGCTTTGCCGTATTTCGCGCACCGCCGCGCGCGTTTCGGCGAGCGATGGCGGCGTCTTTTTCTCGGTGGATCTTTCCGCAAAGCGCCCGGCAAAGTGATCTTGCAAATCGGCATACTTCAAACACGGAGCCCCACCCCGCTTCAAGCGGTAGCTCACGCGCAAAATAATGTAGCGCCCACGTTCCGCGCCGTTAAAGATGCTGGCGCGATAACGGAATCCGCACGCCGGCTTGGGCAAGACCACAATGCGGTCTTCTTTCAAGTCCAGCGCGCGCACCGATTCGATCGTCTCGGCGACCTCCTGCCCATAGGCGCCAACATTTTGCACGGGCGTGCCGCCGACGCTGCCCGGAATGCCGCTCAGGCACTCGACGCCCGCGCAATTCTGCACGACTGCCTGGGCGACAAAGTCATCCCAGTTGACGCCCGCGCCCACGCTGAAGAGCACGGCGTTACCCGTGGCGTCATTTGTACTTGGACTGGAGATTCCGCCGATCGCGATTCTCAGCACCAGTCCCGGCCAACCCGAGTCGGCGACCACCAGGTTGCTTCCCCCGCCCATCACAAACAGGGGCAGTTCGCGGGTTTTCGCGAACTGCGCGGCCTCCCAAACCTCGTCTTCTCTCCGCAGTTCCGCAAAGTAGCGTGCTGTCCCGCCCACCTGCAAGGTGGTCAGTGGCGCCAGCGGAACGTTTTCCTGAATCGTCATAATTTGCGATTGGTAATTGGTAATTTGTAATTTAAAAACCTGCGGGTTCGATTTTCGAATTGCTAATTCAGCATAGTCACAAGCACGATTTCTCTCTATAGTTAATTGAGCATCTCACGTTTCAAGAGATTCTGATGGTAATTGGTAATTGAAAGCGGGCGGGTTCCGATTTTCAAATTACAAATTTCAAATTACCAATTACAAATTTTAGGAGAGTCCATGTATCCCGAAATTATGGTGATCCCGATGCGTGAAGAACTGACGCGTCTGGGAATTGAAGAGCTACGCAGCGCCGCTGACGTCGACCGCTTTGTGCAGAATGAACCCGGCGCCACCATGGTGGTGGTGAATTCCATTTGCGGATGCGCTGCCGGCCGCATGCGTCCCGCAGTGCGCCTGGCGCTGCAGAATGCGATCAAGCCCGGCAAGATTGCGACCGTATTTGCCGGGCAGGACAAGGAAGCGACGGAGCGCGCCCGTTCCTATTTCACTGGATACCCGCCATCGTCGCCTTCCATCGCGATTCTCCGCGACGGCAAACTGATCTACATGATGCAGCGCCATGAGATCGAAACCCGCGTTGCCTCCGCCATCGCCGCTGACCTGAAAGCCGCGTTCGATCAACACTGCGCGGCCCAGGCGGTGCGCTAAACCATATTCACGCTAGACCAATTCACGATTGCCGTGCCCCGTTCCAGAATCTCGTAAGCCCGGCGCCCTTCTTCGACGACCGCGTGGAAGCGGGCCGCTCCTCACTTGGACGCGGAGAGCCCGTCCCCGCACAAGAGATCTCAAGACCATCGGGAGCCCGGCCATTCCATCACAAATATAGGTAAGCTGCGTCACAGCGCGGGCCGGCTGGATTGTCCGATCATATCTAAAAGCCGGTCCCACAATCCGGTGCGACAACGGTAATGCTGGCCCGATTCTGGTTCCGGGAACGAAGTGGCCGCATGGAACTCAAACCATCGCCGTGCAAGACCCTGGAGTAGTCGAATGACGACAGAACTGCATCTGACCGCCGCCATAAGCCATGATCGACCGGAGTCGCTCACCCCGGCGCAGAAAGAAGCGCTGCAGCGTGCAGTTGCCAAGATTGTCGCGCTGGGCGCGCAAACAGGGGTTACCACGGATGAGATGATTGAGTTGCTGAAGGCGGGCCTGACCGTTGGCGAACTGCTGGAGTACCTGGTGGCTCGGGCCGGAGAAGTTGCCTGAGGTAGAGCCGCGTTTGCCGCCGGCCTTGTGATTGGGTAATCTCTAGCGATGCTGTCTCGCCAGGAAAACGGCATCTCTGGAACGATACTCGTCAGGCCGTGCGAGAAGGCGTTTTTCCTGGAACCGCCGCTGTGGGCGTTGATTGTTTTCGGGTTGATCTCGTTCGGCTCGACGACTGGAGCATGCGCTCAGGAAACGCCGAAGCTGCAGACTCAGACCGGCACTTCGTCGGCCGACCAAGCTCCGAGTGTTCCGTCGAAAATGCCTGGCGAGGCCTTGTACAATCTGCTGGAGAAGAAGTCCATCGTTTTCCCCGACATCGCTGCCAGTACGGAGCGACTTTCGACGGGACAGAAATTTAAACTGTTCGTGGACAACAGCGTCTCCGTGCACACGCCGACATGGGCGCTGCTGGGTTCGGCGGTCGGCCAGGCGGAAGACTCTCCCACCGGCTTCGGAAAAGAGTGGGGTGGATATGGCAAGCGATTTGGGTCCTCCCTGGCGCGCCAGGCGTCCAGCAATTTCTTAGCGACGTTTGTGCTTGCGTCCGCGCTGCATCAGGATCCGCGTTTTTATCCTGAGATCCGTCCGGGCTTTTTCCATGCCGTGAAGTATTCGGTGCAGCGGGTCTTCGTCACGCGCAACGATGACGGGCACGACGTCGTCAACTGGTCCGGGCTGGCAGGGCCACTAATGGCGGAGGGACTGGCGAACGTATACTGGCCGGATCGGAACCGCACCGTCGGAGATACGTTCTTTCGCTATGGTCTGGACTTGGCAACCCGAGCGGGTGGAAACATGCTCCGCGAGTACTGGCCGGTGTTTTACGGGAAGATGCACCCCGCGTCCCGGCCGACCGCCGGGGGCAACTGACGGTCGGGAAAAAGGCTGGCTTTCGTTTTCTGCGCGCGCATCTTAAGTGAAAACAGCGATCGTGGTAGAACTATGGGTTGACGAGCGTGGCTCTACGACCTTTGGCTTCACCAGCTTTGGTCTACGAATCAGGAGATCGAGATTGAGGAATCGGATACTCTTCTTATTTGCCTTTTGCGGGCTCATCGCATCGGCTTCGGCACAATCAGATTTCAGTCGTTTTAACTTTACCGCTGGCGGCGGCCTTGGCCTCGGCCGCCAAGAGGTGGCCGATTTTGTCGGGCACTCTTTCGACGGAGTGCTCGGAGGCGGCAGGAACTTCAGCCGCTTGTTCGGCGTGGATGCCGAATACATGTACTACGACCTCAACTTAAAACGCAGCGTGAGCCAGAGTCAGAGCCTGAACGACGCCAGCGGACATATGCAGTCGATAAGTCTGGACGGCATCGTCACCGTGCCCCGCCATTTCGGCAAAGTTGGCGCATACGGAATCTTCGGCGTAGGTTTCTATCGGCGCAGCGTTTCGGCGAATAGAGAATTGCTCACGCCCACTTTGCCTTGCGAACCCACATGGAGTCGCTGGTGGGGGATTAACTGCTACAACGGCGTCCTTCAGGGCCAGCAATATCTGTCCTCGTATTCCAAGGTCGCGGGCGGCTTCAACTACGGCGGCGGATTGACCTATCGTCTGAACCATCTCCACAATGCCAAGCTCTACGGCGAATGGCGCTACCACCGCGCTTATCAGAGCGACGGCCAGACCATCGTTATGCCCATCACGGTCGGGCTGCGCTGGTGAAGACTTTTTGACGAGAGAGACTGCGCTGCAGGGTTGCCTTTAGGTCTTAGCTTTTGGCCTTTTGCCAGAGCAGTCGTGGGCTGAGATCCAAAAGCCAAAAGCCAAAAGCCAAAAGCAGTGCCTATCGCGGTTGGTGCTGCGCCTTAGTTTCGCCTTGGACCTGGCGGGACGGAGGAGGCGGGCCGCGCCGATGGCAATCCGAGGAAGCCCAGGGCGGCCAGGGAATACAAGAGAGCGGCTACCAGCAGGAGCGCTTTCATTCCGATGATCAGCGACAGGTTTTCAAGCAGGCCACCGACCACGGCTCCGAGCATGTTGGCGCCGAGGGCGGCGGCGGGAGAGTCCGCCGAGCGGAATTCGGAGGCGAACAACAAGCCGGCAAAGAAAACCGGGATGGCGAAGATCAAGGCAGCGAAGGCGCCGACCAAGGCCGCCGAGCCGGGAATGCGGTTGAAGGGGACGAAGTAGGCGCAGGCGATGCCGACGAGGATCCCGATCAGAGTGCAAGCGCGCGGCCACGCGCGCGGTTGTTTCTCGATTACGAAGTTGGCGAGGAGAAGCGCCGAGAGAATGGCGGCGATCACAATGCCGTTGACTTGCCAGGTGGTCCCAAAATACAAAGCCAGCCGGCTGACGACTTGCGTTTCCAGAAGAAGGAATCCGGCGCCCATGCTGAAGAAGAAGAGGGAAGGAACGCGTTTGCGTGCTTCGGGAATCTGAAAATAAAGGACGGCCGCGAGCAAAACGACGAGCGCGCTGAGCAGGTAGAAGATGCCCGGGATCCAGTGTCCCTGGTGGTAGAGATAAGGCCAATCGTCGCTGGTGACCGCGACTTCGGGCAAGGCGAGAAACGCTGGACGCCGGTCAGCGACAAACTGGCGCAATCGCGGATCGGCGGCCAGGCTGGCTTCGACCTGGCCTGAGGGCGAAATCGCAAAGCAGCTGGCGCCCGCAGTGTAGCTCGAAGGCGCGAGGAAAATCACGGGAGGTTTCCCGAAGGTCCGGGTCAGCATTTCGGCAAGGCGTCGTCCCACAAAGGGATGATTGATCTGGAACTTGAGGAACAGCACGCCGCCGGGCGCGAGCAGCGCGCGCGCTTCTCGGAAGGACTCTTCGGTGTAGACGAAGTTGTCGAGGCGCATGTTGGAATAGTCGGAGAGCTGGGTGTGGGAATCGAGCAATCCGAAAAGGATAAGGTCGTAACGGGCAGTGGTGCGCTTCATGAAGGCGCGGGCGTCGGTGAGGTGAGCGGAGACCCGCGGATCGTCGTAGGGATGCTCAGGGTGGCGGCGGCCGAGGGCGAGGATTTTGGGGTCGATTTCCACGGCATCGACGGCGCGAGCCTGATGGCGCAGAGCCGCGGCCACGTCATTGCCGGTGCCCGAACCGACAATCAGGACGCGCGGGTTCGGGGAGGTGAAACGGAAGGAGAGATTGTAGGGATTCTCGTCCGGCGCCTCGGTCAACAAATGGGGGTGACGAAGCAGAAAGTCGGGAGAGAGATTCACCGTTGTCTGGTAGCCGGTGTGATTGACGCGAATCTGGGTGTCGAGAAGTTCGCCATCGGGAAAATATTCATCCTCGACTTCGATCTGCTGGTAAGGAGTCCAAAGGTTGAAGTGGTGCGAAGTGGAAAGATCGAAGAGCAGGAGCGCCACGGGCAAGACGGCGGCGGCGAGCCAGATGGTATCGCTGCGGTTGGATTCGAGCAGCGCCATGCCCGCCAGAACGACGGCGAACCAGACTGCGGGGGGCAGTGCCAACCAGGACACGGCAAAGAAAGCGAGGATGCCGACCAGACTGCCGGCCAGATTCCAGGAGTAGCCATAAAGCGGGCGCGGGGCCAGTTCGATCTGGCGGCTTACGGTTTGTCCGATGGGGATCAAAATGTAAGTGATGAGTAAGAGCAGAATGGCGGTGACCGCCACGGCCAGCAGAAAGCCCGAGGTGTCATGCACGGCGCGGGTGGCCCATATCTCGACGTCCTGCGCGGCGCCGAGATATTGCGATAGGGTCTCCATGACCTGCGGGCCGCGCCAGGGCAAACGAACTATGGCAATCAATCCGATGAGAGCGGTGGCTGCGGTCTGCCAGCGAGGGCGTTGGCGAGCCAGAGCGCAGCCCAGTCCGAAGCCGAGAAAACAGAGCAGCAGCGCCAGGTTTTTCACATAAGCAAATACGCGGATTTCGGTGGCGACCCAGCGGATGAGAGCGAGTTCCGCGAAGAGGGTGAGCGCGCTCGCCAGAAACAGGGTGGAGAGATTCCAGCGCCCGGGCAGGTTGGAGGCCAGGGCGCGCGGCTTGATTACACGGTGGCCGACGAGGAGCGCGGCGGCCAGGATGAAGCCCAGGATGCGCAAGGGCATGGGGTGTCCGTTGAGAGAAGAGCGCAACAGAATAACACGCGGCACATCCACATTGAGCCTGGCGGAGGACGTATGCAATGGCGCGGCAACTTCTTCTTCTCGCAACCAATCGCTTCCGCCCACTTCGTTCCAATTTCGATTCCATAATTGACAGAGTTTGCGCTGGGCGTTAGCTTGAATCAGTCTGTCTGCGCAATCCGCTAAAGCTTGCGTCAAAAGAATGGCATATTCCCTAAATTATCCTGAGTGGCCGTTAGTATTGTCTTGCCTTCAAACCACACCAATTAAAGGAGGACCAACCATGTCACCGAGGTCACTCGTGAGGACTATTGTCGCCCTGATGTTCGTGCCTTGCGCTTTAGCTGGCGCCGTCGCGCAGATGCCCAATCCCTATGGCTTCAGCATCAGCTTGGAGAATGCCAAGAAAGCGACCCTGCCGGCGCTCGCAGAAGCAGCCAAGAACAACTGGTCCATGGCGGTGGCGGTCGTCGACCCCGCAGGTAATCTGGTTTATTACGAGAAGATGGACAATACCCAACTCGGAAGCGCCAACGTCGCGATTGACAAGGCCCGCTCCGCTGCCCTGTTCAAGCGGCCGACGAAGGCGTTCCAGGATGCACTGGCGGCCGGTGGCGACGGCCTGCGCATTCTCCGACTGCAAGGCGCAACGCCGGTCGAGGGCGGCATTCCGCTCGTCAGCGACGGCAAGATCGTGGGGGCGATTGGCGTTTCGGGCGGCACCAGCGCGCAAGACGGCCAGTGTGCCAAGGCGGGAGCTGATGCGTTCAAGTAGACATTAGCAGGCTAGCTGGTCGCGGGTTAGTTTCAGGCCAGCCAGGCTGCCGAGGATGGTCACGGCGATCTGCTCGGTGCGGAAAAATTCTGCGGCGGTTTGCTGCAGGTCGTCGATGGTGACGGCTTCGATGCGTTCGATGAGTTCGTCGAGTCCGTAGAAGTGGTCGTAGTACATGTCCTGGCGCGCGAGGTTCGACATGCGCGCGGTCGAGGATTCGAGCGAGAGCATGAGGCTGCCTTTGAGCTGGTCCTGGGAGCGGCGCAGTTCTTCTTCGGGGACGGGGGTCGTTTTCAGGTTGCGGAATTCCGCGACAACGCACTCGACAACTTTGATCGCCGATTCGCGCGAGGTGCCCGCATATACGCACATGGAGCCAGTGTCGCGATAGGGGTTGAGGTCGCTGTAAATGGAGTAGGCGAGCCCCTGGCGCTCGCGGATGTTCTGGAACAGGCGCGAGCTCATGCCGCCTCCGAGCAGCGTATTCAGGATGTAGGAAGCATAGCGGCGTTCGTGGGCCATGGGATGCGAGGGGACGCCGATGCAGATCTGGACTTGCTCGAGCGATTTCTTGTTGCGCAAGTTGATGCGGGAAAAAGTCTTGGGCTGGGGCGAGTGCAAGCCGTTTTTCGCGGGCTTCACGTGTTCGAAATGTTTCGCGACGAGATCGACAAAGTGCTTGTGATCGAGGTTCCCGGCAGCGCTGACGATGAGATTGCCGGGAGCGAAGTGGTGCCCATAGAAGCGGGAGACCACGGGACGCTCGAATTTTCTTACGGTTTCGCGCGTGCCCAGGATCGGCAAGCCCAGGGCGTGGTTCTTCCAGAAACTTTGGGTGAAGATTTCGTGGACGAGGTAGTCGGGATTGTCCTGA
>Ga0181521_10002718_pt1 | contig 21220 bp, 22 predicted proteins | sample PEATcosm2014_Bin_32_FD_119764 | JGI IMG/M metagenome (GOLD analysis project Ga0181521, IMG submission 119764) | Peatland microbial communities from MTU Mesocosm Facility, Houghton, MI, USA - PEATcosm2014_Bin02_60_metaG | ecosystem: Environmental > Terrestrial > Soil > Wetlands > Peat | place...
CATTCCGAAAGTTGAGAAAACCGTCCTCAGTCTCTACTTCTATGAAGAGTTGACTCTTCGGGAGATAGCGGAAGTCATGGGGATCCACCTCTCGCGGGTGTCGCAGATCAAATCGCAAGCCATTCTCCGCCTGCGGACCGCCATGGTGAAGCGTTGGCCCGGTGTAAGGTCGTGAAGCTTCCCGTGCGGCCGTACTTGAAGGAGGCTCGTCCATGAAAGACGACACGCAGCCCAGGCTCGTCCATCATTTCGAGACGGCGCTGAGCCAGGCGATCGGGAGCCTGACCGGCATGGAGTTTGCGGTCGCGCTGGATGAAAGTGCAACGGATTCTCCGCCGATCGAGAATGCAATCACATGGCAGCAATCGTTCTCGGTTGTCGAAGGGCCTTCGCTCCGGATCGCCGCGGGCAGAGATCTTTGGGAGGCGCTGGGGCGGATCACTCTCGAAGCCGCCGGGATCGAGGAGGTCACGGACGAGGATTGCCGCTCGACCTGGCAGGAAATCCTGCAGCAGACGATAGCGGGTGTCGCGACCGCGCTGACTGCCGATCAGGACAGGGAAGTCACTGCCTCGCAGGGCACGGAGATCAACGCGGAACCGCCGGGTCTGACCTGGCTGGTCTTCTCAGTCATCGACTCCGCCAACAAGGCCTGGTCGTTCAAGGTGAGTTGGACCGCGGAACTGGCCAGCCTGGGCGAACCCGGATCCGAAGAGGCGCGCAGCCCGGCTCCCAGAGGTAGCCCGTCTTCGAAAACATTCGATCTTCTGCTTGAAGTGGCGTTACCGATCACCGTTTCGTTTGGCAGAACTTCGCTGCAGATTCGCGAAGTATTGAAACTCAACACGGGTTCCATCGTTGAACTGGAACGCTTTGTCACCGATCCGGTGGAAGTCATTGTCAACGATTGCGTGATTGCGCGCGGGGAGGTCGTTGTGGTGGACGGAAACTACGGCGTCCGCATCAACCAGCTCGCCAGCCGCGAGGACCGGCTCCGCACCGGCATGGCGGAAACGGTTCACAATAAGGGGGGCAGGTTGTGACATCCGCCTTCATCGATCCCGGCCTGATCGCCGGCGTTTCGGGAATCCTCGCCGGCTTGCTTTGTCTTTTTGCGCTGCGGAAGCGCGGCGCCGCCTTCGAACGGGCTCACGCCGAACTGCTGGCCATGCTGGGTGCGCACAACGCCGAGTGTTCCGAAAGGATCGAACAAATCGGCTGCGGCATGGCGGTCCTGGAGCTGAACGCTCAAAATATCGACGGGGCCGGGAAGGCCGGGTTAACGCGGTCCGTCCGCTCGCAGGCAATGCAGCTGCTTCGGAGCGGGATGCCGCCCGACAGCGCGGCTTCGACCCTGGGGATCGGCAGACGTGAGATGCGCCTGATTGCGCGGGTTTCACGCACGCTGTCACCTCGATAGTCGTCGCGGCCCCGCCGCCGCGCCCGCGAATTTCGAATCACGCAACCAGACGGGGCAGCCGCGACTCGAGCACCCGCATCCTCGCGGACAGCGTCGTTCGCTTCAGGCGCAACAGCTCCGCCGCCGCCGTCTTGTTCCCGCGCGTTCGCGTCAGCGCCTGGGTCAAAAGATCGTGCTCAAATGCCTCGAGGGCCTGCTGGTAATCGAGTCCGCCGGATGGAATCGGAACTCCCGCAGGCGGTTCCGGCCAGGCCCGGCGTGATGGGCCCGGCGCGATACGGATGTCCGAAGCGAAGATTACCGAGCGTGAACCGCTGAGGATCACAGCTATCTCCATTACGTTTTCCAGTTCCCGGACATTGCCCGGCCATGTGTGATCCGAAAGATAGTTCAGAGCGGAAACGTCCAGATTCTTCGCCCGGAGGTTTTCGTTCACGCATGTTTTCGCCACGAAGTGGCACGCGAGCGCCGCAAGGTCCTGCGGGCGATCTCTCAATGGCGGCAGGACGATCTGAAAAACATTCAGCCGGTAATAGAGATCCTGACGGAACAGCCCCTCCCTTACGCGTTCCGCGAGATTCACATTCGTCGCCGCGACGACACGGACATCGAGCCGGATCCGTTCGTTGCCGCCGAGCCGCTCGACCTCCTTTTCCTGCAGAATGCGCAACACCTTCGACTGCACGGGAAACGGCATGTCGCCGATTTCGTCGAGGAAAATCGTTCCATGGTTAGCCGCCTCGAACTTTCCGATGCGCCCCTGCACCGCGCCGGTGAAAGCCCCTCTCACATGGCCGAACAACTCGGCCTCGAGCAGCGTGTCCGGAATGGCGCCGCAATTCACGGCCACCCATGGGCCCCGTGACCGGCTTCCCGATGAATGAATCTCCTGGGCTACGACCTCCTTGCCGGTGCCCGTTTCCCCTTCGATCAGTACGTTGCAGCGGCGGTTCGCGATCAGTCCTATACTCGATGACACCGCCTGGATGGATGGGCTGCTGCCAATCAGCGTGCTGCGAGGGTTCGCATCGAGCACGAAATTGTTCTTGTCGGAATTCATATGCTGGTTCTTCTATCGGCTCAAACGAAAAAAAGTTTAGTGAATATTTTCAGCCCCAAACAGCGGAGCGCTGTAAACTATCGCGCCTTACCTGCCGATATAGGAAGTTGAGCGGCCGCCGCGTATGGTTCGGATGAGAACTTTCCGTCCGCGCGCCACTGTTTCCGTCAGAGATGACAGATACATCTACCGAGGTCGCGGAACCGGTCGTGGACATGAACCGGCTTGTACGAATGCTGGCAGGGAGGGTGCTCGCAGGGCTTCCCCGGGATTCCGGCATTGAAATGTCGGATCTGATTCAGGCGGGAAACCTGGGCCTTCTTCAGGCGGCGCGCACATTTTCTCCTCAGAATGGCGCACCGCTGGCCGGATACGCCAAGTTTCGCATTCGGGGAGAGATGCTGGATGCCGTGCGGCGCAATTCGGATCCCGGGCGCGCAAAACTGACGATCCAGGGCGCGGAGGCCGAGGACGGCTCGAGTATGGAAAGCATGATTCCCGCTCCGGCTGAACACTCGCCCCACAGCCTGCTTGCGGAAAACCAGCGCGCGGCGATCCTGGGCGAAGAAGTGGCGCGCCTTCCCCCCAGATATCGCGCCGTGGTTCGACTGCGCTATTCCCGCGAATTCAGCTTGCGCGAAATTGGAGCGGTGTTGCGCGTACAGGAAAGCCGCGCCTGCCAGCTTCACCGCAACGCGCTCGGCCGCTTGCGCCGCGCCTTGTCGAAACGCGGTTTTCGCGGCATATCGACTCTGATATAGCCGCCGGCATCGGAGACTCGAAGAGGGGGAGCGATGAGACTGCAACTGGATTCCGCTTTAACGGGCGCCGGGATAACGAGATCGGGTGAAACCGGTCAGCCTGTTCCTGCGGCCGGCGGCGGTACCGACTCACGCCGCATCGGCGACTCCACAGGCACGGACAGTATTCAGATCTCGGGGGCATCGAGTGCGCTGAGCGGTTTGTCCGCCGATCGCGCCGCGCGAGTACAGCAATTGACGGCGCTGGTGCAGGGCGGGTCCTACCAGGTCTCCGGCGCTCAGGTCGGGCGCGCCATAGTCGACGATGCCGTTTCCCAGGCTTAGTTAATGGGCGGACTCTTTTCGTCTCTGCAAACGGCATCCACGGCTCTTGACGCCATCAGCCAGGCTCTGGGAGTTTCGCAATCCAATATTGCCAACGCGTCGACGCCCGGCTATGCGGCCCAAAGCGCCAGCATCCTGCCGATCGGCATTGCCGCGACGGGAGGCAGCGGCGACGACTTCGTCGACATAACCTCCAGCGGCAACGCCTTCTCCGACGCCACCGTGCGGGCCGCTTCATCGCAGGCTTCCGCAAGTTCGACGCAGGCGGTCCAACTGGGTCCGATCAATCAGCTTTTCGATATCACCGGCGCCAGCGGCATTCTCGCCGCTTTCCAGCAGTTCAGCACCGCTTTCTCGAATCTGAGCGTTACTCCGAACGATCCTACCGTGGGTGCGGAGGCCCTGACCGCCGCGGGCGGCGTCGCGTCGGCATTTCAATCCGTCGCCGCGAACCTGGACAGCCAGAGTACCCTGCTGAATTCGAGTATTCAGAACACTACCGCCACTATCAATACTTTGTCCGCTGCCATCGGCCAGTTGAACGTCCAGACCATCGCTTCCTCCGCTTCGGGCCAGGTGAATGCAACGACCGATGCGAGCCTCCGCTCCGATCTCGACCAGCTTTCGACGCTGGTGGACATAACGGTGACGACGGCGCCCGACGGCGCCGTGTCCGTATTGGCCGGCGGGACGTTGCCGCTTGTAATTGGCTCTCAGTCCTATACCTTGTCCACGAACCCAGCCGCGGCGCCGGGCTCTCAGGTTTCTTCCTCGGCAGGCGGTAATTCTCCCGTATCGTTCTCCGGCCAGTTGGGCGCGCTTCTACAGACGCAAAACGACACCATCGCGCCGCTGCTCGGCGGCAATGGCCAAACGGGCAGTTTGAATACGCTCGCCGCAGGCTTCGCTTCCCTGGTCAACACGCTGCTCTCGTCCGGAACCACGGAGGCCAGCACCCCGGCCGCGCCAATCCCCGGCGTGCCCATCTTCACCTATGACCAGGTAAATCCAACGGATGCCGCCCGGAGTCTCACGCTCGATCCCGCGGTGACGCCCGATCAGCTCGGTCTGGCGTCGGTGGGCCCGCCGCCGCAGTCCAATGGCGTCGCCAATTCGCTGGCGGCTCTGGCGAGTTCTTCCGCCCCGGCCAATCAGATCGCCGGACTTTCGGCGGAAGGATTGTTCTCTTCCATTGCGCAGTCCGTCGGCCAGCAGTTATCCGACGCAAATACGAACTCGACCACCGATCAGAACGCCCTCACCGCCGCCCAGGCGAGCCGCCAGCAGCAGAGCGGGGTGTCTCTGGATCAGGAGGCCGTCAACATCACCGACGATCAGCGTTCCTATGAGGCCAACGCGCAGGTCGTTTCCATTCTCAACCAGCTCACCGAGGACGAAGTGAATATGACCATTCCGAGTACCGGATAGTCGTCCGTGCAAGGGAGATTACCAAATCAAATGACACCACTTGGCTCCGGAACAGTCGGAACGGCATGGTTCCTCAATGGTCTGGCCAACCTGCAAACGGAGGAGGCGCAGACGGAGAAGGAACTGTCCTCGGGTTACCAGATCAATGACGCGGCTGATTCGCCGGCGCAGACGCCTGAACTGATCCAATTGGGCTCCACTCTGGCCGCGGTCCAGGACTACCAGTCGAATCTCACCAACGTTCAGACCGAAGCCAGTACGGCGGATCAGGCGCTCGGTACGAGTATTACGCTGATACAAAGCGCCGTGAGTCTCGCCTCGCAGGGGGCAAGCAGCACGTCGTCGGCGGCTACGGATCAAACCCTTGCCATAACTATCCAGGGTATCCAGCAGCAACTCGTGTCGCTTGCGAATACGACGGTCGGGGGGCGGGCCATCTTCGGCGGCGATCAGGATCAATCCCCGCCTTATCAGTACGATGCCGCCAGCCCGACGGGCGTGGACCAACTCACCGCGGACACCTCCAGCCGGGTGGTTGTCGATACCCTGGGACAGACCGTTTACCAGCCGTTAACCGCGCAGCAGATCTTCGCTCCCGTGGATGCGCTCGGCGCGCCGACTGCGAACAGTACTTTCGCCGCGCTGCAGTCTCTTGAGACCGCGCTCCAAGCGAACGATCAGGTCGGCGTGACGAATGCGCTGACTTCACTCCAGACCGCCTCGGCGTACGTCGGCCAGCAGCAGGCTTACTACGGCGCCTCCGAGGACCGTCTCACCAGCGAGCAGAACAACGCCGCCAATCAGGTCACGGCCCTGCAGGTCCAGATCGGCAGCATTCGGGATACGGACGTTGCCCAGGCCGCGACAGACCTGACGCAGGAGAACACGGATCAATCGGCCGCCATGGGCGCGGAAGCGGAAATCTCCCAGAAGAGCCTGTTCGACTACCTGGGTTGATTTACCTCATGAAAACGATTCGCCCCGGAAAATGACAAGGACAAACGAATGGCCAGCAGACAATTAAGCCAGCAGGAAATCGATGCGGTCTTCCAGAGCACGCAGGGCCGCGCGGCGGAGCACTCCGATGCCAAACGCGCGATCCTGTTCGATTTCCGCCGGCCGGACCGCATCGCGAAGTCGCAACTCCACGCCATCCATCAGCTGCACGATAACTTTGTGCGCAACCTGGTATCGAGTCTTTCGGCCTACCTCAGGTCCTACCTGATCATCAATCTCGTAAGCGTTGAGCAGTTGTCGTATTCGGAGTTTCTGGAATGTCTTCCCTCCCCCACATGCCTCGCGTCTCTCGGATTGAAACCCTACGACGGGAATGCGGTGCTCGAACTCAACTCGTCGCTCATTTTTCCCATATTGGAAATCCTGCTGGGGGGCGACGGCAAGCTTCAGTTCAGCGCCAAGCGCGAGATCACCGAGATTGAACAAGTGCTGCTCGACGGGCTTCTGCGGCTGATTCTGCGCGACCTGCGGGAGGCGTGGACGCTGGTTACGCCGATCGATTTTTCGATCGAAAACATCGAAACGGAACCGCAGTTTCTGCAGATTCTGGCGCCCACCGAAGCCGTGGTTGCCGTGGCGATCGAGATCCGCATAGGCGACTCGATCGGGATGATGAACATCGCCATGCCTTCCATCATCATCAAGATGATGCGCCAGAAGTTCGATCAGCAGTGGACTCTCCGCAAGAGTGTGTCCACGGAGCACGAGCAGGCGCACGTACTCGACCTGCTGCGGACCGCGGAGCTGCCTTCGGAGGTGCTTCTCGTCGGCCCGCAACTGCTCCTTCGCGACCTGATGAAACTCGAAGAGGGCGATGTTCTCAGTTTTGAATTCCCCACCGCGCGCCCGCTCGACCTGATGCTGAACGGAAGGCGGAAGTACCGCGGCGAGATGGTAAGCGCGGGGCATCGGGCGGCCTTCCGAGTCAGCGAATTTGTCACGGACAACCCTTCGTGATGCGCGCTTTTGGCCGCGGCGCGCCTAAAACTTCCCGCCGCCGTGCCGATATGTATGCAGAAGATATACCGGGCATCCCGAACGACTCGGGAGAACCCGGGCCCGGCATGACGACGGGTACATATCACTTCAAGGACCCAAAGAATGCCGCTATCTATTCAAACGAACATCGCTTCGCTGGAAGCGCAGAACTTTATCCGTATCAACAACAATTTTCAGAACAACACCATCCAGCAGTTGTCCTCCGGTTACCGCATCAACAATTCAGGCGACGACGCAGCCGGTCTCGCCACTGCCAACCAGTACGCCGGCACCATCGCGACCCTGACGCAGGGCGTGCTGAATGCCAATAACGCCACCAGCACGCTGCAGATCGCCGATGGCGGCATCAGCAATATCTCCACCATTCTGAACCGTCTGCAAACCCTGGCCACCGAGTCGGCATCCTCCACTTTCGCCGGCGATCGAACCACTGTGAATAATGAGTATCAAGGGCTGCTGACGGAAATCAACCGTCAGGCAGCCAGCATCAACCTCAATACGGGTGGGCTGTACAACACCAATCTGGTCACTTACGTGGGTGGCGGCGACAATCAGGCCGATTCTCAGGTGTCGGTCAACCTTACGGGCGCGAACAACGCGGTGGATTCGAACGCACTGGGTATTGCCGCCACCACCGTGGCGGGCGGAGGCACCGAACTCACCGGCAACCTGGTCAACCTCAACAACACTGCCGTAACATTTCTTCAGAACACCGTGGCCGGCACCGCCGCGACTCAGGCCTTCAACTTCAACATCGCCACGGCTACGGGCAACACCGCGGTCGCAATAACCGTCACCGGCAACGCCTCCAATCCCGCCGGCGGCCTCGCCAGCGGCATAACCGGCGCCGCCGTAATCAGCCAGTTGAACACTGCGCTGGCCACATACGGTATTACCGCTTCGATCGCGAACGACGGAAAGCTTGAGTTCGGCGGCAACACGGCGTTTACCGTAACCACCGGGGCTGTCGTCGGCGGTGCCGCCGGGACTCAGGCCGCGACCGCCACCTCGACGGCCATCAACACTGCCAACTACAACGTCGACAGTTTTACGGGTGGCGGAGCTTTCACTGGTTTCACAACGGGCTCGGAGTCCATATCGTTCCAGAATGCCCTGGGGACGACGAACGTGATCCTGGGCAGTGCCGCTGTCAATCCTCTCAACGCCACAGACCTTACCACCACTCTGCAAACTCTGAATACCGCGCTTAGCGGTACGGGAATCAGCGCTGTAGCGGACGCGGCGGCCAATACCGGTATCTCGTTTCAAAGCACCTCGTCTTTCAATATCGATGTGACCGCTAACCTCGGGAGCGCCGATACCGGAAATCTGTTTGCAACTGCCGCGGATGCGGCGAACGCCGCGGTGGGAGCGGTTCCCGTGATAGGGCCGGCCCTCGGTTCGTCGAATACGGGCAACTCGATTCAGGCTCTCACGTTGCTGACGCAAGCCATCACGAATCTGGGACTCACTCAGGGCATCGTCGGCGCGGGTGAAAACAAGTTGAATTACGCGGTGAACCTGGCGCAGTCGCAGATCACCAACTTCTCCGCGGCGGAGTCCGGCATCAAGGACGCCGATATCGCCCAGCAGGCGGCCAACCTGACCAAAGCGCAGGTTCTTCAGCAGACTTCGCTGGCGGCCCTGGCGCAGGCCAATTCGGCTCCCCAGGCAGTACTTACGCTTTTGAAGTAGGTGGTTATTGAAAGGCTGATTAAACTCGGCGCAGTGAGCCGGAACCCTTCCCGCTTCGCAGGCAGAATGGGTTCCGGCTCAATTGTTCTTTAATTATGGCGACCTCATCGACATCGCCGGCGTCAGTGGCCTCGCTTACCGCGCCGCCCACCTTCACCGGCGTAAGCAACTACGCCACCAGTTTGCAGCAGGTCCTCACCAGATCCGTTGCCATCGCCTCGCTGCCGCTGGATGCGGATCAGGCCACTCTCACCAGCCTGAACACGACCCAATCGGATCTTCAGGGGCTGGACACGGTGTTCACGACCCTTCAGCAGAACGTGGTTTCGCTGCAGAGCGCATTGACCTCGAGCCTGCTCACTTCCTCGCTTTCCGATGCAAACACCGTCAGCGCCACGGTAGGCCCGGGAGCTACCGCGGGTACGTACTCTATCGCGGTGGGCAGTGTCGGCTCTTACTCGACAGCTTTGAGCGTCGCGGGGTCGACTCCGGTGACCGACCCCACCTCCCAGGGCATCAGCACTTCCACCACCTACACGCTCACCGTCGGCGCTACCCCGACAACCATCACGTCCGCTTCCTCCGATCTGCAGGATCTTGCCAGTGCGATCAATTCGCAGGCGGGCGGCCAGGTGCAGGCGACACTCGTCAATGTCGGCTCCACCAGTTCGCCCGATTACCGCCTCTCTCTGCAAGCAGTCAATCTGGGCACCGATACGATCGGCCTCACCGACTCATCGGACACCAACCTGATCACGCCTCCGACCGCGACGGCTTTGAGTATTGCCGGATCGCCTCCGGTCACCGATCCCACCACAAGCGGCATCAGCAGTTCCACCACCTTCACCCTCACCGTCGGCTCTGCAACGCCGATAACGATCACGCCCGCTTCCACCGATTTGCAGGATCTTGCCAGCGCGATCAATTCGCAGTCCGACGGCGAGGTGACAGCGACCCTCGTGAATGTCGGCTCCACCAGTTCGCCCGATTACCGCCTCTCGCTGCTGTCGACAAACCTGGTTACGGGGGCGATCGATCTCACCGATTCCTCCGACACGAACCTGACCTCGTCTTCGACCACGACAACTGGCTCGCTGGCGAGCTACGAGATAGACGGTCAGTCCCCCCCCATCACCAGCACCAGCCGAACCATCACTCTATCCACGGGATTGCAACTGACCCTTCTTGCGAAGAGCGCGTCGGGCGCATCGACGACGGTCACGGTCGCCGACAATCCCGCCGCTCTCGCCTCGGCCTTCAGTACCTTTGCCGGATCTTACAACGCCGCCGTGGACGCAATCGCCCAGTATCACGGCGCGGGCGGGGGCGCTCTCGAGGGCGACAGTATCCTGCAGACGCTCTCGGGCGTCCTGACTCAATTGGGAAACTACAACAACGGGACGCCTGCCAGCGCTCTGGCGAACTTCGGCATAACGCTGGACGAGACAGGCCAGCTTTCGGTGAACACAACCGCCTTCACGACCGCGGCCAACGCGAATTTCCCCACCCTTCTTTCGACGCTGGGAGGCGCCACCACGGGCGGCTTCCTGCAGGCTGCGACGAATCTCCTGACCGGCGTCGAGGACCCGGCTACCGGAGCGCTCAAGGTGGAAGAAGCTTCCGTCGCCAGTCAGATCACCAACCAACAGGCCACCATCACTAACGAGCAGGCCAGGGTTACTCTGTTGCAGACGAACCTGACGCAGCAGATTGCGCAGGCCGATACGGCGATCGCGGAAATGGAAACCCAGGTTACTTACGTGACTGGTTTGTTTGCTCAATATACCGGCACCATAAACAACCAAAACAATGGCCTCACAACTCTTTAATGTCCTCGATCTTGTCGCGCGTCTGCAGGAATCGGCCCGGCGCGGCGACTGGAAGAGCACGGGCGAGCTTGCCGCTCACCTGTCGCAACAAACGCTGCCGGCCGGCCGCGAAGAACTGGGCGAATACCTTCTCCGCCTGAAGCAGGCATTGATTGCGGCGAAGATGTCGCGGGCGCATGCCGCGGAATCGCTGGCTCGAATCAACACGGCGGCGGCCCGGCTCCACGCGGCCTCGAAATTCAACGACACGCGCGGAAGTTTTGTCTCATCGCGGCAGGAATTTGGCGAAGCGGCAGATTTCTAACACCCCACCCGTCCATTGCGCCCGCGTCGGCCGATGCACGCCAACAACTTGGCTTTGGTGTGAACATTGCACTGCAATTCGCATGACGCTGGATCAAACGGGTGTGCAGCTGGGTAACTACATGAGTTACCTTTCGCAGCGGCAGGAGGTGATTGCGTCCAATATCGCCAATGCCGATACGCCCGGCTACCAAACCCGCGACGTCGAGATGCCGGCCGACTTCTCGTCCGTCATACAGGCGTTCGGGAATCCTGTCGTCGAAGCGCCCGACCTGCCCAGCCGCAACGACGGCAACAATGTCTCGATTGACCGCGAAGCCAGACTTCTTTCGGAAAATACCATGAAGTTCAATCTCGCCGCGCAAATGGTCCGGAGCGAACTGAAAGATATCCGGTCCGCAATCGAGGAAGGCCGCCTGTCGTGAGTCTCTTTACCGCCATATCGGTGAGCGCTTCGGGCATGGAAGCCCAGCGGTCGCGAGCCGAAATCATTACCGAAAACCTCGCTAACGCCGACACCACCAGAACGCCCGATGGCGGGCCTTACAAGCGGAAGGACACGGTTTTCACAGCCTCGCCCGTTTCTTCCTCGTTTTCCGAGGCGCTTTCAGCCGCATCGGGCCAGAATACCTTCGGCCAGAGCCTGGGAGTGGCCGTGTCGGACATTACCATTGACGACCGGGACCCGGAACGCCGCTACATGCCCGGACACCCCGATGCCGATGCCGACGGGTATGTGGCTTTTCCGCGCGTCGACCCGGCCGAGGAAATGGTCGATTTGATGAGCGCTTCCCGCGGTTATCAGGCGAACGTGGCGGCGATCTCGGCTGTCAAAGATATGATCGCCCGCTCTATCGACTTGTTTCGATAGAAGGCAGAACCGCTGACAGGTCATCTGCATGAATATTTCCCCCGTAACCAAACCATTCTCCGTTTCCGCGCTGACCGGGATCACCGGCGCCGGAACGCCGGGGGTCAGTTTCGCCGATGTGTTCGGTAATGCCGTCAACCAGGTGGAGAGCGCCCAACAGACCGCAAAGTCGGCCGCCACGGACCTCCTCGCCGGCGGTAAGGGCGACGTCCACAGCGTTGCGCTCGCCTCTCAGAGGGCGGAGCTTTCGCTCGAATTATTCCAGCAGGTGAGAAATAAGTTCGTTTCGGCCTACCAGGAAATCATGAAGATGCCGATGTGAGTACAGAAGCCAGAACGCTTCGTCGGATGCCCTTATGAATCAACTGGCACGAATCTGGGCGTCACTAAGCCGGAGCCAGCAGATCTCGCTGGTCCTCGTGCCCATTGTCGTGTGCGCCGCCGCCTATGGACTCCTGAAATGGAAACATGACAGCGATTTCCGTGTGTTGTACAGCGCTCTCGCGCCGGAGGACGCGTCAGCGGTCACGCAGAAGATCCGCGAGGCTGGAATCGAATTCAGGCTCGATGAAACCGGCGCGGCTGTGCTGGTTCCCTCCAGTCGTCTGGCGGACGCGAGGCTCGCTTTGGCGGGCGCGGGATTACCCCGGACAGGCCGAATCGGCTTCGAGCTTTTTGACCGGACCAATCTGGGCGCGAGCGATTTCGCCGAGCAGGTCAACTATCGCCGCGCGCTCGAAGGGGAACTCGAACGCACCGTGGCCACGCTCTCGGAGGTTGACCAGGCTCGTATTCATATCACTTTCGCGAAAGAGTCGGTCTTCCTCGACGCCCGTCAGCCGTCCAAAGCGACCATCGTTCTGCGGCTGAAACACAAAGCACAGTTGTCTCAGCCCAGTGTGATTGCAGTAGCAAACCTGATTGCAAGCGCGGTCGACGGCCTGTCCCCCGAAGCCGTGGCGATCATCGATTCCAACGGGCGGCTGCTGAGCCGGCCTCACCTGCAGGGCGATGGTGACGAGCAGCTGGCCGAAGCGAATCTGGAATATCGGCGGCAGGTTGAATCGGAACTTCTCGCCAAGATTAATGTGGCCCTCGGGGCGCTCCTGGGTCCGGATCGCTTCCGCGCCAGCGTCAACGCGGATTGCGATTTTTCCAGCAGCGAGGAAAATGAGGAGAGCGTCGACTCGGCCCGATCCGCCGTCCTGACTTCCCAGACTACCGAAGAATCGAGCGGCGCCGGACTTGCGGGCGGGACACCCGGCACCGCGTCGAACCTGCCACGCCCAACGGCGCGCGCGACATCGACCGGATCGGGCCTCATGCGTCGATCCGAGAATTCCACTTATCAGCCCAGCCGGACAGTCAAACATACGACTTCTCCAAAAGGAACCATTCGGCGGGTTTCGACGGCTGTCCTCGTCGACCAGACCGTTCGCTGGGACGGTATTGGCGTCAAGGCAAGGAGAACGCTGGTTCCGCCCTCCGCGGATGTACTCAAGGGAGTGCACGACATCATCGCGGGCATCACGGGCTTCACGGAACAGCGCGGAGATCAGATTACGGTCGAGACGCTCCCGTTCGAAACGACTCTCGAGTCCGAACCACCCATGGGTCCCGCAATCCCGGTCAAACAAGTCCCGGTGGGTTTGATTTTCAAGAAGCCAACCGTGATCGGCGGCGCGGTCCTTTTCGTCCTGCTGGCCGGCGGTCTCGTTTTCATCCTGTTACGCAAGCGCCCCGCGGGACGGGTTACCGACACGGCGCCTGTGGCAATCGCAACAGGCGCCGGCCCCGGCCTGGTCGACGGTAAGACCGCGGCGGATCGCCAGATGGAGCAGCAAATCGCGGATAACGAGGCCCAGCAGTCGCTGCTTGAGTCCGAAGCGCTGAACCGAATCAAGCTCCCGGCAAGTACCAGGAAGACGGAAGTGCTGGTCAAGAACATCCGCGAGTCCGTCACGAAGGACTCCGTGAATGTCACCAACGTTCTGCGCTCCTGGCTTTCGGAAACGGAATCGAAGCGCACCATATGATCGCCAATACCACCCCCGGCTATTCCACCGGCCCGGAATCGCTCACCGGGATTCGCAAGGCCGCCATTTTGCTGATTATGATCGGCGACAAGTCCAGCGCCGAAATCATCAAGCAGCTTTCCGAGGATGAGGTACAGCTTGTCAGCCGCGAGATCGCCCAAATCGAGGGCATAACGGCCGACCACGCCGAATTGCTTCTCGAGGAGTTCTATCAGATGAATCTGGCGCACGATTTCGTCGTGCGCGGCGGCATGGACTACGCCAAGAAGATGCTGCACCAGGCCTTCGGGCCCGAGGTCGCGAAAAAGCTCTTCGATCGCCTTTCCAAGTCGCTCGGCGGGGAATTTGCCAGTCTCGATCTTTTGCAGAAGGTCGACCCGCAGCAGCTTGCCAAATTCATCCACAACGAACACCCGCAGACCATCGCGCTGGTCCTCTCCCACCTCAATGCGTCGCAGGCCGCGGCCCTGCTTGTCTCCCTGCCCGCCGAAATCCGTTCCGATGTCTCGCAGCGCATGGGAGTTCTCGATCAGATCTCACCCGAGATCGTTAACAAGATCGCCACGGTGATCGGCAAGAAACTCAAAGCCATCGGTGAGTACAGCCGCGAGTCTTATGGCGGCATTCGCGCCGTCGCGGAGATGTTCAATCGGCTCGACTCCGGTACCAGCAAGGAGATCCTCCAGGCGATCGAGCTCAGCAACCCGAACCTGGTCGAGACGATTCGCCATCTGATGTTCGTCTTCGAGGATATCCTCATGATCGATGCCATTCAGCTGAAGGACATTACGGCCAAGGTCGAACGCAAAGTCCTGACTCTCGCATTGAAAGGCACCAGCGAACAGCTCCGCGACCACTTCCTGTCGACGATGTCGGCCCGCGGCTCCGAAATGATGAAGGAAGAAATGGAATCGATGGGGCCGGTTCGAATCAAGGAAGTTGAATCCGCCCAGCAACAGATCATTGCGATTGTGCGGCAACTGGAAGCCGAGGGCGTCGTCACCATGAAGGGTACGGTCGGGGAACAGTATGTTGTCTAAGGTAATCGGCCGCGGCGATGCGGGCAGCGTCCAGGCGCTGGTATTTCCGCAGCTGACGGGAAACGAGAGAGGAAAGCAGGATCGCGGTCCCTCCAGCGACTTGCGCGAAACCAGGGGGCCGGATGAAAGCGCGGAACTGCGGGAGAGGCTGCAGCAGCTTGAGTTGCAGACATCCGCGGAACGCCGCGAGGCCTTCGAGGCGGGACGGCATCAGGGCGAAAAACAGGCCGGCGCCGAACTTCAGCCCGTTCTGGAGCGTCTCAATGCTTCCATAACTCAGGTTCTGGCGATGCGTCCCGAACTGCGCCGGCGTGCCGAGCGGGATGTCGTACAATTGGCCCTCCTGATCGCAAAGCGAGTGCTCAATCGCCAACTGAGCGTCGATGAAGAAGCGCTGACCGGAATCGCCCACGTCGCCTTCGAGCGTCTCTCGCGCTCCGAGTCGTATCGCGTTACCCTGCATCCGCGGTTCGCCGCCGCCGTGGCCGCGGCAGTGCCGGCCGGCCACGCGGCCCGCGTCAAGATCGATCCGGATCCCGACTGCGAGCCGGGGACCCTGATTATCCATTCCTCGGAAGGCACAATCGACGCTTCCGTCGACGCCCAACTGGAAGAAATCAGCCGTGGTTTGGCCGACCGGATCTCAAACACATGAGCACCGCCCAACTTGACCTGAGCCGCTACACCACTCTGCTGAACCGCCTGCGGCCCGTGCGCATGGAAGGTGAAATTGTCGAACTGGTCGGGCTCATTGTCGAGTCCCGCGGCCCCGCCGCCGCCATGGGCGATTTCTGCGAGATTCGCACCCGCAGCGGCCGTGCCATCCGCACTCAGGTGATCGGCTTCCGCGACGGCCGCGTCTTGTCCATGCCGCTCGAAGAGACCGATGGGCTCTGTCTGGGCGATCGCGTTATCGCGCGCGGCGGCGAATGCGACGTGGAAGTCTCGGCACAACTCCTGGGCCGCGTTCTGGATGGTTTCGGCATGCCGATGGACGGCGGCCCGCCCATTCTCGCGGATCATACGAGGCCGCTCTATGCGGCGCCGCGCAGTCCGATGGACCGCGCCCATATCGATCGGCGGCTGACAACGGGAATTCGTGTCATTGACGGCCTCCTGCCGTGCGGAAAGGGCCAGCGCATCGGCATCTTTGGCGGCAGCGGAGTCGGCAAGAGCACTTTGCTCGGCTCCATGGCGCGATCCAGCTCGGCCGGCGTCAACGTCATTGCTCTCATTGGTGAGCGCAACCGCGAGGTCCGCGCCTTCCTCGAGCACGATCTGGGGGCCGAGGGAATGCGGCGCTCGGTGGTCGTGGTGGCCACTTCCGATCGTCCCGCGCCTCTGCGCGTACGCGCGGCTTTCGTCTCTCTCGCCATCGCCGAGTACTTCCGCGACCAGGGCGAGGACGTCCTGCTGGTCATGGATTCCATCACTCGCCTCGCCATGGCCCAGCGGGAGATTGGCCTTGCGGCGGGCGAACCACCCAGCCAGAAAGGATACACGCCATCCGTGTTCAGTCTCCTGCCGAAAATATGCGAGCGGGCGGGGAATTTCGAGCGCGGCTCCATCACCGGGTTCTTCACGGTGCTGGTGGAAGGGGACGATTTCAACGAGCCCATCTGCGATGCGGTGCGGGCGATCCTTGACGGACATATCACCCTCGCCCGCGAACTGGGCGCGGCCGGCCATTACCCGGCGGTCCAGGTGCTCGATTCCGTCAGCCGTCTGCAATCGCAGCTCGCCACGCCGGAGGAGTCCGCTTATGCGCGCAAGATTCGCGAAGCGCTCGCCCTCTACCGGCAATCGGAAGACCTGATCAACCTCGGCGCTTACGTTTCCGGGACGAATCCCAAGCTGGACGCCGCCATCCGGTCGCGAAGCGAGATCATGCGATTCCTTCGCCAGGGCCCGGCCGACACATCGGTGGTCGACGAAACCATCCGCCAAATGGGCGCTCTGGCGCAGATGATCCCATGAAGATCCTTTCCCGTGGGGCGGGGCTTCGGCCCTGCAGCCGGGCTTCCGCCCGGCCTGGCTGCCTCGTGACCCCATGAAAGCCTTTACCTTCCGCCTTGAACAAGCGCTGCGCTGGCGCGACACGCAGGTCAATCTCCGGAAATCGGCGGTTGCCGGCGCCGCCGGGAGGCTTGCGGAGATCGAGGCAGTTCTGGACGCGCGGAAGGCCGAACTGTCCGGCGCGGCCGCCCGGATTGTCGACGCACCGACCGGCGCCGCGCTCGAATCGTACGCGGGCTTCAGGGAGAAAGCACGCGCGCGCATTCGCGACTCCGAGGCCCAGGCGGTCGTCGCTCAGCGCACTCTGACCCTCGAAATGAATCGACTGATCGAAGCCCGCCAAAAACTGCGTTCGTTCGAAAACCTTAAGCGCACCGGCGAGGAACGCTGGCGCAGGGAATTCGACCGCGAACTCGCCGCCTTCGCCGACGAAGCTTTTCTCTGCCGATTCCAGTCGAAGATACAATCGAAGAGATGACGATCGACGAACGAATCGAGCGGCTGACCGCGCGGCATGAAGCGCCGACGCAATCGATCGAGATGTTGCTGGACCGCACTGCGGAGACGTGGCGGTTGGTTGAACATATTGCCGCTTCGGTCTACAAGCTGGTCGAGGTGACGAATCAGGATGCGCGGACATACGCGCACTGGCCCGAATCGCGGAGATTCACGACAAGCGGTTAACGGCCATCGAACGCGAACGGGAACATAACCGCACCCGCCGGTGCTAATCGTACCGCGCGGCTCAGAAAGGGCTTCCGAGCCGCGACTGTGAAGGAGCGGTGTACGCAAACTTCTGCGGCCTGGTACCAGGGGGCGGCCGTCCGGTACCCGCGTCTTTACAGCCGTGGAAGAAATGCGGCTGAAGCCTCCTGTACCACCCACGCTCTAACGGTTACAATCAAAGACAGAACGGACGGGCGCGTAGCTCAGGTGGATAGAGCATTAGCCTTCTAAGCTAAGGGTCGCTGGTTCGAGTCCAGCCGCGCCTACCACTTTTATATTCCGGCAGGTCGAAAGAATGAAGTATATAGATCGCAGATTCCTCTTCCCCGTAGCGGCGGTCACTGCCTGGGCGCAGCAGCCCTCCCCGGCGTCCCCCGAAGTTGAGGCCGCGTTACGCGCGCGCGTCGAACAGTATTACCAACTCCAGGTCGACAGGAAATTCCGCCAGGCCGAGTCGATGGTTGCGGAAGATTCGAAAGACGATTACTACAATCGGGCCAAGCAGGACATCAAAGGCTTTTCGATAAAGCAAATCGAGTGGTTGGATAACAATCGCGCCCGCGTCACGATAGCGGGAAAGGTGGTTCTCAAAGCGCCTCTCATTGGCGCGCAGGAATTCGAGATGCCCTTGCTTACATCCTGGAAAGTTGAAAATGGCCAGTGGGTTTGGTATGTCGATCGAGACCTCGCCGGCCGCACTCCTTTTGGCAAGATCGCGGTCAATCCATCTGTCGACACGGCGAAAGGCGCCGCCGCTCCGTCAGCCGCGGGCATCGACCCCGCAACGCTCCTCAATCAGGTGACTTTGGACAGCACATCCGTGACCCTGAATGCTTCGAATCCCGTGCAGACGGTCACGGTGACGAATCACCTGCCCGGCCCGATCACTCTGGAGCTGCGCAAACCGCAGCTCGACGGCGTTTCAATTGAAGTCGAAAAATCCGATCTTAAGGCGGGAGAGAAGATCGCGATTCGGTTTAGCCTGACGGGCGAAGCAAAATCCTCGGGAGTTGTGCGCTTGGTGGCTTCCCCCCTGAACCAGGAATTCGAGATCCAAGTCCATTCCAATTAGAGCATTGTTTTTGTACCGCTGGTTGCTGTGGGGCCAGGGCTTCGGCCCTGTCGCCGACCTTCCGGTCGGCGCGACGACCGATCCAATGCCGGTCCATGACGCCTTGGCCTGTTCGGAAAAAACCCGGTGTCGAGAAAAGTCTCGACACCGCACACACGAGTGCGTGCGCCACATCTATCCTAGCCAAGGTTCTACCAGCTGAAAGCCATGGAATCTAAATTACGCTGCCCCCAAAAAAAAGAGGGGAGCCGAAGCTCCCCTCCTCTCAGTTGTACTGCTGCCGGGTTATTCTCCCGTAAGCGTCGTAAGGGTACCGCCGTTCTCGCCGCGGGTGGCGGGAACTACGATGGCCAAGTAGCCTTCAGTTCCGCTGAAGGTTCCGGAGGTATCGGTGATGAAGGCAAAGCCATGCGCATCCGTGAAGTTGCAGGAAGCGATAGCATAGCCCGAGAAACCACTCGAACCCACCATCGTGGTAAGAATGTTCGCGTATATCGGAACCACAGTCGGTGTGGTAGACGAATAGGCGCCCAGTGTCGGTGTCACGGTTGCGGTCGGCTGCGCTGCATTGCCATAGAAGTTCAGGGTGCAGGTTCCGCTGACCGGAGTTGCGGCGGACGGCTTTCCGGGAATCGTGCCGAGGTTGTCGGTCGTCGTGTTGGCGATCGCGATACCAGTCTCGAACCCGGTTGCGTTAGTAACATACGGGAACAACAGGGTCGTCGAGCAGGCTACGATCGATTGCAGGTTGGACGCCGCAGCAGTAGATACGGCAAAGGTCGGAACCAGAGATGCCGGACCAGTGACCGCCGCCGCCGGAGTGTAATATACAGCCGCCGTGATCGCCGACTGTACTGCCGCAGTATTCCCACTGAAGATGATATAAATCGGAACCGCGAAGGTCAACCCGCTACCTGCCGCGTTAGGCGTGTAGACAGCGCTCACCGTGCCATTAGTCGGAGTGAAGCCAACCACACCGCCGTTGAGCCCGACAAGCCCGGCTGGCGCTGTCAGCACAGGGGGGGCGCCTACGAGAGTAATAGTCTCGGCGCCGCCCGTGCTCGACGCTATGGCTTGCGGTACATACACGGTGGCGGATGCCGGAACGTTGGAAATCGCTACCGTGATATCGGTAGGATTGGTTGCCGTGCCGGTGCCCGTGACTGCAAGGTAAGGAGTGGCTGCAGCAGTAGTAGGGGGAGTGGCAAGGCCAGTGTAGTTAGCAGGAAGCGATCCCGCTTCCGTGCCCGCGTTAGTCGCCCCAGCCGGCCCCACCTTCCATGCACTCGCAAACAATTGCTTGACAGTCAGCGTGACAGCTGCGGTGGGAGGTAACGTGCCACCCGCGGGAATCGTGTTGCCGGCGCAAACCGTGTAGGGAACAGCGAAGAAACCAGTCGGCAGGCTGTAGGACAGGCTCGGCAATATGTACGCGACGTTGGCGGCTACGCTCGATAAATTCACAATCGTGGGAGTGGCGTTCGTGTACGAAACAAGGACGGTCTCAGTGACTTGGGGAGCGGCAGCGCCTGCGGCGTTGACGCGAATGTTCGTTATGGTGAACGTTATGGCACCCACGGTAAGGCAGTTATTATTGGCACCGGCACCCACCGACGTGCAGGGGATCTGGAACGTCACCGTCGTTCCGGTCACGGTGCCAGGAAAATACTGAAATGTGGTTGCAGTAGTGTTGTTTACGATAAGCACCGCGTCGCTGTTTCCGGTAAACGCTACTGACGCACCAAGGTTCTGGTTTCCGCTCAACGCTTTGCTCGTAACGGGCAAGCTGAGAGCCGCAGTGACAGTTGCGGAAGTTTGAGCGACAGTCAAGGCGCAGTTACTAATTACGGCGTCGGCGACCAGTTCCGTTTCGCCCTCGGCCCGGATCGTGGGGTTATTGGTAGCGGTGATGCCGGGATTGGGGGCTGTGGCACCGCCGCAGGTTAGCGTCTGGCCGAACGACAAGCCGGCGAAAGCCATACCCATCGCCGCAAGCCCTAAAATTTTTGTTCTGAAAGCTGACATTTATTCTCTGAATCTCCTTGTGAATTTTTACTTTCTTGAATCGGTCGAAGTTCTCTGCAACCTGAGCCTCAACTACAACGAATCTCACTGCACTAGCTTAGGGAACTTCTCCGTGTCGGGCGGAGGGTATTGCTTGCCTGCTTCCCTGGAGCGGTTAGCGAAGGCGGTACATCCTACAGGGCGTGGGCCTTTGTAATTTGACTTCCTGGCCACTTCCCAAAACGTAAAGACGGATTACTGCAAAGAACCTTGATATCTCATCCCCGCTGCAATGTCAACAGCGGCACAAGGAGCTTCAGCGATTAGCTGTACCCCACAAGCTATGAACTATACCGGTTCCGAGCACGGATTGCAACAACTTTTCGAAGAAAATGAGCGAATTTTCATATTTGCGGCTTCGTTCACGGTCTGTTCAACATCATTGCGACCGCCGAAGTTGCGGAAGGATTGCTAATGCAGGTAGAGAGACACCGACACCGGCGCCGAACATACCGCCCTGACCCCCTTACCAGAGCGTCTTCAAGCTGGCGGCGCGGATGCGTCTGTCACGGCTTATGACTGGCACGCCGAAATAGACGGCAGTTGCCGCCACTATTCG
>Ga0181521_10002720_pt1 | contig 21204 bp, 20 predicted proteins | sample PEATcosm2014_Bin_32_FD_119764 | JGI IMG/M metagenome (GOLD analysis project Ga0181521, IMG submission 119764) | Peatland microbial communities from MTU Mesocosm Facility, Houghton, MI, USA - PEATcosm2014_Bin02_60_metaG | ecosystem: Environmental > Terrestrial > Soil > Wetlands > Peat | place...
CGCGCGCCAAGGATTGGATTGCATACGGCGAGCAGCTATTGAGCGGCGTGGAACCGCTTTCGGACTTCGAGCGCGTCAAAGAGATCGTCCGGAAATTCACGCGAAGCCACACCAAGGCCGAGTTGCTACAGCTCGCGGTCGACCGCGGATTTCTGATCACCCCGGTCACCACCATCGAGGAAGTAGTCGAAAGCCCGCAATTCGAATCGCGCGGCTACTTCCAGGACGTCGCGCATCCTGAACTCGGTCAGTCATTCCGCTACCCGGGACCGTTCGCGAAATTCAGCGCAACGCCGATCGAGTATCGACTCCGGCCGCCGTCGATCGGCGAGCACAATTCAGAAATTTATCGCGACGAACTCGGCTTGAGCGAGCGCGAGATGGCCGAACTCACACTCACGGGGATCATCTGATGCCTAACGACCTCCCGCTCAAGGACGTCAAGATTTGCGACTTCATGTGGGTGATGGCCGGTCCCGCCTCGACTCGGATACTTGCCGACTATGGCGCGACCGTCGTGCGAATCGAGTCACCCACCCGAATCGATACCGCGCGCACGCTCCAGCCGTATCTGGACAACAAACTCGGCCCCGACAGCTCGGGCATGTTCGCCAATTGCAACGCCGGCAAACTGGGAATCTCGCTGGATCTCAGGAATCGCGCCGCTCGCGCCGTCGTGCACGATCTCGTGCGATGGGCCGATGTCGTCACCGAGTCCTTCTCTCCCAAGGCGATGCGCGCTTGGGGGATCGACTACGAGTCGCTGCGCAAGGTCAACCCGAACCTCATCATGCTCAGTTCGTGCCTGATGGGACAGTCCGGACCGCTCGCGAAAATCGCCGGCTTCGGCAATATGGCGGCCGCGATTTCGGGATTTCACAATCTCACCGGATGGCCTGACCGCGCTCCCGCTGGGGTCTTCGGCGCGTACACGGACTACGTGGCGCCACGGTACACAGCGATTGCGATTCTTGCGGCGCTCGACCATCGGCGGCGCACCGGCCAGGGTCAATATATCGATCAGTCGCAGGCTGAATGCGCGATTCATTTTCTCGCGCCGGCGATTCTCGATTACACGGCGAACGGCCGGGTCGACGGGCGGGTCGGAAATTCCGACGCTGTCTTCGCACCCCATGGCGTTTATCCAGCCGCCGGCGATGACCAATGGGTCGCGATCGTCTGCCGCAGCGATGACGACTGGCGCCGCCTTTGCACTGCAGTTGAAAATGAAGACCTTTCCCGCGACTCGCGCTACGCCTGCGCCGCTGGACGGCTCGAGCATCGCGACGCCATCGATTCGTCAATCGCCAACTGGACCCGCGCACTCGATCGCGGTGTGATTGAATCCCGCCTTCAGGCGCTTGGCGTTCCCGCCCATCAGGTGCAGAACAGCGCCGATGCGTACCGTGATACGCAGTTCGCGCATCGCGGCCATTTCGTAGCGCTGGATCATCCCAGCCTCGGCAAATTCACCGTCGAGGGTCCTCGCGCGAGACTTTCGCGTACTCCTGCCGTCGTCAGCCGCGCTGCTCCCATGCTCGGTCAGGACAATCAACACGTGCTCGAAAGCATCCTTGGATACGACGAAACGCGAATCAGCGAATTGGTGGTGTCCGGTGCACTGGGTTAGCCTCGTCAAACCAGCATCTATCGCGCGACTTATTTGAAGTAGAAGCCAAGGCCTACCTTGCGCGGTACGCAGGCGTGTACGGGCTAACGTGACGAATTTGAGGAATTCTGATTATTTTTATACCTGTGCCCAAAGGCGGCATGATTTTTATGCCTGTGTCGAAAGGCGGCAGAGATCGGCTGGCCCAATTTCTCGTCAGGAACGCTCCCGTGTTGATCGAAATACAACGCAAATGCAACCAGCACAAGGAAGAGTAGCAAACCAACTGGCATAACCATCACCTCCCTTCACACATTCCGCGCGGTCTGGTGTTCGATTACCGAGCGGCTCACGTGCCATCGTCGGCGGGCGCGAGTGGTCAGTCCGTTTTTATTGGCCGAAGACGGCACTCATTCTGTACCACGTGTGGACTAAGTTGAGCGCTTGGAAAGGAACTCACGATCCGAGAGCTATCGCGGGATAGTAAATTCCTTCCGGCTGCCGCACCCACCACGCGCCTGTGGCTTTTTTTTCCTCAGGGCTGGAATAGCGATAATCGTAAAGCAAGGCCCTCACGTAGAGAGGCGGCTCGTGAGGAAACGGATTGATTCCGAGCAGCGCTGTCACCTCCGGCGAATTTTCCAGCAAGCGCTGCAAGAACCGCGAGAACCAGGGACTTTCCCTCGCGGTCCCGAGAGTAGCAAACCACATCTGCCAGTCGAGACGCGGCTGGTGCGGAAAGTTCCATTGCGGTCGCCGCATGACGTCGCCCGGTTTGTATTTGAACGTGTATTCGCGCCAGTGAACGCCATCATCCGAACCCTCGACGATGATTTCCGGCAGGGTGGTGGTCATTACTGCAAACAAGCCGTAGGTATTGACGATACGCAATGGCGCGATCTCATTGTTGATCCACGCGGCCGAGGCGGAGATTCGGCCGCTGTACACAGCATGAAGTTGTACAAGACCGACGAACACTATCAACAGCGCGAACGCTCCGACAGCATAGGAAACGATTTTCCCCGGCATGATATCCCGGACGTTGTGTTGCACAAACCAGATCAGGTGTCGCGGAAGAACCTTGCGCAGCGCAGCATCGTCAAATAGCACCAGGCACAACGCCATCGTGAGGAGATTGAAAAAAGCGTAATTGCCAGTGAGAAGGATCACCACTTGCAGGAACAAAGTGCCGAATGCCGCGACGAACCTCAGCCGCCGCGGAAAGAAAATTAAAAACGGCAGCGCCAGTTCTATAACAAAGGTCGCCACCGTTGACGCTGTGAGTATAGCCTGCGGCAGGTGATGTGCGTACCAAGCCAGTGGGGTCGGTAGCGGCTCGGTCTGAAAATAGTAGGAGAGCGCGGAGAGGTTAGCCCATGTGGCGTCGCCGCTCAGTAGCTTGACCGCGCCCGAAAGAAACATGTGGCGGAACAGCAACCAGCGCAGCAGCCATATGCCCGGCTTCGTCGCTATGCTCAGAAGCAGCGCAAGGAAGCCAGATTCGAGCAGAAGCAAGTCCCACTGAAAGCCCATGAACTCCTGACCGGCGTAAAAGAGCGAAAGATAAAGCGCATAGAGAAAAAACAAACTTAAACGCGGCAGGACGTCGAAAATCAGGAGCAGCGACAGCACCGCCCCGGCCCAGCATGCGGCTTGAATGGCGAAATCGCTTTGGTCCAGCCAGAACACCATCGGAACCCGCCAGGAGCTTTCCAAGCCGAGCTGGCTCCGCGCGGCGCCGGCGAATTCGGATAGCGGCAGGATGCCGTGGCTGCCGATCAATCCCAACGCCTGCACGCCAAATGAAACAAAGGCGGCAAGATAGATCAGTCCCATGGCTCGTAGAAACAACCATGAAACCAGATCGAAACGCGGCGGCTCATAGTCGCGCCCCCATAACCACAGGCTCGCGCGGTAAAACGCGGACCGCTGCGAAGCGACAAACGAGTACATGAGCTCGGCGATTGCGGCAAAACCGGGAACATGCCGATAAAGCGTCAACCAGAAGCGTTTGCCGCTTGCATGACTTAAGGTAAGGAAGGCGGCTTCGGCGCCGCTCGCGATTTTCCCATCGGGCGCTGCGTATTGGACGGCACGCTGGAATTCGGCCAGAGGAATGTCCGGATATTGTGCGGTGACTTCCTGGTACGGAGCATAAGTAACGCGATCACCGGTGAGTCTCTGCCAATAGCGCGCCCAGTAGATGCAGAACCCGCAATCACCGTCATAGATCAGTAGCGGCTGGGGGCGCACGAGGTTTTTTGTTTGCATGATTCAGATTATGTCAGTTCAAGCAGTTGAGCATGCCGCTCGCGCATCGCCATGACCGGCGTGGCGATAATCATGCCTGGCAGCGTGGCCGCAGCGATTTTGCTCTCGTCGAAGCTAGTCATCACTTTTGCCCTGCATCCTATCGCCGGAGGAATAATCATCAAATATCTTCATCGTACGATCCCGTCTGAAGTCACCGTCGAGACTCGAGGCTGAGAATCTGGTTCTGCGGCGGCAGGTGATCGTCCTGAGACACAAGTCGGCGTCGCGGGTGTGGCTCCGGAACATCGATGGGCTGATCTTAGTCTGGATATACCGACTGTTCGCCTCGATTCTGGATGCGATCACCGTCTTTGAGCCGGAGACCGTGATCCGCTGGCATCGGCGCGGCTTTCGGGCCTATTGGCGCTGGAAATCTCCCGGACATTCGGCCCTCGGCTACCTGTGCCCTGGTGAATTCGAGCAACGTCATCATGAACCTGTGGCCGCCTAACCCGTGTGTCCACGCATTCGGGGCAACCCCAGGGATCACCCCTGGCCGTTGGCACGGCTGGCCAGTATTAAGACCCGTTGGCTCGGGAGGTCAGTACTAAGACGTCAGCAGGGCTGCGCTCGCCAACGGCGGCCGGCCTTAACATTGGGTGCAGGGGTCACCCCTGCTACTTCCCGTGGAACTTCGGCGCGCGTTTTTGCTGAAAGGCCGTGATGCCTTCCTTGTAGTCAGCTGTCCGTCCCGCCGCGCCTTGCGCCTGAGCCTCGCATTTCAGAACTGCGAACAGGCCCATCGCCTCTTCGTCGATCCTGCGGATCAAATGCTTCGATTGCATAAATGCCGCGGTCGGACCGAGCGCCACCTGCGCCGCAACTTTTCTGGTCTCCGCGACCAGAGATTCCTTCGCGATGCTGCGATTGACCAGTCCAAGCTGGGCCGCTTCGGCGCCCGAGAGCAGTCGTCCCGTGTAGATGAGTTCGAGCGCGCGATGGGTTCCCAGGCGCGAGACGAAAAATGAATGGCCGCCCGAGTCCAGCACTGCGCCGATACGTGCGAACGGCGAACCGATCTTCGTGTCGTCGGCGACATAGACCACGTCACATGCGAGCGCCAGCCCCAGTCCGACTCCCAGGCACGCGCCATGAACGGCAGCGAAGGTAGGCGCCGGGAACGCGACGATTCGCTTGATCAGCGGATTGAAGGTGTTCTCGATTATCGCCTCGGCGTCTTCGTTGCCCGGGTCGGCATCGGCGAGGTCTCGTCCCGCCGAGAACGCCGGACCTTCACCGCGGATCATCATAGCCCGCACGCCGTGCGCCGCCGCGCGCTCCAGGCATCCGGTCAGCTCGGCCACCATCGCGTCGTTCAACGCGTTCATCTTGTCAGGCCGGTTGAGAACAATCTCCGCAAGACCTCCTTCGACCGACAAATCGACGCTCATATACGTCGCCGGCTGACAAGCATGACGATTAAAATGATCAAAATAACTCCGCCGATCCCGATTCCACCTGCGGGACCGTACGCGTAATAACCCCCGCCACCGCCAAACAGCAACAACAGGATTAGTATCAATAGCAATGGTGACATGGGGGCCTCCTCGCGGGTCGGGGTGTCTTAACTTGATTTTTTCGGCGCCTCGATTGCGTGGTCTCGTAGCCTGCTAGAACACCGGAATTTAGAACACCGGGATAATGTCCTCGGCGCTGATCTCGCCGACGTCAACGCCTTCAATATCAAGTTCCGGAATCGCGGGAAACTGGATCCCCCATCGCTCGACCAGCTTACGCACCCGCGCGATCGCCAGCCGCCAGTTGTCGGCTTGTTGCTCGTACGTCAGGATTCCCAGCCCCGCTTCGCGCGCAATACCGAGGATGGTTCTCTGGTTGTGGAGAAAATAGCCGGGCAGATCCCAAAACTGTGCCGGTGGCTCCCAGAGCACCATCGACAGAAACACGAAGCCCGCTCGAAGCTGCTTGGTGATGAACGTTTTGTGCTCGTCGGTGAGTCCCGGCCATTCCTTCTCGAGCAGGTAGATGCAAATCTGGAGATGACGCGCTTCGTCGCGTCCGATTTTGGTGAAGATGTCGCGGAACACGGGATGCGTCGTCGCATGCGCCATGCCGTGGAACAGCGTCGAGGAAGCCACCTCGCCCATCATGAACGAGGTGAAGATCACCGCGAGCGGATAACGATCGATCGCGCGGTTGTATCCGGTCCAGTAACGGCCGCCGTTATGATAGAGCCAGCCGATATTGTTCAGCGCGACTCGCTGCAGCTCGCTGTTCGGCGCAAAGCCCTGCGGCCCCTTCGGCACCAGGCGCTGGATAACGCGCTGGCAGGTTTCCTCGTGATTGGTCTCGTCGCGCGTTATCGAAAAGAAGCATTTGCGGACCGGATCTTCCTCGTGCGTTTCCCACGCGTGAATCGTAGCGCGCGCAAACACCGCTGGCCCCGACGAATCGAAGTTTGACAGCAGCGCCCACCAGTACATGATCGCGACCTTCTCGTCCTCGCTCCACGCCTCCGGCGAGAGCGCGCTCCAGTCGATATCCGTGGGATTGAACCCCTCGCGCTTGGCGCGCTCGTAAATTTCCGCCAGCTTCGGCGTCTCGCATCGCCATTCGATCGGAAATATGTTCGGCCGGGCGACCGCCGGCGCCTCGACCAAGCCGCCCTTGGGAATTTCGAATTCGCTCATCGGCGTTTGTTACCTCCCGTGGCTGGGCGATCGACTTGGAGAAACCGGCGTGTAGTTTGACTGGATGCGCGCGCGCTTGCCAGTCTCGCGATGATAGTCGCGCGATAGCGCACCGGGAGAGCCAGCGATGAACTTCGCAGTCGCAATCCGCAACATGGGCCCACAATCCAATCGCGCTGCGATTCGCGCGTGCGCACGAATCGCGGAGCAAGCCGGCCTCGATGCGCTCTTCGTCTCCGATCATTTGTGCATCCCGCCCGACCAGACCGAAGGTTCCGGTGGCCGCTATCTCGACGTGCTCGCCACGCTGGCCTTCGTCGCCGGGGCGGCCGAGAAAATCCGGCTCGGTGTTTCGGTGCTGGTCGTTCCCTATCGGTCCGCCGTATTGACAGCGAAGCAGGTCGCGACGATTCAGGAGCTATCGGGCGAGCGAATGATTCTGGGCGTCGGCGTCGGGTGGATGAAGCCGGAGTTCGCCGCTTTGGGCGCCGAATTTCACCGGCGCGGTGCGATTACCGACGAGACGTTGAGCGTGATTCATCACCTCTTCAGTGCTGATGTGCCCGGCGCATACAACGGCCCGCTCGTGCAGTTTCCATCCTTCGTTTTCCTGCCCAGACCCAAGCGACCGCCGATTTGGATAGGCGGGAACGGCCAGGCCGCGATGAATCGCGCGCTGAAGTTCGGCGACGGCTGGCATCCGATGCTGCCCGCGTCAGAACTCAAAACAAAAGTTGAAGAATTGCAAGCGCGGGCGCGGGCAGCGGGACGCGGGGTTCTCGAAATTATCGCGCGGCGAGGACTCAAGCTTGACGATACCGCTGCGACGCGCGCAAAAATCGCAGCTGAGCAGGAAGCCGGCGCGACGTATTTCATCCTGGATTTGGGGCGCTATCCGGACGAAAAGTCGTTCGGCAAATCGGTCGATAGGTTTATATCAGCTACAGTTTAGACGACCTTTTCGCGGGTGAAGGCGCGAGCGCACCACGACCGCGATACGAGTCAGAAACGCGAGCATCGCGCGTTGCAGTAGCACACTTGCCCGCGCTCCGTCACGCGGACGAGGTTTTGAATAGCGACAGCCGTCTGGTCCTCCGCTTGTCATTTCTCATTGCGCTTGGAATGATCTGCTGCCGTGAACGCACCTTCGAACCTTGAGCTCGAGCGCTTCGTCTCGACGTTTCCATATTCGAGCGAGGCATTCCTGGTCGATGAGGTGCTGTGTGTCGACCTCGCGCAGCGAGAGATCGAGGCGCGTATGGACACGACGCGCTCGCTGCCTGTGGCGCGGTATCAAGTGGGCGATCCAAGCATCCATCCTCGGCACGTATCGGGGCCCGACCTTGTACTGCTGACCGGCAACCTCGGCTGCCTTCACGCCTACTTTCTGCACAGCTGTCGTTGGGAGGAGGGATGGGTCGGGTTCGGCAACCGCATCCATCGTGCTGATTTCCGAAGTTTGGTAACCATTGGACCGCCGCTCCGGCTCCATTCCAAAGAGACAAAGGCTCGCGAAGGGCCCAAGCGGGTTGTGCTGCGCTTCGAGTTTCGCTTCTGGCAGGAGGAGAGGCTAGTCTACTTTGGCGACCAGTCGGCAATCTTCGTTAAAGGTCGGGCGTTCGAGGGAGATTAGCCGGAATTTCCCCTTTTTGATCCTGCCGATCAAGGCTGTATGGAGCAAATCTCGGCTATCACCATTCAAAAATAGGAGATCAGTTGTGCCTACTGAAAACCTGAACCCGGACATATTGGTAATGTAGCCCACCCAGAATTGAGATGGTTTCGATGGAGCCCAGCTTTTGCGGGTGCCGAAAATCCGGCGCATTCTTGTACAATGAGAGATGTGTCCGGACCTGGTTGTAATAGGAAACATAGTTCTTCAGAGCGCGACGCAACTGCGCTTCGTCGAACACGACCAGGTGGTTGAGGCTTTCGCGCCGAATCGATCCGATGAGGCGCTCGCCGTCGCCATTCTGCCATGGCGAATAAGGTGCCGGGCGCGATTGACGAGCAGCCGCGCTGGTGCTGATCTTCCGCGATGAGGTCTGCAGCATGCTCGATGGGGTGATCGCCAGCGACGACCGCTGATTGGATCCTTGAGGAGGCCGACAATGGGAGCACGGACCGGACGCGAATTCCTCGCAGGATTGTCGAAGCCGCGCGAAATCTGGGTCGGCGAAGACAAAGTGGCCGACATCGTGTCGCATCCCGCTTTCGCTGGAGCGGCGAACACCATGGCGGAGATATTCGACCTGCAGCATCTGGCGCGCGACACCTGCTTGATGCCGGACCCGGAGACTGGCGAGCCGATCAACGTGAGTCACATGATCCCGCGCTCGCTGGCCGACCTCGAGCGGCGTCATGTGTGTTTGCAAACAATCGCGGAGTTCACAGCCGGACTGATGGGACGGACGCCCGACTATATGAACGTCACCTTCGCTGGATTCGCCGGGCGCGCCGAGGAGTGGGCGGTCAACGGCAACGAGCGGGGTGCGGCCAACCTGGTGGCGTACCAGAAGGTCCTCGCGCGCAAGGACATCTCGCTGACGCATACGATCATTCATCCAACGATCGACAAGGCTAAGGGCGACGTACCGGAGCCGGGCAATCAAGTCGCGTTGCATAAAGTTGACGATACTGCGCACGGAGTCGTCGTGCGCGGAGCGCGAATCCTGGCGACACTGGCGCCTTTCGCGGACGAAATCGCGGTCTATCCAGCGGTCCCATTGCTGGAGGGCACGGATGACTACGCGCTCTCGTTTTGCGTGCCGATGGATACGCCGGGGCTGAAGTTCCTGTGCCGAGATAGTTGCTCGACCCCGCCCAATGTTTTCGACCGTCCGTTGTCGAGCCGTTTCGACGAGCAGGACGCGTTCGTGATTTTCGATGACGTCGAGGTCCCGCGCGATCGCGTATTCATCAATGCCAACCGCGTCGCCTACAACACCGTGATGAGCACCGGCTGGTACCCGAATATCATGCAGCAGACGATGATTCGGGCGCAGACCAAGCTCGAGTTCGCGTACGGGCTGGCGAACCGACTGGTCGAGGCCATAAACGATCGTTCGCCCGCAACAAACCAGATGCTCGGTGAAATATGGACATACGCGGAGTTCGCACGCGCCGCAGTCCGCAGCGCCGAGGTCGAGGCGTTCGACTATGGCAACGGCGTGTGGTTTCCCAACGGCGGTCCGCTGGCTGCATTGCGCGCCGCATTGCCGACCTGGTTCCCGCGCGTCGGCGAGATAATCACGTTGATCGGCTCGCACAATCTGCTGGCCGCGCCGACGCGGGCGCAACTCGATGATTCCAAACTCCGCCCGCTTGTCGAACGATATCTACGAGGCGCAGGTGATATGGGCGCAGAGGAACGTGCACGAATCTTCCGGCTGGCGTGGGACTTTGTCGGCAGCGCGCTGGCGAGCCGAAACGAGCTGTACGAGCGCTTCTACCTTGCATCAGGCGCGCGGAACTACCAGTTGGCGCAGGCGCTCGCGCCAAAGGAACGGGCGCGGCGGCTGGTTGATGGTATCCTCGAAGAACACCGCCATGCAGCATCCGTGCGAACCGAGCAGCCGAAGCAGAAAATCAATCTTCCGGCAGGAGTTCGCAGATGAACACTTCGAAAATCGCCGGGATCGACGTCTCGACCGCGCACTTCATAGACGGCAAGCGCGTTGCTTCCAAGCGGACGTTCGCGGATTGCTCGCCAATCGATGGGCAGCATCTCGCTGATGTGAGCGCGGGCGGCGCGGAGGAAGTCGAGGCGGCCGTGGCTGCCGCGCGCCGCGCATTTCCAACGTGGGCGGCGCTCGGAACAGAGGGACGTCATCGCATACTCAAAAAGTTCGCACAAACGATACGCGATCACGCCAAGGAACTTGCCGCTGTCGAGACCGTCGACAACGGTTCGTTGCTGATGGGCAACCTCGCGCGAGTGGTTCCACGCGCCGCACAAAACATCGAGTTCTTCGCCGACTGGGCGTTGAAGTTGGGTCACGAGCAAATCGATTCGCCCGAGGTGGTCAATCACGTTCACTTCGATCCCGCCGGAGTCGCGGCCCTGATTACGCCATGGAACGCGCCGTTCATGCTGACAACGTGGAAAGTCGGCCCAGCGCTCGCGGCGGGCGACACCGTAGTCGTCAAGCCGCCCGAGTGGGCGCCGCTCACCTGCTCGATGATGGCGGATCTCGCCGCCGAGGCCGACGTCCCCGCCGGCGTGCTCAACGTAGTTCAAGGAATAGGCGAAGAAGCCGGTGCCGCACTCGCCGCGCATACGGACATCGACCGGCTCAGCTTCACTGGCTCGACCGACACCGCGAAGCTGATCGGACAGTCCACCGCGCGCTCGCTCACTCCCGTCAGCTTCGAGCTTGGTGGCAAGTCTCCCTACATCATATGTGCCGACGCCGACATCGACGCGGCCGCGCAGACCGCCGCGGGGCAGTACGTGAATGCCGGGCAGGTCTGCCTGGCGGGCACTCGCTTGCTCGTTGACGCGAAAATTGCCGACGACTTTCTGAAAAGATTCCGCAGCGCGGTCGGACACATGACAGTCGGCGATCCGCGCGAGCAGAGCACGCGGGTCGGCCCGCTCATCACGCCCGAACACTTTCAGCGCGTCCGGGGATTTGTCGATCGTGCGCTCAAGTCCGGGGTACGACCGGTCTGGGGAGGGCATCGTCACAGCGCAGGCGAACTTTACTTCGAACCCACACTGCTCGAGGGCGTGCAGCAAGACCTGGAGATCGTCCAGCGCGAGGTCTTCGGCCCCGTGCTGACATGGCAAGCGTTTCGCGACGAAGACGAGCTTGTCGCACTCGCCAACGGCACCCGCTACGGGCTGGCGGCGATGGTCTTCAGCCGCAGCGAGCAGCGCGCGATGCGCATAGCCGGTCGTGTGACGGCCGGCACCGTGTGGGTGAACTGCTTCTTCGTGCGCGAGCTGGCGGCCCCCTTCGGCGGCAGCCGCGACTCCGGCATCGGACGCGAAGGCGGCACGTGGAGTTTCGACTTCTTCTGCGACGTTAAGAACATCGCGGTCCTCAAGGGATCGTTTGCGTAACGCCGGCGCGTGGCACTAACTAACGGTTCGTTCGGAGAGCGTTCAATGAATTTGCTTGACGGTCCTAGAGAAGAATGGCGGCGAATACTGCATGAGGGTCAGCCGAAGTGGGTGCGTCCCGACGGCGATCGCCTGATCCTCGGCGACGGCCGCACTATCGCCGACGCAGAGGCGGCCTACCTGCCGCCGTGCGATCCAACCAAGATTCTGTGTATCCACCTCAACTACGAGTCCCGCCGCGTCGAGTTCAAAGCGCCTCAGCTCGAGACCCCGACTTATTTCCAGAAGCCCGTCACTGCGCTCAACTCGCATCGCGGTGTGCTATGCCGTCCGGCCGGCCACAGGTATCTCAACTACGAAGGCGAAGTCGGGGTGATTATGGGCAAGCCTGCCCGCAACGTCGGTCGCGATGAAGCGTGGAACTACATCGCCGGCTTCGCGCCCGCCAATGACGTCGGATGCCAGGACTATCGCGACACCGACGCCGGCTCGATGCTGCGGGTTAAAGGTCAGGACGGGTTCTGTCCGATCGGCCCGGGAATCGTTAGCGGAGTAGACATTCGCAATTCAGTTCTGCGCACGTACATCAATGGAAAGGTGGTCCAGGAGGGCGCAATTTCGGGCATGATCTTCCCGATCGACTACATAGTCGCTGATCTCTCCCGCTTCATCACCCTGCTTCCCGGCGACATCATCCTGTCGGGCACGCCGAAAAATTCGCGCCCGATGAACATCGGCGACTTGGTAGAAGTCGAGGTCAGCGGGCTGGGATGTTTGTCGAACAAGGTCGTTGAGGTCCCTGCACCGCCCCATAAGGTCGGCCATCAGCCAACGGATACTGATTCAGTTCGCCGCGTCGCACTCGGTTCAGATTGGGTCCGCAGCGACGGCCGATAAATGCTGCCGTAGACGCCCAAAAGGAGATGCACATGGTTCACGTCACGGAACTCGGCTACATGGGAATCAGCGTCAAAGACCTCGCCGCGTGGAAGGACTTCGCGACCAGCATCCTCGGCCTTGAGCTGGCCGACGAGGGCGAGCCCGATCGATGCTACCTGCGGATGGACTATCACCATCATCGGATCGTGATGCACAACGACGGCAGCGACGACCTCTCCTACCTTGGCTTCCGCGTCGCCGGCGCCGACGAATTCGCGCAGATGCAGGGTCAGCTCTCCGAAGCCGGCATCCAGTTCCGCGTCGGCTCCGAGGACGAAGCCTGCGAGCGCCGGGTGCTCGAAGTCCTCAAGCTTGAGGATCCCGACGGCAATCCTGTCGAGATCTTTCACGGCCCGATGGTCGAATTCAGCAGGCCGTTCCATCCCGGCCGCGCGATGCACAGCCGCTTCAAGACCGGCGCCGGTGGCATCGGCCATTGCATCATCCGCGAGCGCGACGTCGCGGCGGCGCAGCGCTTCTATCAGCATCTCGGGATGCGCGGCGGCATCGAGTACAAGATTGGCCCCGGCACGCAGGCCATCAAGCTCGTCTTCATGCATTGCAACGAGCGCGATCACACCGTCGCCTTCGGCATTCCCGGAGCCGACCGCCGAATCAACCATTTGATGATCGAAGTGGACAACCTCGACGACGTCGGCCTGACTTACGACCTGGTCTGCAGGAACAAAATTCCGGTGACGATCGCCCCCGGCAAGCATTCAAACGATCACATGTACTCGTTCTACTTCCGCAATCCCTCGGGATGGATGATCGAGTACGGATGGGGCGCGCGCGCAGCTACCTACCAGTCGGAGTACTTCAGTGGCGACATGTACGGACATCAGATGCAGCCGGACGCGTTCGGGATGACCAGAGGGAAAGTTTAACCGACCCCTTGCGGTCTATTCCTACACCTTTAGCGCCCGGTTTCGACGGCCGGCTTCAACTCATAATTCTGTCTGTTTCCTAACCCCCATGGTCGGTTGACCGCAGCGGGCGCAGGTCCAATACTCACGAACCGTGGAAGGCGAAGGGCGACATCTAACCGTCAGGTTGTTGGGAATCGCAAGACGATCGAAGCCGCGCGATCGGTTCATCACTGCGCGCGACGCTTGGAACATGTGCCGCGCCGGACGCGCCGATCCAGCGCGCTCTCAGACGTCCGCGCGATTTACGATGACGATCGGCTGCGCGTTCCACCGCGGACCTTCAACGCGGTCCGCAACCGTCCCGAGACGATCGCGCCTGAGCGCTAGACGCGAAACCTGAGGCCTCAAGCGCGGGGCGAATCGCCCTGAGAATCCAGAGGTGAAATCGCGATGGACAACAAGCTCAAGCTCGACATCTACAAGAAAATCATCTTGAGCCGCCGGCTCGAGGAAAAGATCGCCGAGCTAATCAAGGCGGGGCAAGTCGGCGGCTACATGCATCCGGGCGTCGGCCAGGAGACGCTTCAAGTCGCCGCAATCGCAACGCTGCGGCCGGGCGACTATATGCTGTATGCGCATCGCGGGGTCGCCTATTGGGTCGCGCGCGGAATCCCGATCGAAAAGGTGCTGTGCGATCTCGCGGGACGAGAAGGCGGGACCAATCACGGCAAAGGCGGCGTGATGCACGTCGTATATCCGGAGCTTGGCGTGCTCGGTCAAAGCGGTACGCTCGGCGGATGCTTCCCGATCGCGGCCGGCGCGGGTCTGTCGATTAAGGTCAAGCACGAAGACAAAGTCGTCTTGTGTTTCTTTGGCGATGGAACCTCGAACCGTGGGACTTTCCACGAAAGCTTGAACTTCTGCGCGGTGAGAAAACTGCCGGTGGTGTTCTTGTGCGAGAACAATGGCTGGGCGGTCTCGACGTCCACGGAAAAGTCGACGGCGGTCAAGGATATCGCGGATCGGCGCCACGGATATGCGATGCCGGGCAAGACCTTCGACGGTAATGACGTCGAGCAGGTCTTCGACGCGGTCAGTGAAGCGGTCAAGCACGCGCGCGCGGGAAACGGGCCGTCGCTGCTCGAAGCGAAGACCTATCGGTTGTGGGGACATTGGATCGGAGACCCGGACTCGTATCGTTCGCGCGAGGAAGTCGAGAAACATTGGCGTCGCGATCCGATTCCTATCTACGAGCGTAAGTTGATGGACGAGAAGGTGCTGGTCGAATCGGCTAAAGCCGAGATCGACGCGGATGCGCGCGCGCAGATCGACCGCGCGCTCGAGTTCATGCAGAACCAGCCGTCGCCCAATCCCGAGAGTGCGCTCGATGGCTTGTACGCCTGAGGCGATTACGGCGCACGAAACCGCGAAATGAAAAACTAGAAGCACTGAATCATGAGAACGATCACATACGCACAGGCAATCAAGGAAGCGCTCGAAGAAGAGATGCGGCGTGACCCAAGCGTCGTGCTCTACGGCGAAGACGTCGCCAACTTCGGCGGCATTTTCCAAATCACCAGCGGGTTGCAGGAGCAGTTTGGCGAGGATCGCGTTTTCGACACGCCGATTTCAGAGAATGCCTTGGTGGGTGCGGCGGTCGGCGCGGCGATAACCGGACTGCGTCCGGTGGTCGAGCTGCAGTTCGCGGATTTTCTCTTTACTACCGGCGACGAGATCGTGCTCAAGGCCGGGATGTGGCGCTACGTTCACGGCGGCGCCTACAAAGTGCCGATGGTGGTGCGGTGTCCGTCGGGCGCGGCTGGGGTTGGACCCGAGCACGGCCAATGTCCCGAGGCCTTCTTCATGCACTCGCCGGGACTCAGAATTGTATCGCCGTCAACGCCTGCCGACGCGAAGGGATTGCTCAAGAGCGCGATTCGCGACGACAATCCGGTGCTCTACTTCGAACACAAGTTACTGTACGCGACCAAAGGCGAAGTGCCCGAAGATCCCGACTTCCTGGTTCCGCTCGGCAAGGCCGCCGTTCGGCGCGAGGGTGACGCGCTGACGCTGGTCGCGATCTCCGCGATGGTACCGAAGGCGCTGAAAGTCGCCGAACGCCTCGCGAAAGAAGGGCACCATATCGAAGTGATCGATCCCCGCTCGCTCAATCCGTTCGATCGGCCGGCGATTATCGAATCGGTCAAGAAGACCGGCAAGATCGTGGTCGCCGAGGAAAGCTACAAGACCCTCGGCGTCGGCGCAGAAATCGGCGCGATGCTTATGGAAGAGGCGCTCGAATATCTCGATCGTCCGCTCAAGCGGGTTGCGATGCCCGACGTGCCGATCCCGACAGCGGCGGTACTCGAGCAGTTCGTGATTCCGAATGAAGAAAAAATCTACGCCGCATGCCGCGAGTTGCTGGCCTGAAAGCGCACCCGCGATCCGTCTATTCAAAAATGCCCTTGATGATTCAAATGCCCAAGCTTGGTCACACGATGACCGAGGGAACCGTCCTCAAGTGGCACAAGCATGCCGGCGACCAAGTACGCGAGGGCGAGACGGTGCTGACCGTCGAGACCGACAAAGCGGAAATAGAAATTGAATCTCCCGCGGCGGGAGTACTCGCGCGCGTGCTCGCGGGCGAGGGTGTCGTGGTCGCGGTCGGTCTGCCGCTCGGCGAGATCGTGCGAGCCGGTGAAAGTGCGAGCGAGGCCGCGCCAGCGACAGCATTCAACAAGGAAGCATCCAGCTCGGCGCAAAACTCGGGCGCACTTGGCGCCGCGTCCACTTCGACACTGAACGCATCCGCAGGCAAGCGCGTTGCTGCGTCGCCGCGTGCGAAGCGGCTCGCGGCGGAGCGTGGTTTGGATTTGTCGAGCGTCGCGGGCAGTGGACCCGATGGGCTCATCACCGAAGATGACGTACGAAAGATTAGCGCCGCGGAGGTGCACGCCGCACCCTCGATAGCGCCGGCGGCCGCGGCTCGTCCACTGGTTGCATCGCGACGTGAGAAGCTGACCCGGATTCAAGCAGTAGGCGCCAGAAACCTGGCTGCGAGCTGGAATGCGATTCCGCATTTCGTGCAGATGGTGCGTGTGGACATGAGCCGCGCGCTTGCAGCGCGCAGCGCCATCAAGGGATCCGGCAGCCGCGTCACGATCACCGACGTGATCCTTGCGGCGACTGTAATTGCGCTAAAAGAGAATCCGCGCGTGAACGCGAGTTACAGCGAAGGCGAGCGGCTGCTCTACGATGAGATAAATCTTGGAATCGCGGTCGATACGCCCGATGGATTGCTGGTGCCGGTCATCCACGACGCTGGTGCGCTCGATGTCGCCGGAATCAGCGCGCGTGCCGCGGAACTCGCGGAGCGCGCGCGCAGCAAGCAGTTGCGCCCTGCCGATATGGAGAACGCAACCTTCACGGTGTCAAACCTAGGCGCGGCGGGAATCGAAAATGGAACTCCTGTGATTTTCGCGCCGCAGGCTGCGCTGATGTTCGTCGGCGCGATTCACGACCAAGTGCTGGCAATTGACGGTCGTGCTGAAGTGCGGCCGGCGATGCAGCTTGCGATCGCGTACGACCATCGCGCGCTCGACGGCGCGTCGGCCTCGCACTTCACGACCCGGGTGAAGGCGCTGCTCGAGGCGCCGGATTTTCTTGGCCTCAACGCAACTGCGAATCCTGCCGCCGTCACGCGTCATCGCGAAGTGACGATTGACGCTATCGGCGATTCGCTGAAGACTCGGGTGACCTACGGCTCGCTTGGCTGGACGCTCTCGGCCGAGGACGCGAGCGCTCCCGATCCGGTCTCGTCGTTTCTCGGTGCGCTCGGATCGTGTCTGCTGATGTCGCTCAGGGTAGCCGCGCGAGCACGCAATCTAACTGTCGGCAAGTCGTCGGTTACCGCGCGCGCCAATGAAAAAGGGCATCTCAGAGAAATTCAAGTAGAACTTCAAGTTGAAACGGGCGCCGGCGACGACAAACTGCATCGGCTGGTCGAAGTTGCAGAGCGCGGATGTCATATTCGGGCGATGATTCGCGACGAGATTGCAGTCGCGCTCAAGGTCACGAGAATTTAACGCGGCCGGAGAATCTGCTCGTGGTTCGGTCTTGGAATCGATTTGGGTGGGAGCCACGCGCCGTTGCGGCGCGCGAAACGGTGAAATGATTTATCGCGAACTCAATCATGGCAAGTGCAAAACCTATCTTGCGATCTCTGAGGGAACCCGCAAGGCCGCCGTTATCGATCCCCTGCGCGACAAGGTCGAGCGCTACCTCGCGGTCCTCGCGTATCACGGATGGCGTCTGGATTTGATCATCGACACCCACACTCACGCCGATCATCGCAGCGGCGCGATGGAGTTGGGCGAGCTAGCCGGCGCGCCTGTCGTGATGCATCGCCTCGCGCCGGCTCCGCACGTGCGCTTCCACGTCGAAGATGGTCAAGTGTTGAAAGTGGGCGACGAGGAACTTCGCGTCCTCCACACTCCGGGCCATACTCCGGATTCGATAAGCCTGCTCGCGGAGGATCGCGTCTTCACCGGCGATGTTTTATTCATTCACGGCACCGGGCGCTCCGATTTCGCGGGCGGCGATGCGGGCATTCAGTACGATTCGATAATGCGCAAGCTGTTCACGCTGCCCGACGAGGTCCTGGTTTTTCCCGCGCACGATTATCGAGGACATACACAATCAACCATCGGAGAGGAGAAGCGCTCGAATCCACGGCTGGCCGGCAAGACCCGCGACGACTACATCAACTTGATGAACAACCTCGGGCTGCCGCTGCCCGATGGCATCCAGGAGGCGCTGCAACCGAATCAATCCGACCTCGATGCGGGCGCGCTGAAGTTTCCCACGCTCTCGCAACTCAATCAGGTGAGGCAGTTGAGCGCAGCGCAGTTGCACGATCGGATCGCGAGCGCCGATCCGCCGATGCTAATCGATGTTCGCGAGGAAGATGAGTATCGCGGAGAGCTGGGTCATATCGCGGGTGCGCACTTGAACCCGCTGAAAGAACTGCCGGAGCGGACCAACGAGCTTGCGAATGCGAAGGGCCGCGACATCGTCGCGATATGCCGAGTCGGAGTCCGCAGCGCCACCGCCGCCGCGATCCTCACCGGCTTGGGCTTCGAGCACGTGTGGAATCTAAAGGGCGGCATGATCGAATGGAAGGACGCGCAACTTCCAGTCGAGCGATGATGGCAGCGCCACCTTCGATACCGAGTAGCGACTAGACTGCGAGCACGATCAATCCGGCGCCCATCAGCGTGGCGGCCCAGAGCTTGTCCACGTTGATCCAGGCGCGGCGCAGGATTCCGACGCCGACCTTCTCGTAGATCACGATCGCGACCGCGCCCATCACCAGCAGCATCGCCGCAGTGTGGAGCGCGACGAGCATCACGCCTGATTTCGCGATCGCGATCGTTGATGCGCTCTGCAAACCTGCCGACGCAGCCGGACCTCTGCATATCGGCAGAGCTATCAGAACCGGAAACAGCATCAGGCCCGCGCCATGCGCCGAAGCCATCAGGAATGACCACAGAATCAAATCGAGGCTGCTCACGCGCATCCCGACCCATCGATAGTGAAACCGCGACGATACCAATCTGAAAGCACCGAATGCGGCGAGTGCGACGCCGCCGAGAATCTGCATGGTGCCTGGATTGATGACCAGTTGGCCGCCTTCGAACAGCGCGACCACGAGCGCGATCGACGCGAGATGGCCGATCGCAATCGGCGCCAGTGCGCCCACCAGCCGCGCGCGGCGGCGCTCCTGGAGCCCGAGCGACACGGCGAACAGCCATCCCATCGCGGGATTCAAGCCGTGATACGCGCCCATCGCGGCCACGGCGAGCCAGGGCCAGTGCGTCATCCAATTCGTAATCATGGGTAGCAATACGAATCCGACGACGCGTCGCCGCCTTCGAGATGAATCTGATGCGGCCGCTCGTGCTCGAAGCGCACGAAAAATTTCGGATCGACCGCCATCCCGCCGCGGCCGGTGTCGGCGTCAATCTTCGCGACCCAGCCGCGGATTCCCTCGGGATAAAATTGTGCGTCCCACGCTGCGTAGAGCGAGTTGCTGAGATACACGCGCCGGCCGTCGCGGCTCAGCTCCACCATCTGCGATCCGCCGTTGAGCGCGCCGGCCTTCGGATGGGGCGCGTGCGAGACGATTCCACCCAGCCGCACCGTCGCGGTGAGCCTGGGCTTGAACGGGTCCGAGACATCGTACTGCTTCAAGTCGCCGGTGCCCCAGCACGATACGTACAGAAATCGATCGTCGAGGCTCAAATTGATGTCCGTGATCAGCGGCGGGACCGCCTTGAACGCTTTGAGCGCGGGCGGGAGCTGCGCGGGATCGGCCGGCTCGGCGGGAACCTCGATCACCTTCTGGATTTGCCAGCCCTTGTCGCCCAGATGCCATAGCCAGATCGACGCCGAGAGATCCTTGGTCGATATGACCACGCCCACAAATCCGTAGGTGCGGGTCGGATCGTGCGCGGGTCTGAGCTCGAGCGCCATCTGATTTTCCGCGCCGATATCGAGCGTCTTCTGATGCCGCCGGCGGCGGAGATCCCAGATATGAATCGCGTGGCCATATTTTCCGCCGGTCAGCAGGTCGAGGTCGAGCCCGTTCTCGATCATCTTGGGCGTGCCCCATTCGCTGGTGATCGCGACGTCGTGGCCGAGATGCCACCAGAAATCATAAGCGAGAACCTGCGGACCGCGTTCGACTTCCCATCGCCCGAGCACGTCGAAGCTCTCGCAATCGAGCAGGAAAATTCCGCCCGGTCCTTCGCGCCGTTCGGTGCGCCGAGCGCGCTCACGTAGATCGCGTCGGGGCCGCAATGGACGGTGTGCGGGCGGCTGTAGCCGGCGCGCGAGGCGACTTCCTCGGGCTCGATCACGCGCACCAGCGAGGGCTTACGCGGGTTGGGCTTGGTGTCCACGATATTGATCCGCGACGAGCGGATGCCCGGCACGATCAGGTAGCGGCGCTCGACGTGCGGATGGGGCGCGTAGGGGCAGAGCGCCGCGCTGCACGCGTTCCAGCCGAAGTGATGCAGCTCGTCGCCGGTGCTCGGAATTTCGAGCCGCCCGACGATTTGGCCGTAGCTCGATGATCCGGCATCGACGTCGATTACGTTCAACGAATCGTGCGAACCGTTGCGGCTCTGCTTCAACGCGGCTCCGGGATCGAAAGCGACTACGTAGGCGAGCCGTTCCGGCGGCGCCTGACTCGCCATCCGGGGCGAAGGATAAAAGCTCGGATCGGGTTTCCAGAGTGCCATGTTGATCTCCGCTCGCGGCAGAATTTCCCGAGTCAATCTAGCAATCTTGCCGGCGCGGGACTATGAATCCACTTCCGTGCTGTTTTAAATAGTGAGGCTGAGGGAGACGTGGCTCGCATACCACCAATCGCGGACCAGAACGCAGCCCCGGCGGCGCGCGAGGAGTTGAATCGCCAGCGCCTTGCGCACGGGCGCGTGACCAACATGAAGCAGACGCTGGCCCATTCGTCGCTGGCGCTGAGCGTCCTGATGAATTGGTATCCGATGCATGATTCGGTCGCGCGCTTTCTCGGCCAGCGCGCCACCACGCTTTTCGTCCACGCCATATCGGCCCAGAGCGATTGCCTGATCTGCTCGACGTTCTTCCGCCGGATTCTGATCGAAGCGGGTGAAAATCCCGACGCGCTGGTGCTCAGCGAAACCGAACGCGCGCTGGTCGATTACGGCCGCCAGC
>Ga0181521_10002725_pt1 | contig 21181 bp, 21 predicted proteins | sample PEATcosm2014_Bin_32_FD_119764 | JGI IMG/M metagenome (GOLD analysis project Ga0181521, IMG submission 119764) | Peatland microbial communities from MTU Mesocosm Facility, Houghton, MI, USA - PEATcosm2014_Bin02_60_metaG | ecosystem: Environmental > Terrestrial > Soil > Wetlands > Peat | place...
AGGCAGCCGGCGACCGCCCGGAGTTCCAGTGGTCGGAAGCCGTCAAGACCCGTTCCAGAGAAGAGTTCGCAAAAGCCGCGCGGCCTGCGATTGAGGTAGCCTCAGCCGCTGACCACGAATTTGCCGATTGGTTTGCCGCCTTCGGAAGCGAACTGGTGCTCAAGAACGACAAGGTGGAATCCACGCCGCTGGACATGACCGTTGCGAGACAGCAGTTTCTGGCTGACGCCGCATGGTTGACTACAAGCCTTGCGACTCCTGACAAAAAAGTCGGCGATGCCTTGAACCTAGCGTCATTCCAGGAGACGCTATTCGGTCCGTGGAAGTACGCCGAAAACCAGCATTCGCTTGGATGGGACCCATCGACCATATTGATGGGCGCGTTCACTCCGAAGGCTCCCACCGCTATGAACAAGGCCGGAGTCCGTGGAGCCGTGTGGCTTGCAATGGAGTCCCTGCCTTTCTTTCCTTGCGTCTACCAGGCGGGACGACTGGCCACACGTGCCTTTGTCCGCGAGAAGCGTAAGCTGAGTTTCCAATGGCCGATCTGGACCCAGCCACTTTCGCGGACAGCGGTACAGACGTTCTTGGCGCAAGTGCCTGATATGAAGCCCGAGGAGTGGAATGCGAGAGGAGTAGCAGCTGTCTATTCGAGCAATGTCTATAAACCAAACAAGTATCTGAGCAGCTTTCAACCCGCTGTCCTCATGGGGTGATCTGATATGCGGCAATCCTACCTCGTTTGTTACGACATCTGCGACGACAAGCGCCTCCGCAAAGTCTTCCAGACCATGCGCGGCTACGGCGACCACCTGCAATACTCCGTCTTCGAATGCCAGTTCACCTCGCGCGACCTGGTTCGCTGCCGCACCGACCTGGCCCGCATCATCAACCACGCCGAAGATCAGGTGCTGTTCGTCCATCTCGGGCCCGCCGAAGGGCGCGGCGATCGCGTCATCACCGCGCTCGGCCTGCCCTACGCCGCCATCGACGCGCCGTGTTTTATCGTTTAACATCACGCATCAGATGCTATATGCTGGAGTTATGAGAACCACCCTGGACATCGACGACGAACTTCTGCTGACCGTCAAGGAGATCGCACAACAGCGAAAGACAACGGCCGGGAGCGTGGTATCCAGTCTGCTGCGGGAGTCTTTACAGCCGAAGAGCTTCAAACTGGAATACCGCAACGGCGTTCCGTTGCTGCCCCGCAGACCCAATGGTCCGGTTGTTACCGCGGAACTGGTGAACCGGCTCGGCGCCGAGGATGAATGAAACCATCCTCCCGAAAGCCAGGCCTCCTCGATGTCAACGTCCTGATCGCGCTGATCGATCCGGCGCATGAGTTTCACGCACCCGCGCACATCTGGTTCCAGCAGAACCGGAAGCACGGATGGGCGACGTGCCCCATCACGGAAAACGGGTGCCTGCGAATTCTCAGCAAGCCTGGATATCCGTTTCCAGGACTGACAGTGGCGCGGGTACGGGACATACTTGCCGAACTGGCCGGGGCTGCAGGCCATCGTTTCTGGCCCGACTCGGTCAGCATTCTGGAGGCGAACCGGATCGACCTTACCGGGGCTGGTCCGAAGATCCTCACCGACCTTTATCTGCTGCGGCTGGCGGCGGAGTTCGATGGGCGTCTCATCACGTTCGACCGGACGATCCGCTGGCAGTGGGTGAATGGCTGCGGACCGGACGATCTGGAGGTTCTGCCGGGCGCGCCCGCCGGGTAAACTCGCAAAGGGACACCGTGAGCGCACAGCCGATTCCATTCCCCGATCCGAAACCTGCGCGGGCCGCGCCGCGGGATCCTCTGCCCGACTATCTGCCGGCGCGCATGGTCAACGAATTCGTCTACTGTCCGCGCCTGTTTTTTTATGAATGGGTCGAGGGCGTCTTCCGGGAAAGCGCCGACACGCTGGAAGGTTCGGCGCAGCACAAGCGCGTCGATGCGCGCCCGTCCGAGTTGCCCGAGGCCGGTCAAAGCGAGGAAAAAATCCATGCGCGCTCCGTCACGCTGTCGAGTGAACGGCTGCGCGTGATCGCGAAGCTCGATCTGGTGGAAGCGGAAGGAACCGCCGCGACTCCGGTCGATTACAAGCACGGTGCGCCGCGCGAAGGGAAAGACGGCATCGAGATGTGGCCGGCCGACCAGGTCCAGATCGCGCTTCAGGCCATCGTGCTGCGCGAGAACGGGTACGAATGCGACGAGGCCGTCGTGTTTTACCAGAAGACCCGGCAGCGCGTGCGGGTGCCGGTGGATGCGGCGCTGATCGCCGAGGCGGAAGAAGCCGTGGCGCGGGCCTGGGATCTCGCAACGTACGGGGAGATTCCGCCGCCACTCGTCGACTCGCCGAAGTGCGTCGGATGTTCCCTGAATACGATCTGCCTGCCGGATGAAACGAATTGGCTGACGAGCATCGATCTGAGCGGCGCAGCCCAGCTGGGACTATTCGAAGATTCCGGAGAAGCGCCGGTGCGGAAGCCGCCCGCCAGGGAGGGTGCGCGTACGCAGATGCGGCAGCTAATGACGCCGCGCGACGATCTGAAGCCGCTGTATCTGAACACGCAGGGCTTCCGGGTGGGCAAGTCGGGCGAGGTCCTGCAGGTGAAGGACAAGGACAAGACCGTGCAGGAGGTTCGGATCGGCGAGATCTGTCAGGTGAATCTGCTGGGAAATATTCAGATTTCAACGCAGGCGGTGCAGTCGCTGTGCGAGGCGGGCGTGCCTGTTTCGTATTTCTCGATGGGCGGGTACTTCTACGGCGTGACGACCGGCATGAATACGAAGAACGTGGCGCTGAGGAGATCGCAGTTCCGGCTGGCGGATTCGGAATGGTTTCCGCTTTCACTGGCGCGGGCGCTGGTGGCGGGCAAGATTCGCAATCAGAGGACGATGCTGCAGCGGAACCATATTGAACCGGGCAAGTCGTCACTGGGTGTAATGAAGGCGCTGGCGGACCGGGCCGAGCGGGCGGAAAACCTGGAGTCGTTGCTCGGGATCGAGGGTGCCGCGGCGCGCGCGTACTTCGAGGAGTTCGCCGGGATGATCAAACCGGGCGATGAGCCGGAGCCGGGGGCGAACGGATTCTCGTTCGACTTCGAGGGGCGGAACCGGCGTCCGCCGCGCGATCCGGTGAATGCGCTGTTGTCGCTGGCGTACAGCATGCTGGCGAAGGATTTGACGGTTGCCTGCTATGCGGTGGGATTCGATCCGTACATGGGCTTTTACCACCAGTTACGGCATGGACGTCCGGGTCTGGCGCTGGATTTGATGGAGCCGTTCCGGCCTCTGATCGCGGATTCGGCGGTGCTGAGCGCGGTGAACACGCGGATGGTGACGGAGCGGGATTTCGTGCGGGCCGGCGAATCGGTGGCGCTGACGCCGGCGGGGCGGAAAGGGTTCTTTCGCGCCTATGAATTAAGGATGGATTCGCTGGTGACGCATCCGCTGTTTGAATATCGGGTGAGTTACCGGCGGTTGCTGGAGATTCAGGCCCGCCTGCTGGCGCGCGTGATTGAGGGCGAGATCTCGGCGTATCCGGTTTTCGTGACGCGGTGAAGGCGGCGAGCGGCGAGGTGGCGCGAAAAGGCCGCGGGTCTCTCGCACCACGTAAGTTATGGGAAAATCAGACGATAGACGACGAAGGACCTTGTTGGGCGGTGGATTTGGCAGGGCGACGCCGGACCACTCGCGATTCGACGCACAGATCATTGAAAACCGAATAGGTTATGCGGTACGCCAATTCCGCCTCTGATCAGAGGCGGCCTCATTGAAGGAGATGATGGCGGATTCACATGGTCGAACGACAAAGTAATTCCGCCTCTGATCAGAGGCGGCCTCATTGAAGGCGTCAATCCGGTTTGGGCGGTCAATCGTCCACCGTAATTCCGCCTCTGATCAGAGGCGGCCTCATTGAAGGCTCACAGCATCTGAAAGTTTCTTCGCTTCATCCTTTAATTCCGCCTCTGATCAGAGGCGGCCTCATTGAAGGCGGATGGATCGACGCCAATCACAATCCGGCGAATCTAATTCCGCCTCTGATCAGAGGCGGCCTCATTGAAGGATGCACAAGGCTGCCCAGTGCCAGTGCATCATCCCTAATTCCGCCTCTGATCAGAGGCGGCCTCATTGAAGGCCATCATAAAGTCCGACACAAAACGGATAGACCCGTTAATTCCGCCTCTGATCAGAGGCGGCCTCATTGAAGGGACCAAACGGAAATGAAGTCTTTTCCATCATAGAGTCAATTCCGCCTCTGATCAGAGGCGGCCTCATTGAAGGTCCATTCATCGCCAATACCGCGGCATTCCCTCTTACAGGAATTCCGCCTCTGATCAGAGGCGGCCTCATTGAAGGGAAGTAACTGCGGATGCAGCACACGCGCAGCATCGCCGAATTCCGCCTCTGATCAGAGGCGGCCTCATTGAAGGCAGTCTTCCTCGACTGTCCGCTGCGCTTTGGCGGCTTAATTCCGCCTCTGATCAGAGGCGGCCTCATTGAAGGGTTTGTTTTGGCTCCCTCGATCGAGTTCACGATCCAAATTCCGCCTCTGATCAGAGGCGGCCTCATTGAAGGTGGTCAGCCTTGCGTTTGGCGATGACGTAGCAGCCGCAATTCCGCCTCTGATCAGAGGCGGCCTCATTGAAGGATGATTTGCGTGCTGGTCTTGACCACGGGCGAAGCAATTCCGCCTCTGATCAGAGGCGGCCTCATTGAAGGCGGAAGACCGTCCGGGTATAGATAATCCACGGTCGTTTGTCGATGTCGAATTCCGCCTCTGATCAGAGGCGGCCTCATTGAAGGCACCTGAGCGGCTTCAACATCAACCCGTGCGGCCTCAATTCCGCCTCTGATCAGAGGCGGCCTCATTGAAGGAGAATTCCATCGAGGAGTTGGCTCATCCTGATCGGCGAATTCCGCCTCTGATCAGAGGCGGCCTCATTGAAGGGAGTTCCTCGACGCGGCGCTGCTCGACGCGGGGCGGAATTCCGCCTCTGATCAGAGGCGGAATTATTGAAGCTGCGACGCCTTACTTTCTTTTCAAAGGATTCGACAGGGACTCACCGCCAGCCGGCTTGCGTAACGTGTCCGGCCGCGCATCGCTGCGGACTCCGGGCGCAAAATCCGGTCCGTAGGTTTTCCGCAGCGTCCCCACCAGCGTGTCTCCGCGCTTTTGGCGAATTTCACCGTCAAGAAGACGAATATCAGTCGCGTCAACCTTGCCTGCGTACTTGCCGCGAACACCATTCAAAAAATCGTAGTGGGTTTCTCATGCCTGCGCTGTGCCCTCATAATAACTCCGACCGAGGCTGGCTCAGTCGATCAACGCTGCTCTCTTCCTCTGTATTTGTATTGCAAAAATGCAATAATGCAGACGAGTGACGTGGATCGTTGAACTGCTCGGCGCCCGCGTAAGAGATGAGATCGAGGCTCTCCCTGCCGACATGAGGGCGCGTTTTAGCCGGATCGCCGGACTGATCCAGAGCCATGGTCTCGAGCCGATGCGCGAGCCGCATGTAAAGCACCTCGAAGGTCCGCCGTGGGAAATGCGCATGAAGGGCAAAGACGGAATTTCCCGGGCGATCTATGTCACGGCGAGTGGCCGACGAGTGGTGGTCGTCCGTGTGTTCGTTAAGAAGACCGAGAAGACGCCGCGGCGAGAGATCGATCTGGCATTGGAGCGAGCAAAGGAGGTAGATTCATGAAGCGAATTCGTGTCGATGATTTACACAAAAACTGGATGAAGGACTCCAAATACCGGCGCGAGTATGAAGCGCTGGAAGAGGAGTTCTCCCTTGTGTCCTCCCTGATCAAGGCGCGGACGCGCGCCGGTTTGACCCAGGAACAGGTGGCGCACCGGATGAAAACGACTCAAGCGGTTATCGCCCGGCTGGAAGGCGGGGGAAGCAAGCCATCTACCCGCACGCTTGAACGTTATGCGCAGGCCACGGGCTCGCGGTTGCGAATCACCTTCGAGCCGGAAGGTGCGCGTTCGCGATCCTGAAAGAAAGGCGAGCGTCGGCATGAGTGCCGACGCGGCACGCAAGAGTGCTGCGCCACGTTATTTCCCCACCGGCGGCGAGACCGCCGACGCTCCCGCTGCTTTCAGGTAGAATGAATCTGAAATCGACAGCACGTTCCGGAAGGAGTTTTTATGGCGACCATCACAGTCAATGGAGCCCGGCGTGACATCCAGGCCCCCGGCGACACTCCGCTGCTCTATGTCCTGCGAAACGATCTCGAACTGTCCGGACCGCAGTTCGGCTGTGGTCTCGCCCAGTGCGGGGCCTGTTCGGTCCTGCTCGACGGCAAGGAAATCCGTTCCTGCATAACGCCTGTCTCGGCAGCGGCCGGCAAGGAAGTTACGACTCTCGAAGGTCTGCCCGCCAGGTGGGCACAGCAGAAGGGTCTGTCACCGGCCGACGCTGAGAAAACGCTTCACCCCGTTCAGGAGGCGTGGATCGAAGAGCAGACGCCCTTGTGCGGCTTCTGTCAGAACGGCATGATGATCAAGGCGACGGAGTTGCTCGAAAGCAACGCAACACCGACTGTCGCGCAAATCAAAGAAGCCTTCACGACATCGGGTCCGTCGCCGCATCTCTGCCGCTGCGGAAGTTACACCGCTATCATCGACGCCGTGCAGCGCGCTGCCACGGTCATGGCGAAGGGGAGGTAACCCATGGCGAACCAAAACAATGAAACGGTCAATGTTTTTGGGGCTAAGCTGACACGCCGTCAGTTGGTCAAAACGGGCGGCGCTCTGCTGGTTGGCTTCGGCATTGCGGGCGCAGGCGCCGAGTTCTGGAAGAATCGCGGCGTCAAAGCTGCCGGCTCCGCCAACACGCTCGACCCCACGCTGCCCGGTTCGTGGATTGAGATTCATCCCGACAATACGATTCTGATTCGCACCGGCAAGAGCGATTTCGGCCAGGGCACCACGTTTACGGCTTACCGGCAGATTGTGGCCGAAGAGCTGAGCGCGCCGTTTGAAGCTATCACCACTGTAGTGATGGGCGACACTGATCGCACGCCGGACGGCAGCGGCGCATTCGATTTTCTCGGCCGGGGAACGCCGAACATCCGCAAAGCGGCAGCTTACACCTATCAGGCCCTGCTCGATCTGGCGTCGCAGCAGCTTGGCGTTCCGAAGAACGAGCTCTCCGTGAAGGACGGCATCGTTTCGAGCGGCGGCAAGAGCATATCGTACGGGGATCTTGTGAAGGGGCAGCAGTTGAAGCTCACGATACCCGTTAGCGGCAGCCTGACCAGCATCATGGGATTGACGGTTACCGGCAATCCTCCGCTGAAGCCAGTGAGTGAATACACCATCATCGGCAAGTCTTTTCGGAATACCGTCACCACGTCCAAGGTCACCGCGAAAGAAAAATGGGCGACCGATGTGCGGCTGCCCGGCATGCTGCACGCGCGGATGATACATCCGAAGACGCTTGGCTCGAAGCTCGTCTCCGCGGGCGCATTGGACAAGACCCGTTTTCCCAACGCGCAGGTCGTCGTGAAAGGCAACCTCGCGGGAGTGGTTGCGCCCACGGAGTGGGAAGCCATCCGCGCCGCGCAGCAGGTGGCGGGCGGCACGAAGTGGTCGGAGTGGAAAGGTCTGCCTGGCCACGCCAACCTGCACGGCTGGCTGAGGAAAAACGCCGACTGGACAACGACGAAGGTCGCGAAGAGCGACAAATCCAGAGGCGATGTGACCCCCGCGCTGGCGGGCGCCGTGAAGAAGTTCTCCGCCACATACGAGCTTCCGTTCATGAAGCACGCGCCGATCGGACCGACCATGGCGCTGGCCGATGTTCGTCCGGACGGGACCGTGCAAATCTACACGCACAACCAAAATCCTCAGGCGCTTCGCGGTGAAATTGCGCAGATGCTTGGCACCACCCCCGATCGCATCGTCGTGCGCACGTTCTCAGGCGCCGGCCATTACGGCAGATCGAACGGCGGGAACGCGGGCGCGGAAGACGAAGCGGTCATTCTCTCGAAGGCCGTTGGCAAGCCCGTGCGCGTGCAGTGGATGCGCGACGAAGACTTCCAGTGGTCCACGCAGTCTCCGGCGGCGTTCTCGGACGTCCAGATCGGAATCGACGCGAACGGCAAGATGGCCGGCTACCAGGTCGACCACTACATGCCCGCGATGCAGGACGACCGGCCGGTGGGTGCGGTGCTGGCAGGCCTGCCGACCATGGCGCCCCCGAACGAGAAGGCTGAGTTTATCGGATCGACGGTCAACGGACTTTCCGATCCCTGGGTGTACGACGGTGTCGCGACTCTGATGGAACGCGGCCACGGCACATTCCAGGTGGGACAGAAAGCGTCGCCGCTTGCCATCGGAATCCGCGATCACAGCATGCGAACGCCGGGACAGTTCCAGCAGAATTTTCCGCGCGAACTGGCGGTGAGCGAGGCGGCGGCGCTCGCCGGCGTCGACGCCATTCAGTTCCGCATCGACCACGCGAGCGAAGAACGTGTAATCGGCGTGCTCAAGGCGGTCCGCGATGCGTCGGGATGGGATACGCGCTCCTCGCCGCGAGCCAATCCCGTCTCTACCGGCGTCACACCGGTGCGCGGGCGGGGCGTCTCGGTGATGTTTCGCTCGGGAACCTATTGGGCGTGCGTATGCGAGATCGCCGTTACTCCCGCCACGGGCGCGATCGCGGTCGAGAAGTACACCATTGCAGTGGACCCCGGCATCGTCGTTAACCCGATGCAGTTGAAGCGGCAGGTGGAAGGCGGAGCCGTGATGGGGATCAGCCACGCGCTGCTGGAGGAAGCCACGTTCGACGAGAGCGGTATCACAGCCCGCGACTGGCGGACTTACCCCATCCTGAAGATGGCCGACATTCCCGAGATCAAAGTTGTGCTCCTCCACCGGCCCGAGGTTGGCAGTTACGGCGGCGGATCGGAGGCGGCGAACGCCCTCGCTGCGCCCGCGGTCGCCGCGGCACTCTTTGACGCAACAGGGAAGATTGCGCGGCGTCTTCCGCTCAAGCCAGAGTACGTGCAGAATCTTCTCAAAACCTAAGCGGTGCGCTTTAGCCTATTGCTGAGGCAGCTTAGTCAGCGCCAGCCTGATCGCCGGCGAATCTTCGATTGCAAGCGCGCGCCGGCAGAGCGCCGCAGCCGCCCGGTAATCCTGCAAATCCGCTTCGACGAACGCATAGACACACAGCGCTTCGAAGTTTTTCGGATCTTCCGCGAGGACGGCTTGCACGCAGTAGCGGGCCTCGTCCCAGCGGTTGGCCAGCGTGTCGATTCTCGCCAGATCGACCTGTGCCTGTTCGACGGAGTCGGCGCGTGCGGCCCGGAGCCTCGGCGCGCACGGCATCCGGACGAAGATCCTCGAGGACGTCTCGCGTTTCTGCAAGGGCAATTTTAACGACGACGCATCGCTCATCGTCGTGACCGTGGAATAAGCGGCGCTTCGACGAACCCGCCGGCGTTCCTACTTCGTTTCGGTGGCCGCGGCTTTGACCTTCGTGTTTTCCCGGACGGAATCGCCCGGGTTGATCACCAGGCGCTGCCCCTCCTCGAGGCCCGCCAGCACCTCGACCCGGTCTCCGTAATCGCGTCCGAGTTGAACATGCTGAAAGTGAACGCGCTCGCCAGGCCCCAGGATGGCGACCTGCGGCCCATCGGCGCGAACGACCAGCGTGTCTCCCCGAATCACCAGCGGTGGTTCGGCGCGCGGCGTGGTGAAATTTACTTCGGCGTACATGCCCGGAAGCAGCTGGCCGGATTCATTCGGCACCTGCACTTCGGCGAGAAGAGTGCGCGTACTGGGGTCGAGCGAATTGGCGGTGCGCGTGACGGTCCCGATGAAGCTCTTCGAAGGAAGGTCGGGAATCTTCAGGTTGGCTGCCTGGCCCACATGAACCGAAGTCGCGTCGGCCTGCGGAACGTTGACGTAGGTGCGTAACCTCTCGGTCTGGGCGATGCGGAACATCAGTGTGCTTCCGTCGTTGACGAGCGCGCCGGTATCCACGTTACGCAGAGTAATCACGCCGGCGAAGGGAGCGCGCACCTTGAGGTAACCCTGCATTTCCGTGAGACGGCCAAGGTTGGCTTCGGCGACGTTGACGTTGCTCTTGGCGACATTGACGGCCTTTTCGAGCGCCTGCACATTGGAGCGCTGGGCATCGTATTGCGACTGGTAAGTGTCGGCGTCCTGACGCGCGACAGCGCCCTTTTGCACGAGACTGCCCCAGCGCTCGGCCGTGATGCGGGCCATGTCGGCATTCGTCTTGCCCTGCTGCAGATTGGCCGTCGCCTGCTCGAGGCCGGACGATGCCTGATCGAGACCAGCTTTGGCCTGACGCACCTGCTGAACGAGCTCGGGGGCCTCTATTTCAGCGAGCAGATCGCCTTCCTTCACGCGATCGCCGATATCGGCGTAGCGCTTCGCGATATAACCGCTGGCGCGAGCCAGAATGGGGGCCTCGGTGACGGCCTGAATGCTGCCCGGCAGCACTAACTCGCTTTTAGAGGAAGAACGCTGCACGACAGCCACATTGACGAGAGGATCGGCAAGGCCGCTTTCCTGGGCTTCTTTGGCGAGCGCGGTCTGGCGGCTGGACTGCGGCAGGTATCCGAGGAAGAAAGCACTCACCAGCGCAACGACCGCCAGCGCGGCGAGAACGAACAGAGTTGTGGCGCTGGGCCGGTGCCTGCGCCCGGACGCGCTGCCGTGATGACGCTCTTCGAGCCGGCGCTTAAGCTCCTCGATCTCCGCGCGCAGCCGTTCCTCGGTGTTTTCGTTGCTGGCCACTGTTTTCAATTCTGACATCTCGGTTTAGTCGGTTTCCCCAGGATTTTCATGCTGTCAAATACTGGCTGATATCTTCCCGCTCTTCGTCTTCAATTTTCTGGTCGAAGTCGACGGGCGGCTTCTTGCGCACAATGCTGTATACGATCGGCACGACGAAGAGCGTGGTGAGGGTGGCCAGGATGAGGCCGCCGATCACGGCGCGCCCGAGAGGCGCGTTCTGCTCGCCGCCTTCGCCCATGCCAAGCGCCATCGGCATCATACCGATAATCATGGCGGCGGCGGTCATCATAACGGGCCGGATACGAGTCTGGCCGGCGGCGAGCGCGGCGGCGCGTTCATCCATCCCCTCGAGCCGCTGGTCGTTGGCAAACACCACCATCAGAATGCTGTTGGCGGTGGCGACGCCGATACACATGATCGAGCCCATCAGCGAGGGCACGCTGAAAGTGGTCTGGGTGACGAACAGCATCCACAGGATGCCCGAGAGAGCGCCCGGCAGCGCCATCAGAATAATGAACGGATCGAGCCACGACTGAAAGTTGAGGGCCATCAGGAAGTAGACCAGCATGATGGCGAAAATCAGACCCATGCCGAGGCGATAGAACGAAGTCTCCATGGTGGCGACTTGCCCGCGCAGATCGAGCGCCATTCCTTTGGGCAGCTTCTTTTCGGTTTCTGCCATGATCTTCTTAACCGCGGTGCCTATGCTGCCGAGGTCCTGGCGATCCACATTGGCATAAACGTCGAAGACGTTCTGCGTATTGTAATGATTGACAATCTCGGGCGCGACGCCACGCCGGGTGGTGGCGAGATTGGAGAGCTGCTGTCCGAGTTGTCCGGCCGCCCCGGGGTTACCGTAGGCGAGCGATCCCTGGCTGGGCGTGGCGGCCATGGAACCGAGAGATCCGACTTCATTCACACCGCCCGCGCTGGTGCTGTTGAAGTTAACCAGCGGCGAAATGGGCGTGCGCATGAGCGCATCCAGCGAATCGACCTTCGACTGGGGCGTCTGCACGCCGATACCGTAGTTGACCCCGGTTTCCCAGTTGAGCCACTGATTGGGGGCAACCTGTCCGCTCCCGCTCAGGGAAATCAGCAGACTGTTGGAGACGTCGCGCTGCGTGAGGCCAATCTGACCGGCCTTGTTGCGATCGACCAGGAGTTCGAAGTCGGGATAATCGACCACCTGATGGATGTGCACGTCGGCAGTGCCGGGAATGCGCGCAATCTGACGTTCGAGTTGCTGGGCCAGGGCATAGTCCTGGGTGGTATTTCGGCCCGAGACCTGAAGGTCGATGGGCGCGGGCAAACCGAAATTCAGAATCTGATTGGTAATGTTAGCCGCTTCGAAAAAGAAGGTGACGCCCGGAAACGCCTCATTCAGGCGCTTGCGCAGGCGTTGCTGATATTCCTGTGTCGACGTGTGCCGGTCTTCCTTGAGAGAGATCAGGATGTCGCCGTCGCCGGGACCGATCGTCGTCACGTCGCCGTAAGCCAGGTTGAAGCTGGCGTTCGGGATACCGATATTGTCGATAATGGTGCCGATTTCACGGGGCGGAATGACGCGCCGGATCTCGTCTTCAATGCGTCCGAAGATGACTTCGGTTTGCTCGAGGCGAGTGCCGGATGCGGTGCGCGCGTGCAGGCGCAACTGACCGGAGTCGACCGTGGGGAAGAAATCGCTGCCAATGAAATGGATCAGACCCATGGAGCCGACGACGAAAATGGCGAAACCGACGAGAACGCTCTTGCGGCGATCGAGGGCCCAGTCGAGCAGCGAAACATAGAAATCGCGCATGCGTTCGAAGCCATGGTTGAAGTTGTAATGCATCCACCAGAAAAGACCCTTGCCGCCGGCGGTTTCGCCGTGAGCGCCCTGGACGTAGAGCTTCATCTCCGGCCGGAGCATGTAATGCACCATGTTCGGGATCAGCGTGCGCGACAGAAGGTAGGATGCCAGCATGGCGAAAACGACGCCCATGGCGAGAGGGGTGAACAGATAGCGCGCCGCGCCGGTCAGCAGGAGAACGGGCACAAACACAACGCAGATACAGAGCGTGGAAACGAGCGCCGGAACTGCGATTTGCTGCGCGCCATCCAGCACGGCCCGGACCAGCGGCTTCTTCATGGCCATGTTGCGGTGCGTATTCTCAATCTCGACAGTGGCGTCGTCGACGAGAATGCCGACCGCCAGCGCGAGACCCCCCAGCGTCATTACGTTGATGGTTTCGCCCAGCAGATTAAGGATGATGAGCGAAGTAAGAATCGACAGCGGAATGGATATGCAAACGATGATGGTACTGCGCCAGCTTCCGAGGAAAAGCAGAATCATCAGGCCGGTGAGCCCCGCCGCGATGGCCGCCTCGCGCAGCACCCCGTTAATGGAGGCGCGTACGAAGAGAGACTGGTCGGCCAGTTCGCGCACCTTCAGCTCGGGCGGAAGCTGCGCGAGAATCTTCGGAAGACCCTGCTTGACTTGATTGACGATGGACAGCGTGGAAGCCTTGCCGTTGCGCATCACGACCAGGAGCGCCCCCTTGGTGCCATCGACACGCACGAGGCCGGTCTGCACCGCGGCCCCATCGCGCACCTGAGCCACATCCCGCACGTATACCGTCGCCCCGTTGACAACCTTGACCGGGAGGTCGTTCATCTCTTTCATGGTCTTCGGCTGGCTGTTGAGACGGATCTGATAGTCGCGCTCGCCGAACTTTACTTCGCCGGCCGGAAGGATCAGGCTCTGCAGGTTCATCGCATTCGACACGTCGGTGGCTGAAACCTGCTTGGCGAACATCGCGGAGGGATCGAGATCGACCATGATGTTGCGGAACTTGCCCCCGTAAGGACCGGGAATGGCGCTGCCCTGAATGGTTGCAAGATAGTTCCGGATGAAGTTATTGCCGTAATCGAAGAGCTCCTGCTCGCTCATCGTATCGCTGCCCAGGCCAAGCTGCAGGACGGGCACCATGGAGGCGTCATATTTCAGAATGCTGGGGGGAAAAATGCCCGGAGGCATGCCGCGAATCGAAGACTGCGCATTGGCGACCACCTGGGCTTCGGCGCCCTCGATGTGCGTTCCGGGGTGGAAATAGATTCGAATGACCGAAACGCCGCTGTAGGACTGCGATTCGATGTGCTCGATATCGTTGACACTGGTGGTGGTGCCGCGCTCGAAGTTGGTGACAACCCGGTTCGCCATCTCTTCAGGCGTTAGACCGTTGTAGCTGAAAAGAACGCTGAGGACCGGAATGTCGATGTATGGAAAAATATCCGTCGGCATGGTCACGATGGAAACCACGCCCAGGATCGTGATCAAAAGCGCCATGATCACGAAGGTGTAGGGACGCCGGAGTGCGAGCTTGACAATCCACATAATTTTGAAGTTACAGCATCAAGACGTTGACAGGTCGCAAATGATACAGTTTGGGGATATTGGTATTGTACCGCTCCCCTCTTCGCGATACCCCGAAAGTAAGGCGGGCGGCGGACCCGGACGGTTACGTTTGACGCATCGATACAAGCTGAATTTTATGGGCAGGCACTTACGGAACGCGATGATCTGCGGGGTTTTGGCAGGATTGGCGGTTATCGCGCACGCGCAGACGATCGAGCCGCTGGGTATCGCGCTCGAATCATATGACTATCCGTACCCGGTGCACTTTCTCGAACTGGAAATGCAGGGCCAGACGCTGCGCATGGCCTACATGGACGTGCCGCCAGCGGGAGCAGCGAATGGCCAGACCATCGTTTTGCTGCACGGCAAGAACTTCGGCAGCTATTACTGGAAAGACACGATCCGGAGCCTGGCAGCCACCGGTTACCGGGTGGTCGCGCCCGACCAGATCGGTTGGGGCAAATCGGCGAAGCCGGATATCCGTTACAGTTTTCAGGCCCTGGCCGCGAATACCGCGCATCTGCTCGACACGCTGGGGATCGGCCGGGCGATCGTCCTCGGCCATTCGACGGGGGGTGTACTGGCCGTGCGGTTCGCGCGGAGTTACGCGGACCGGGTCAGCGCGCTGGTACTCGAGGATCCGCTCGGTCTGGAGGACTACCGGCTGAAGGTCCCGCCACAGAGCGATGAGACGCTGTTCCGGGCCGAGATGGCCAATACCGATCCGGAAAAGCTGCGGGCATTCTTTGCCGGCTATTTTGTGGACAAGAAGCCGGAGGTTTACGGGCCGCTCGCCGAGGTGCCGATACGCGTCGCGCAGAGCGGGGAGTTTCCGCGCTGGGCGAAGGCGTCGGCGCTGGCGTACCAGATGATTTACGAGCAGCCGGTGATCTACGAGTATTCCGCGCTGAAGCCGCCGGTGCTGTTGATCGTGGGTGAAGAGGATCACGCGGCGGCGCTGAGCAATTACGCCAGTCCCGAGGTACGCGCAACGATGGGACATATTGCCGAACTGGCGCGCGCGGCGGTGAAGACGATTCCGAATGGAACATTGGTCGTGGTGCCGAAGACGGGTCACATTCCCCATCTTGAGCGGCCGGAACAGTTCCGGCAGGCGCTGATGGAGTTCCTGCGGATGCACCTTACCGAACCGCGACCGTGAGGGAGTCGGTTTATGAAAAGGAGAAACACAATGCGATATCTAATGCTTGGGATTGCGTTTGTCTTTGCGGGCCTGATTTACGCTCAGCAGGAAGCGGTCTATGTTGTTACCCATGTCGACACGATCCCGAACTCGGCGCCGGCCGGGTCTCCGACAGCCGCCGATGTACTGAAACAGTTCGCCGCGGCGACCGTGAAGGAGCCCGGATGCGTCCGTTTCGAAGTGCTGCAACAGTCCGACCGGGCCAACCATTTCGCGCTGGTGGGTATTTGGAGAAATCAGAAAGCCTTCGACGATCACGAGGCCGCGCCACACACCAAAGCATTCCGGGAGAAGATCCAGCCGATGATGGGCAGTCCGTTCGACGAGCGGCTGCACCATTTGCTGAAGTGATTTTCTCAGCCGCGCCCTTTTAGCGCGCGCCTGCGCTGTAGAGACTCGAAAAAGATTCGCCTTTCGCCAAATCCCGCAGATTACCATCGAGGTCCATCACCCAGCGATGCTCAATGTGGCACGCATTTGCCGTATTCGGCTCCAGCACAACCCGACCCTCGTCGGTTGTCCCGACAACGGCGAACGAAGCGCCGCAGTTCGCTGCCCGAAGGCGAGGGAGTCCTTCTTTGATCTGGATCAGGTCGGCCCGGAGTGCCATTCGGTCGTAATTCAAAACCGTCGTAAACGAATATGCACCGCCTTCGGAGAGAACGCCGAAAACATGCTGGCCATCGCGTGAGAAGCCGTCCATGTGCACTGAAACTCTTCTGCCCCAGTCGCCGATGCTCCTCGTCAAAAAGTCGTAATCGCCGCCGTTCCCTGGATCGGATGTTATGGTGAGCGTGTATTCCGCCTCACACATATATGACTGTTCTTCATGTGATCGTCATCGCCCCGAATGCTAAGCACGGCGATCTCTCCTTTCGGGCCGATCGCCTTACCGCTTTCAGTGGTCCTGTGGATGTAACAGTCCATCGACTGTCCCATCGCAAAATGGAACGATAAAACCAGGAAGCATAGCCTCCACATAGCCTGATTCTAAACCAGCGAACCCGCGTGCCAGTGAGATACTGTCGTCTCGCGCTACAATCGTGGCTTATGTTTCAAGGTCTGGAGCACACCGCCATCGCGACGGCGAACCCGGAAAAGCTCGCCCAGTGGTACGTCGATAATCTCGGATTCCACATCAATTTCTCCTACAACGGGAATTTTTTCGTGCGCGCGCCCAACGGCTCCATGCTCGAGCTCATTCCCGCCGAAGCCGCCCTGACGCGGCAAACGGCGGCGAATTTCAAGAACCCCGGCATCCGCCATCTCGCCATCGCGGTCGACGATTTCGACGCCGCGCACGCGCAACTGAAGGGTAAAGGCGTCCAGTTCCTCGGCGAACCGTTCGACAACCAGGGCAATCGCCTGGTTTTCTTCAACGATGGCGACGGCAATATCCTGCATCTGATTCATCGACCCAAGCCACTTCCTTAACACCCGGTAACCGAGTGCTCCGCCGCACCTTCAAAGCATTCCAGTATCGCGACTTCAGACTCCTCTGGTGCGGGGCCTGCACATCAAGCATCGGCACTTGGATGCAGGAGATCGCGCAGAACTGGCTCGTGCTGGAGATGACAAACTCAGCGCGCCTGCTGGCTCTGGATGCTTTTCTGGGCGACATTCCGATCTTTCTGTTCTCTTTGGTAGGCGGCGTTATCGCGGACCGCGTGGACCGCCGCAAACTGCTGCTGGGATCGCAGTATGTGCAGATGATCAGTGCCCTGACGCTGGCCACGCTGATCGCAACGCACCGGATTCAGGTCTGGCACATCCTGCTGTCGTCTTTCATCGTGGGGACGGCGCAGGCCTTCGGTGGCCCGGCCTACTCGGCTCTGGTTCCAAGCCTGGTGGAAAAAGAGGATCTGCCGAATGCGATCGCGCTGAATTCGATTCAGTTCAATCTGGCGCGTGTGATCGGGCCGGTACTGGGCGGACTGGCGCTGAAGTATGTGGGTTCGGCATGGTGCTTCGGGCTGAACTCGCTCTCGTTCGTCGCCGTCATCATTTCGCTGATGCGTCTGCACATCAACTTCAATCCGGCGCGCACGGGGGAATCCGTCCTGACCAGCATGAAACAGGGATTCGGGTTCATCCGAAAACAGGGTGCGATGGAAACGCTCATCGCGATCGCGTTCTGCATGACGGCGCTGGCCATTCCCATGATCACCTTCCTGCCGGTGTTCGCAAAGAACGTTTTCCATCAGAGCGAATTAACGTACACCCTGTTCCTGGCCGCCTCGGGGCTCGGCTCGATCACGGGGGCGCTGACGGTAGCGGCGCTCGGGAACATCGAGAACAAGGGCCGCATCGCGCTGAGCATGCTGGTGGCACTGGGCGCGGGGATCGCCGCGTTTTCACAGTCGAAGTCGATCGCGCTGAGCTGTGTGCTGCTGTTCTTTTCCGGCGCCGTGCTGATGTGCGCGTTCGCGATGATCAGTTCTCTTGTGCAATTAATCACGCCGAACGATATGCGCGGCCGCGTGATGAGCGTCTACAACGTGGCTTTTCGCGGCGGCATGCCGTTCGGAAGCCTTACGACCGGATACTTTGTACCGATTTTCACAGCGCCGTCCGTCTTATCGGTGAATGGTCTTGTGTTGCTCGGTCTGGGGTTGTATTTCTTGTTCGTACAGCGGCGCGTGGCCGCGTTATAGAAGATAAGGAGAATATGCTGCGGATCGCATTCAACGGAGGCGCGTGTCTGGCTTTGGCGGCGCTGCTGTGCTCGGCGGCAGACGATCTGGACAAGCTGCGCGACCGGCAGGACCGCGCTGGCCTCGCCAAAGCCGCCGAGATGCTGCAGGCAGCGGCTGAGAAGTCCCCGGGCGATGCGAACGGCTGGTACAGGGCCGCGATCGCGCATTCGTACGCCGCCGAGGTGGAGACAGAACTGCGCGACAAGATCGGTGCGGAAAAAGCGGCGGAAGCGGGCGCGGCGGATGCCGACAAGGCAATTGGGCTGAACGGAAAGAACGCCGACTACTATCGCGTGCTGGGAACGCTTTGCGGCCAGGTGATTCCGGCCAATCCGATCGCAGGCTTTCTGACGTACGGGAAACGCGCCAAAGACGCGCTCGACAAGGCTGTCGAGCTGGACCCGAAGTCGTCCCGGGCTTTTCTGGCACATGGCGTCGGGAATTATTACCTGCCGGTGAATTTCGGCGGCGGACCGGACAACGCGATCAAAGATTTCAAGCAGGCGATCGCGCTCGATCCGAAGTCGGCCGAGGCCTGGCTGTGGATGGGGATCGCGCTCAGGAAGCAGCAGCACAATGCCGAGGCGCGCGAGGCGTTCACGAAATCGCTGCAACTCGATCCGGACCGCGTGTGGACGAAAGACCAGCTCGCGAAGACGCTCGCGCAGTGACGGCCGCTGAAGCGTTGGGAGTCGTCGGGAGCTTCGATCCGGGCGCGGACGGCATGGCGCGGAAAAGCAAAGACCTGGTTACGGATTTACTGCGGCACAGCCAAACGCCTTTCGCGCGCGACCAGTTCCAGCCGGGACATGTGACGTGCACGGCGCTGGTGCGCCATCCGCGCGAGACGAGATACCTGTTCATGCTGCATCACCGGCTGCATCGGTGGCTGCTGCCGGGCGGACATGTGGAGAAGTCCGACAAGTCTCTGGCAGATGCCGCCGCACGTGAGGCGCGGGAAGAAACAGAGGTCGCAATCGATACCGGGATTGCATCGTTTCTGGCAGGGATCGACGTGCATGGTATTCCGCCGAAACGCGATGAGCCGTTCCATCTGCATCACGATCTGATCTGGTGTTTCCGCGCGGCATCGGATGAGATTGCCGTGACGGAGGAAGCACCTTCGGTACTGTGGGCAGGACCGGAAGACTGGGACCGGCTGAATGTTGCGGAGAGTATCCGGCAGAGCATTCTGCGCGCGCGATCACAAACATGAGCGAATATTTCCTCGGCGTCGACGGAGGGCAATCGAGCACGACCGCGGTGATCGGCGACGAGCACGGCCGGATCGCCGGGTGGGCCAGCACAGGGCCGTGCAATCACGTTGCGGCGCACGAGGCACAGGCGAAGTTTCGCAGCATCATGCGGGAATGCCTGTCGCAGGCGGTGGCGCGCGCCGGACTGGATCCGGCCAAGCCGCATTTCCGCGCGGCATGTCTCGGGATGAGCGGCGGACCGGACGATAAAGCCGCGATGCTTGGTGAACTGATCGACGCCGCACATTTGGTGGTGACGCATGACGCCGCGATCGCACTGGCGGGCGCGACTTCGGGCGAGCCTGGGATTATCACGATCGCCGGCACCGGGTCGATGGCGTTCGGAAAAAACGCGCGCGGAGAAACGGCACGGGCGGGCGGCTGGGGATACGTTTTCGGCGACGAAGGCGGCGCATTCGACGTAGTCCGGCAGGCATTGCGAGCAGTCATGCGGGAGCACGAGGGCTGGGGCGGGCGGACGGCGCTGACACCAGCGCTGCTGGAAGCCTCGGGTGCGCCGGACGCCAATGCGATGCTCCACCTTTTCTACACGCCGGAATGGCCGCGATCGCGCGTGGCGGATATGGCCAGGACCGTCCATCGCATAGCCGAAGAGGGTGATCCGGCGGCACGCGAGGTCCTGCAGCGGGCAGCGCAGCAGCTCGCCTTGCTGGCGGCCTCGGTGCGGCGTCAGCTCTGGGGCGAGGGAGAGCCCGTGCGCGTGTCCTGGACCGGAGGGCTTTTCAACAGCGATATTGTGCTGGAGCGTTTCCGCATGCTGGTTGCACTGGAGGACAAAGCGATCTGCGAGCCTCCGCGGCATGGCCCGGCGATCGGAGCGCTGCTCCTTGCCTGGCGCGCGGCTGGTTCAAAAGTAATGCCAGACCCAGGAGTAACAGAACCGAGTACTTAAGTTTTTGTCAGGAAATGTTTGAAGCATTTTCAAAAAACGATATACTTCGCGCATGACGCCGCAGGCGGCCCCTACCCGCTTACTAACATCCATTGGTCAACTCGCTATCACTGTTAAACAACTGCCGCGCGCGATCTCTTTCTATCGCGACACACTGGGGCTCGCCTTCCTTTATGAAGCGAGCAACATGGCATTCTTCGATTGCGGCGGCACGCGGCTGATGCTCGGACCCGCCGAGCAACCGGAGTCGACCTACAGTTCGATCATCTATTACAAAACTGACGATATTCAGGCGACGGCGCAGTTGCTGCGGAGCCGGCGCGTCGTATTCGAATCCGAGCCGAGGATGATCGCAAAGATGCCGGATCACGAGCTGTGGATGGCGTTTTTCCGCGATTCAGAGGGCAATCTGGCCGGACTGATGAGTGAAGTGCGCTAAGCTCGATTTTTAATGGCCAAACTGTCGATCAAAGACCTCGACCTGAAGGGCAAACGTGTCTTCATTCGAGTCGACTTCAACGTCCCGCTTGCCAACGGGGGGCAGGAGATCGCCAGCGACAAGCGGATTCGCGCTTCGCTGCCGACGATTCAGTACGCGCTCGATCACGGCGCCGGCGTGATCCTCGCATCGCACCTCGGGAGGCCCAGGGGCAAACCGAATCCAGAGATGAGCATGAAACCGGTGGCGAAGAAACTGGAGGAACTGCTGGGCAAGCCGGTCAAGCTGGCGCCGGACTGCATCGGTCCCGCCGTCGAAGCCATGCTGCCCAAACCCGGCGAGGTGCTGCTGCTGGAAAATCTGCGCTATCACGCCGAGGAAGAGGCCAACGATCCGGTCTTCTCGGAGAAACTCGCCAGACTGTGCGACGTGTATGTGAACGATGCGTTCGGTTCGGCACACAGGGCGCACGCCTCAACGGTGGGGATG
>Ga0181521_10002727_pt1 | contig 21174 bp, 17 predicted proteins | sample PEATcosm2014_Bin_32_FD_119764 | JGI IMG/M metagenome (GOLD analysis project Ga0181521, IMG submission 119764) | Peatland microbial communities from MTU Mesocosm Facility, Houghton, MI, USA - PEATcosm2014_Bin02_60_metaG | ecosystem: Environmental > Terrestrial > Soil > Wetlands > Peat | place...
CGCGGAGGATCCGGATCAGCGCCACGTTCTCTTCGTATCCCAATTGCCCGTCCGATGGCATGCGCGTGGGGAACCATTTCTGCGATTTGTATCCTTCCTTCTTCAACTGGGCGGCGCTCTCCCTGACCCGGTCGGGTTCCAAGGGTTGTCCTATGCAGCTTGCATAGACATCAAAAGTTTTCCGCGAGCCGCCGAGAAGTTTGTAAACCGGAATATCGAAAAACTTCCCCTTCAGGTCCCAGAGGCAGTTGTCTATCGTACTCACACCGAACATGTAGGTTCCGCTATACCTGTGAGCGCCACCGTGCATCGTTTCCCATATGGTATCGATGGCGAGCGGATCCTGGCCGATCACATCCCGGGCAATTCCCATAACGGCATTAGCCGCGGTCTGATCGAACGTCCCATAGAAACCCTCGACGCCTTCGTTCGTGAGTATCTTCATATACAACTGGCTGGCCGGCAGGTTTCTCAAATTCCTCGTCGTCCCATGGCCAAAGCTTGCCTGGTACTCCTTCATCCGATCCGGATTGCCGGTTAACCGCCAGATTTCAACAGCGGTGATTTTCAGATTGGCCGATTTGGTTGCCGCCTGAACTCCTGGTGAAGTCATCGGCATGCCACCCAATGCGGCAGCAGCCGCGAGAAATGAACGTCTACGCATGGCGTTTCCTCCCTGGTGTTATCCCAAATACCGCTGCAAGTCGTCCGTCCGGAAGCAGTGGGCCTGCGCCGTTTCGCGCGTAATGCGGCCGGCGCGCACCAACTCGGCCAGCGACTGCTCCATGGTCATCATGCCTTCGGCGCGGCCTACCGAGATCTGCGAGCGGAGCTGGTGGTCGTCGCCCTTGCGCACCAGCGCGCGCACGGCGTCGGTCGAGATCATGATTTCGGTGGCCGGCCAGCGCATCACGCCATCCACGCCGGGAACAAGCTGCTGCGCGATCACCGCCGCGAGCGCCAGCGACAGTTGCTGGCGGATCTGCGGCTGGTTGGCGGCGGGGAACGCGTCCAGGATGCGGCTCACCGCCTGGATGGCATCGTTGGTGTGCAGCGTGGACAGCACCAGGTGCCCGGTTTCCGCGGCTGTGAGCGCCGTCGCCATGGTCTCGGCGTCGCGCATTTCACCCACCAGGATGACGTCCGGGGTCTGGCGCATCACGCTGCGCAACGTCACCGCGAAATCGGGCGTGTCACGGCCCACTTCAATCTGCTCGATGATGGCGCTGCGGTTCGAGTGCTGGTATTCCACGGGGTCCTCGATGGTGACCACGTGCGCGGCGCGGCGCGTGTTCACCAGGTCGATGAGCGCCGCCAGCGTGGACGTCTTGCCGCACCCCGTGGGACCCGTCACCAGCACCAGCCCCTGCCGGCGTTCCGCCAGCTTGGCCAGCGACGGCGGCAAATGCAGCCATTCGAGCGACGGAATGCGCGCGGGCAGCAGCCGGATGCTGGCCGCTAGCGTCCCGCGTTGATGGTGAATGTTGATGCGGAAGCGGCCCAGGCCATCGCGCACGAAACCGAGGTCCACCGACTTCTTCTCCCGCAACTCCTCCCCCTGCGCCGGCTCCAGCAAGGGCAGCACCAGGCCGCGGACGTCTTCCGCTTCCAGAAACGGTCCCGAAGCCGGGGCCAAGTTGCCGTTGACGCGCAGCATGGCGGGCGCGCCGGCAATCAGCAGCACGTCGGAGGCGTTGCGGCTGGCCGCGAACGCGAGCAATTGATCGAGCGACGCCGTGGATTGCGGCAGACGCGCCGCCGTCTTCTGGCTGGGAGCCGCGCGGTTCAATTCCGCCACGATTTTCGAAAGTTCAGTGTCGTATTCGCCCATGATCCTGCGTTACCATTCTCTCATTGAAGCTGCTGATCTTTTCCGACATCCATACCGATTGGAAGACGCTCGAAAGCCTGCTCCGCGTGGAGGCGGATTATTACATCGCCGCCGGCGACCAGCTCACGTGGTCCCAAGGCATCGAGCGCTGCGGCGAGATCCTGCACACACGCGGCGACAAGGTCTACGTGCTCCCCGGCAACCACGAATCGGCCGACCAGGTCTCGGGGATGTGCGCGCGCTACGGGCTGCACAATTTCCACGAGCGTCATTTTCAAGCCGGCAAGTGGCACATCGCGGGGCTGGGCTATTCCAACCCGACGCCCTTCAACACCCCCGGCGAGTATAGCGAGCCGCAGCTTGCCACCCGCCTCCAGCGCTTTGCCGATCTTGCTCCGCTGGTGCTGGTCTGCCATGCGCCGCCCTACGGCACTGCGCTCGACCAGATCGGCCCCGGCGTGCATGCCGGCTCCAGGGCGGTGCGCGATTTCATTGTGAAACACCAGCCCGAGTATTTCTTCTGCGGCCATATCCACGAGGCCGCGGGCGCCTCGGTCGAGATCGGCAAGACGCGCGCGCGCAGCGTCGGGAAGGCCGGGTATTTGTTAGAATTGGATTGAATCCCATGACATTGGAAGAGTTAGACCGCGAGTACCTGTCCCTCCGCGACCAGGCTTTGGCCGTCCGGAGGTATCTTTGACGCTCCCGCGCAAAAACAGAAACTAGCCCAAACCGAACAGCAGATCGCCGCTCCGGACTTCTGGACCCAGCCCGGGAAGAGCCAGAAGGTGATGCGCGACCGCAAGCGCCTCGAAGAGTTCATCTCGAGCGACGGCCGCATACGCGCCATGACCGACGATCTGGACACGCTCTTCGAGCTGGCGCGCGAAGGCGAGAGCGTGGCCGCCGATATCGAGCGCGACATGAAGTCCTACGCTGAGCTGCTCGATCGCATCGAAACCGCCATGCTGCTCTCCGGCGACAACGCCCAGCTCAGCGCCATCGTCACCATCCACCCCGGCGCCGGCGGCACCGAAAGCCAGGACTGGGCCGAAATGCTGTTGCGTATGTACCTGCGCTGGGCCGAGCGCGCTGGCTTCCAGACCGTGGTGACCGACCGCCTGGAGGGCGAGGGCGCCGGCATCAAGTCCGTCACCTTCGAGGTCAACGGCGACAACGCTTACGGCCTGCTGCAATCCGAGATCGGCGTGCACCGGCTGGTGCGCATCTCGCCCTTCGACGCCAACGCGCGGCGGCACACATCGTTCGCTTCGGTGTTCGTCTACCCGCAGGTGGACGATGAGATCAAGATCGATATCAAGCTTGACGACCTGCGCATCGACACCTTCCGCTCTTCCGGCGCCGGCGGCCAGCACGTCAATATGACGGACTCCGCGGTGCGCATCACGCATTTCCCTACCGGCATCGTGGTGCAGTGCCAGAACGAGCGCTCGCAGCACAAGAACCGCGATTTCGCCATGAAGCAGCTTCGCGCGCGGCTCTACGAGCACGAGCTCGAAAAGAAGCGCGAGGAGACGCGCAAGACGGAAGACTCGAAACTCGAAATTAATTTCGGCAGCCAGATCCGCAGCTACGTGCTGGCGCCCTACCGCATGATCAAGGACCACCGCACCAAGCTCGCCATCGGCGACGTGGACCGCGTGCTGGAAGGCGACCTGGAGCCGCTGATCCACGCCTACCTGGTCTGGCGCAAGACCGGAAAGATTGCCGGCGACGCCAAAGACGAGTTACCCGAGTGAGCATACAGCAGGCCGCAGCGTTGATCCGCGCCGGAAAGCTGGTGGCGTTTCCGACTGAGACGGTCTACGGCCTGGGCGCCAACGCGCTCGATCCAGCCGCGGTGGAGCGGATCTTCGCCGCCAAGGGGCGCCCGCACACCAGCCCGCTGATCGTTCACGTGGATTCCATCGAGATGGCGCGCTCCCTTGCCGCGCTCTGGTCGCCGGCCGCCGAAACGCTCGCCCGCCGATACTGGCCCGGCCCTTTGACGCTGGTAGTTCCCAAGCGGGCGGAGATTCCGGACATCGTAACCGCGGGCTTGCCGACGGTGGGCCTGCGCATGCCCGCGCACCCACTGGCTTTGGAGCTGATCCGGGCGGCGGGCGTGCCCATCGCCGGGCCCAGCGCCAACCGCTTCACGGAACTCTCGCCCACCACGTCCGGCCATGTGCCGGAATCGCTCGCCGACTATGTGCTGGATGGCGGCCCCGCGCGCGTGGGCATCGAATCCACCGTCCTCTCCCTGGTGGCTGCGCCGCTGCTGCTGCGTCCCGGCGTGATTCCGTTGCCTGAGATCGAAGCGCTGATCGGCCCCGTCGAAACGGCCGCGACGGCTGCGGCTGGTGCGCACGCCTCTCCCGGATTGCACCCGCGCCACTACCGCCCCGCAACGCCGCTCTATCTGCTCGACCCCGGGGAGCGTCCGCCCCAAGGCCAGGGCGCGTGGCTGCGCATCGGCCACGAGATGCCGGCGACCCCGCTCGAGTACGCCGCGGTTCTATACGAAACGCTGCACCGCCTGGACGCCCAGCGCCTGGATTGGATTGCCGTGGAACGTCCGCCGGAAACGCCGGAGTGGGCAGGGGTGTTAGACCGCCTGCGGCGGGCGGCGGGGTAATAGGCGTTAGAATAAGCCGCAAGGCTCGTGGTTGTCGGACGTGGCGCAGCCACTCGTGGCTGCCGCGCCGAGACTCGTCTCGGCGCTCCGCAACGCTGAGAATTTCCTCTACCCACAAGCACTAATCCACATGCCAGAATCCCGCCGCCGTCTCCCTCACCGCTATCTAGAAGGAAAGTGGCTTTTCGTAACCTGGCATCTTCACGGCAGTCTCCCACAGGCCCTGTATCCTCCTCCCGCCAAGCTCTCGTCGGGGTCGGCTTTCGTCTGGATGGATCGGTATCTGGATCAAGCACGTGGTGGGCCCATGTATCTGGCGCAGGAGCCCGTTGCGTCCCTGATGGTCGCATCCCTGCGGCGCGGCGTGCTGCTGGGTCATTATGAACTGGGCGCTTATGCGATCATGGCCAACCATGTTCACGTGTTGCTGTTGCCAAAGGTTTCACCATCGCGCCTGCTGCAATCCGTGAAGGGAGCGACGGCGCGGCAGGCAAATCTGATCTTGGGCCGCACGGGAGAGAGATTCTGGCAAGCCGAGAGCTACGACCACTGGGTAAGAGACGAGAGCGAATGGCGCCGAATTGCCAGCTACATCGAGGACAATCCGGTGAAGGCGGGGCGGGTGTCACGGGCAGAGGATTACCGATGGTCGAGCGCGGCAAAGCCGGACGGGAGCACCGAGACGCCCGGCACGGGTCCGCAAACCGGAAGTCTCGGTGCGGCAGCCACGAGTGGCTGCGCCACGGGCAACCCAAAACCTCCCGCAACTGAGGAGCGCGGCCTATTTTAACGCCTACGCGCGGCGGGATAGCCCTCCGCGCTACCCGCCGGCCGAGTTCTTGATCGCGCCTCTCAGGTCGAGGTTGCGAACCAACCGGTGCAGGTAGTTGGGGTGGATGCCGAGCAGTTTCGCCGCCTCGGTGAAGCTGCCCTCGGCCTGGTCGAGTGCGGCGAGAATGACCCGCGTCTTCTCGTCGCGAATGGCTTCGTGGTAGCCGCCGATCGGGCCCGCGCCGTGCGGCGCGCTCTCGAACACGGTTTCCGGCAGGTCTTCGGCCATGATGAGATCGGTCGAGCCGAGCACGACGGCGCGTTCGATGGCGTTCTCCAGGTCCCGGACGTTGCCCGGCCAGTCGTGAGCTTTCAGACAAGCGAGCGCTTCCGGGGCGATGCCGGCGATCCTGCGCCTGGCCCGTTTGCCGTGCTTGGCGACGAAATGACTGGCCAGCAGCGGGATGTCTTCGCGACGGTCCCGCAACGGCGGCATGGTCAGGGACACGACATTGAGCCGGTAGTACAGGTCCTTGCGGAACGTGCCGCGCTCGATGGCGGCCTCCAGATCGCGGTTGGTCGCCGCGATCAGGCGGATATCGGAGCGAATCTGGCGCGTTCCGCCGACGCGCTCAAACTCGCGTTCCTGAATCAAGCGCAGCAGGCGCGACTGGCAGGCCGGCGGCATTTCGCCAACCTCGTCCAGAAACACAGTCCCGCGGTCGGCCAGTTCCAGCTTGCCGCGCTTCTGCGCAAACGCGCCGGTGAAGGCTCCCTTTTCGTGACCGAACAGCTCGCTTTCGAGCAGGGTCTCCGTCAATGCGGCGCAGTTGATAGCGAGGAAAGGCATGGCGGCGCGCGGGCTGTTGCGGTGGATGGCGCGCGCCACCAGTTCCTTGCCCGTGCCGCTCTCTCCGCGGATCAGGACGGTGGAATCGGTCGGCGCCACCTTCGACACAAACTGGTATACGTCGCGCATGCGGGGGCTGGCGCCGACCATGTCGTGCTCGATGTCAACGGCCTCGTGCAGGCGCGCGTTCTCCGTTTCCAGCCATTCCAGGCGGCGCGCATTTTCAAGGGCCAGGCCCAGGATGGCGCCCACGGAACTCGCGAGCTCCAGGTGGTCCTCATGAAAAGGCGCGTCGCGGATCGAGGTATCGAAATAAATGACGCCCACCGTCCTGGCCGAGGTGATGATGGGCGCCACCAGGACATGGCGAAGATCTTCCGCAGTGGCCAGGATACCGACGCCCTCGCTCCGGGCTCGCTCGACGAGGGCGCGATACGTGCGCACCGTAGTCGCGGGGCCTCGCTCACGGTCCCGGTATGAGGCGAAACACGGCTCCTGGCTTGGACCATCGAACAGCAGGACGCCGCCCTGCTGAGCGGGAATCGCCTCGAAAATCCCCTCCAACCACTGCTGCGCAATCTCTTCGGGCCCCCGGGCCAACTGGATGCAGGCGCCGATTTTCAGCATCGTGGTGAGGGAGCACCGGGTCCGGGAATGGGCGGCGGCTTCATCGGGCGTGGGCGCCGCCGTCCGGAACGGGCACTCCTCCCGCCCGGGTTGAATGCAGCAGGCGGCATCCTTCGGCCCGAGGGCCGCCTCGTCCCACTGCGCGAAGAGAAAACGACAGTCGCCCAGGCCGATCCAATCACCGTCCTCAAGGGTCTGCTCCGTCACGGGGACGCCATTCACGGTGGTCGCGCCGGAGGAGCCCAGATCCTCAATCTCGAACTGCTCCCCCTCGCGCCGGCGGATGCGGCAATGGCACGCGGCTATGGAAGGATCGTCGATCGGGAGCTGGTTCGCAGCGTCGCGGCCAATTAAGAGATTGTCGCCGGAAAGGTCAAACACTTCGCCTTCCACCGGGCCGGCAATCCCGACAAGCCTGGGATTGAGTGTGCCCTCCATTGTTATCCTTTCTACCACATTCCTATCCGGTCGGCCACTCCCTACACGATCGGATAGGCTTTTGCGGGGTGGATGGGCCCGTCGCCGCCTGGGCCGGGAGTCCCGATCAGTCAATCCCTTCAGCGAGTTGCACCCATTGGCCGCTCCGGGGCATGCGGCCGGCTGCAATGGCGTGTGAACTGCATTGTGAACGGAGACACTACTAGGACTTAGGAGGTCCACTATGAAAAACAGATCTTTCGCGACGCTTGGTATCCTGGCGTTGCTCGCCGCAGGTTCCGCTTTTGGCCAGCAGAGACTGCGATATGACATCCCGTTCGAGTTTCATTTCGCGGACGCGGTGATGCCCGCCGGGCAGTATGACGTGGACATGACCGCCAACCATGTGCAACACTTGTTGGCGATCGATTGCCGTAGCTGCGATGCGCAAGCGTTTTCGCTGACGTACCCAATCGGTGGTGGCGAGAACACGCCCACCGAGGGCCGCCTGGTGTTTAATAAGTATGGAGACACATACTTCCTTTCCCAGGTGTGGACACCCGGCTACTCACAGGGAGGGGCTTTGAGCAAGTCCAAGACCGAACATGAAATCGCTCGCATCACCTCGCCGGCTCAAACGAGCCAGGTCATTATGGCCCGGCGGTAACGCGTGTGGCGGCCAGAGCGCCCACGGGCGTTCGGGCCGTTGAGTATGCGGACCTCCCGGTGGCTCCTCGTCATCGCCGCCATCGCGCCTGCTGCGTGCGCGACGAGGAGCCTCCTGCTGGGCGATCCGGAGCGTGGCGCGGCGCTGTTCCAGAGCCTCAACTGCGTCGCCTGCCACAGCGTGAACGGCGTGGGCGGGAAGAAGGCGCCGGATCTTGGGGAGGGCCGGGACCGGGGCTTCAGCCCTTACAACCTGGCGGCCGTCATGTGGAACCATGCTCCGGCGATGTGGGGCGCGACGGCGAGAGAAGGCGTGACCGTCCCCGCGATGGATGAGCAGCAGGCCGCCGACCTGTTCATCTATTTCTACGCGGCCGGCTATTTCGAGACGCCCGGCGACGCCAAGCGCGGAAGGCTGGTATTCCTGGCCCGGCGCTGCGGGCAATGTCACGGGATGGATTCCCCGGTGCGTGCGGGCATTCGGCCGGTCAAGGAATGGGACTCGCTCTGGGACCCCATCGCCCTCGCCCAGGAGATGTGGAACCATTCCAGCGACATGGCGCGCGCCCTCTCCCGGTCGCAAGTCCCTTATCCACTGCTCACCGCGCAGGAACTGACGGATCTGCTCGCTTGGCTGCGCGCCTCGCGGCCGCCAAGCCACACCGCCGGATCAGTGCCGGAGTCGCCGGAGAGCGGCCGGGCGCTACTGGTATCCAAGGGTTGCGCCGGATGCCACAGGGGAGGGCTGGCGCTCGAAGCGCACCGCACCCGCTACAGCCTTACCGATTTCGCCGCGGCCATGTGGAACCACCCCTTCCGCACCGGATATCACCAGACGCGGTTGAGCCTCGAGGAGATGCGACGCTTGGTTGGTTACCTAGTCGCCACGCAGTTTTTCGACGAACGCGGCGATCCCAACCAAGGCAAGCGGGTCTTTCAAAGCAAGCGATGCACCGTCTGCCACGACGATCCAACCAGCGGCGCGCCTGGCCGATCGGTGATGTCGGGCACCATGACCTCGTTCGGAATGGTGGCTGCCCTATGGAAGCACGGTCCGGCGATGCTGATCGCGATGCGCCAGCGGAACATCCCCTGGCCTCGATTCAACGGATCGGAGATGGCGGATGTTTCCGCCTACCTGCACGGGCTCCAGCTCAAACGGCGGCCATCGCCTTAAGGGCCATTTCACCGAATTGTGGCGGCGTCCTGGAAGGCGATGCGGACGTCGGAATTGTCGGGATTGCCTTTTCCGTCGCGCTCGAACATGACGATCCAGATCAGGTTCTTGGTTGGGTCGGCCCAACTCTGCGTGCTGAACGCGCCGCCGTGGCCGAACGAATTGGGCGACAGGACGCTGTTGGCGGCCATCTTCGTGGGATCTTCCACCACGCAAAATCCCAGCCCCCAGGGCATCCCGGGCCGGGCGGTGAGATCGCCGGTCTGCTTGCGCGTCATCTCCGCGACGGTCTCGGGCTTGAGGATGCGCTGGCCGTTGAGCGCGCCCTGGTTGAGCATCATCTGGTAAAACCTGGCGACGTCCTCGGCCGTGGAGAACAGTCCGGCCCCACCGAGCGGCGGACGCCCGCGGTCCGTCGCGGCTGTCCCGTACAGATAAGAGATGGTGGTCTCTTCCAGCTTGTTGGTTTGCGCGTTCCAGCGATAGGGGTGCGCCCAGCGCGATTCTTTACCCGGCGCGATCCAGAAGCTCGTGTCCTTCATTCCCAACGGGTCGAGCACACGCTTCTGCAGGAACTGGTCGAACGGCATCCCGCTCGCCACTTCCACCACACGCCCGAGCACGTCCATGCCCGCGGTGGAGTACGCCCAATGGGTTCCCGGCTGGAAGCGCAGCGGCCGCTCCGAAAGTTTCCGGGCGGTTTCAGCCAGCGTCCAGTGAGGCTCGCGATTGTTCATCTCCCCGAGCCCGCTGGTGTGCGTCATCACGTCCCGCAAGCTGACGGGGCGGATGGGCTTGACGGTCTCTCCATTCTGGCTGACCATCACGCCGGCGAACTCCGGCAGATACTTCGCCAGCGGGTCGTCGAAGCGCAGCTTGCCATCATCCGAGAGGATCGCGACGCACACCGAGGTGATCGGCTTCGACATCGATGCGATCCAGAAGATGTCGTCCGTCCCCATCTTCCGATCCTTGGCCAGGTCCGTCTTGCCGACGGCGTCGAGGTGGATGATCCGATCCTTGGTGGCGACGAGGGTCACGATGCCGGCCGCTTCGCCTTGATCGACAAACTCCTGCATGCGCGGCGCTACAGCCGCAAAACGATTCGCCTGCTGCGCGGCAACGAGCAACGGCGCCAGCGCCGCAACGGCTATGATCCTCATGCCCTCAGTATAAAATGAGAGACATGGCCAGTTCCAAAGATGAAACTCGAATCGATCGCCGCGCATTCCTCGCGGGCGTAGCGGCCGTCGCCGTACCCGCCGCTCATGCGCAGGCTGCGGAGATTCCGATTATCGATTGCCACATTCACCTGTTTGACAGGACCAGGGCGCAAAACGCTTTCCCCGGCGGCGGCAGGAAAGGCGGCGGACCCCCGAAGGGCGGACCTCCCCGGCGCTCGGTGATGACGCCGGCACTCTACCGGGAAATCGCCGTGCCGCAGGGCGTCAAGGGCGCCATCGCCATCGAGGCCAGCCCGCGGCTCGATGAGAACGATTGGGTGCTGGAGACCATCGAGAAGGACACCATCATGGTGGGGTACATCGGCGATCTCGAACCCGACAAACCCGAATACCGGCAGTATCTGGAGAAGTACCATAAGAATCCGCTTTTCCTGGGTATCCGTTACGGAACGCTCTGGAACAGGGATCTGGGCGCGATGTTGTCGAACCCGGAGTTTGTCTCCGGCTTGAAGTTGCTGGCGCAGGCGGGCATGGTGCTGGAAACGGCGAATCAGACGCCGGGCCTGATCGATGCCACGGTGCGGACCACGGACAAGGTTCCCGAGTTGCGCATCGTCATCGACCACCTGCCGCAGATGGAGCCTCCCAGCGATGCGGCGGAGCGCGGCGCTTATGAGCGCAATCTGCGCGAACTAGCGAAGCGTCCGCAGGTGTGGCTGAAAGTCTCGGAGGTGATTCGCCGCGTAAACGGCGAGGTCCCCACCGATCCGAACTTCTACAAGCCGCGGCTCGACGAACTATTCGGTATTTTCGGCGAGGACCACGTCTTGTTCGGCAGCGATTTTCCGAACAGCGACCAGTGGGGGACTTATGAAACGGTCATGAGCCTCGTCCGTCCATACTTCATGGCCAAAGGACGCGCCATTGCGGAGAAGTATTTCTGGAAGAACTCCATCCCGGCCTACCGCTGGGTCAAGCGCGAAGCCGGCCAGCCGGTGCTACTGGCGGCGAAGCAGTGACGGCCAGTTGAGGATCACGTTCAAGGTGGTGGCGGGCTTCTGCTCCACGGGAACGATCGCCAGGAACTTCTTTCCATCGCGCGTCACCACCCAACTGTTGCGCCCGCGCGCGGGCAGCCGCGTCTGGAAGAGCGGATGGGGAATTCCGGCCACGATGGCGCCGTTGCTGGCCTCGATATCCACCGCCATGATCTGGGGAGGCGTCTGGAGCGAAGTGTAGAACAGCTCCTTGCCATCGCCGCGCCATTGGGGATCCAGGCCGCCGGCGTTGGACACCACCCACTTGCCTTTCGCACCCGGGGCCGCCTCCGCAAACGGTTGCACGTAGACCTCGGATCGCCCGGACTCGGCCGACCGGTAGGCGATCCACTTGCCGTCGGGAGAGAAGACGGCTTCGTCCTCGTTGAACCGTGTTTGCAGGAACGGCCGCGGCTGGCGGGTATCGAGAGACAACGTCCAGATGTCGTTGCCGGCGCCCGGAGCAGCCTCGTTGTACGCGAGCCACCGGCCGTCGCGCGACCAGTCCTCGGCGTTCTTGTTCCTGTCGGATTCCAGCAACAGCTCCTCGTCGCCCGTTCCGGAAGCGCTCTTGATGTACAGGTTGCGTGCGCCGCGGCGGTCGGATGAGAACGCGATGCGAGAGCCGTCGGGCGACCAGACCGGGTTGAAGTCGTCCTTGGGGTCGAAGGTGAGCTTGGTGGCCGTGCCTCGGGCGAGGTCGAACACCCAGATGTCGCGACCCTGCGCCGCGGCGTCGCGAATGGCCACCGCCAGGCGGCTGCCATCGGGCGAAAGCGCGGGACCGGAGTACTCGGCGGCGCTGCCCACCGTGCCGAGATTCTTGCCCGCGCGGTCGAACCAGACCAAGTGGGCGTCGTCGGCGCCGCTCCCCGGCCGGTCAACGAGCACTCCATTGTCGGAGACCGAGAAGGCCTCGATACCCTCCACGACGGGCACGGCGTCGCCGCGCAATTCGCCGCTCTTTGGATCGAAAGGCCGCGCCATCAGTACGCTGCCCCGCAGATACAGGATGTATCCAGGCGCTCCGTAGACGGCGGGCGAATCCGCCGTAAACAGTGTTCGGTCCGTCTTGCCATTGATCTTCATCAGGTAAACGACGGTTGGCGAAGCAGTTATGCCGGCGACCGACCGTGAGTTGTACAGCAGCCACTGGCTGCCCGGAATCAGCGAGGGATATGCGAGCCCGCCGGCCCCTTTGGGCCCGGGAGCGCGCAACTGCCGCAGGCCGCTTCCGTCGGGCTGGAACCATCGCAAAATCCCATCTCCCGCCGCGACAATGCCCTGTGGCCCCCACGAGGAGTATGTGGGCGCAAACGGAAGTTGCAGCGTCTGGGGTTGTCCGCCGTTCAGGTCCATGCGAGTGAGAACACCATCCCGGAGCACCATGAAGGAGCGGCTGTCGAAGGACCAGTACGGGCTATACGCACCCTCGGCGCCGGCCAGCGCGCGGGTGGCGCCGGTGGCGAGATTGAGCAGGTAGATCTGGATTTGCTGCAATTGGCCGCCGACGGCCGAGAAGAGAATATTCTCGCCATCCGGTGAAATGGCGGGCCGCCCCATCACAAGAGTCCCCTCGGGTGCGTTAACGGTGAACCGTACAGGGCGCGGCACGGGCGTTTCCTGGCGGAACAGCAGCACGGCCAGCACGATTGCGATTACGGCGAACGCGGCGGCCGCGGCCCAGGCCATGCGGGCCCGCGGCTTCCCGCTGGTCCCGGCAACCGCCGGCGCTCCCGTGCCGCCTTCCTGGATCCAGACCAGCTCCTGCCACAGGTCGCGAGCGGTCTGCCAGCGGTCGTCCGGGTCCTTGGCCAGGCAGCGCCGCACCACGCGATCGAGAGCTGGGGTCGCCAGCGGCTGAACGGCCGAAACCGGCGCCGGGTCCGCGCTCATGATGGCGACGATCAGACTGGCCTGGCTCGCGCCCCGAAAAGCGCGCTGGCCGGCGATCGTCTCGTAGAGCGTCGCGCCGAAGGCGAAGATGTCGGATCGTGCGTCCGCGTCGCGGCCCTCGAGCTGCTCCGGCGCCATGTACTGAATCGTGCCGACGATGGTTCCCTTCTCGGTCAGCGGCGCGAGACTGACGGTGGGTGTGTTCGCTGTCACCGGTCCGCCGGCGGAGGAGGCTGCACCCGGCGCCGCCGGCTTCGCCAGCCCGAAATCCATCAGCTTGGCGCCCGTCCTGGTCAGCATGATGTTGCCCGGTTTCAGGTCGCGATGCACGATCCCGGCGCGGTGGGCCTTATCCAGCGCATCGGCAACCTCAATCCCGGTCCTTAGCGCCTGCTCAAGCGGCAGCGGGCCGCGCGTCAGCCGCTTCGCCAGCGTCTCGCCTTCCAGGTGCTCCATAACCAGGAAGTCGATCCCGTCTTGCGAGCCGATGTCGTAAAGCGTGCAGATGTGCGGGTGCTGCAGCGCGCTGATGGCTTTGGCTTCGCGCTCGAAGCGTGCCTTCAAATCGGGAGACGAGGCCAATGCCGGCGGCAGCACTTTTATTGCGACGGTGCGCTCCAGCCGGGTGTCGCGGGCTTTCCAGACTTCACCCATGCCGCCGGCGCCAAGCGGCGACTGGATCTCGTAGGGTCCGAGTCTTGTGCCTGGGGTGAGTGCCACTGGTTGCTGTATTATACACTGGCGGAGGAGTTGACGACAGCCTCTGTCCCACCTCGTGGGGCGGACGCTTCCGCCTGCCAACTGGTCTTCTTACAGCTTCAGCGGCACGATCTACCAGCGAGGCTCGCGGCGCCCGCCGCGAGGACGGTTCCCGCCTCCGGGACCGCGTCCGCCGCCGCCGGGACGGCCACCGCCGCCACCGCCGCCGAAGCCCCGATCCGGTTTGGGACGCGCTTCGTTTACGTTGAGAGCCCGTCCCTCCAGGGTGTAGCCGTTCAGCGCGGCGATCGCCTGGTCCGCTTCCGATTCGTTTTCCATTTCGACGAAGGCGAACCCGCGTGAGCGGCCGGTGTCGCGATCCGTCATGATCCGGGCGCTGTTCACCGCGCCGTGACTCTCAAAAAGGCTACGGACTGCCTCTTCCGTAACGTTGAAATCGAGATTGCCAACGAAGATGTTCTTCACTCCATTCTCCTGACAATTTGAAAGCGGGCTAATCGGGGAGAAACACAAGCGGTTCGACGGTTTCGTCGCTCAGAATACTCGGCCGGATTCGCGGTAGCTATCAAACGCGCTCCAAATATACCACGTACGCCACCCAGCGGCAAACGATATCGAGACCGGTATCGAGACCTATGCTCGGGGCGCTATCGGGCCTTTACGTATGCGCCGGCCCGGACTTCGCCTCCGCGGCCTCGCCCGCCTCCGGCGCGTGCATGTAGACGGCCCGGGCGGGATACGGAATCCGGATGCCTTCCTCTTTGAAACGGCGCAAGATCCGCTTTCGCAGCTCATGGCGCACCGTGAACTGGCTGGCGAACTCCGCTACCTGGTAGTTGAGCGTCAGGCCCAGCCCCGATTCGCCGAACCCGGGGTCGAACGTCACCGTGGGCGCCGGATCGGCCAGCAGGCCCGGGATCTCCCGCGTGCCCTGCGCCGCGATATCGAGCAGCACCCGCCCAACGTGGTCGGGATCGCAATCGTAGCTCGCGCGCACTTCCACCGTGGCCGACATGCGCTTCTCCGGCAGGTCGTAGTTGGTCACAATGGCCTGCGCCAGCTTGGCGTTGGGCACGATAATCAGACTGTTCCCCAGGCTCCGGATGGTGGTGCTGCGCCAGCCTATGTCGGTGACGTATCCCTCTTCGCCGGTGTTCAGCTTGATGTAGTCTCCCAGCCTGACCTGTCCCGCCACGGCCACATAAAAGCCGCCAAACAGATTGGAAAGCGTGTCTTGCATCGCCAGTGCCACTGCCAGGCCGCCCACGCCCAAAGCCGTCAGCATCGGCGTGATCGAAACTTTGAAGTGGTCGAGCAGGATCAGCACCCCCAGGATCACCACCCCAATCTGGGCGAGGTTCTGGGTCAGGGTGGCCACCGGCAGGGCGCCGGCCACCTGGCTGCCATAGAAGCGAATCAGGTTGCGGGCGATCCGCATCGACATCAGCGTGAGAGACACGATCCACAGCACGAACAACGTCTCCGCGCCCACGTCCGTGAACGCCCGGGGGAGCTTGGAGGACTGGAGCGCCACGTGCAACGCGAGAATCGCGGCCCAGATGAGAATCGGACCGCTGAGGGCCTCGGCGATGACCAGGCCGGCGCGGCTCTCGGTGCGCGTAGTCCAGGCGCGCAGGGCTTTCAGGATGAACCGGCGGACCACCCAACCGATCAGGAAAATGGCCGCGAATATGGCGAGTGGCCACACCAACTCCATCGGATTCTTCGTCAAGATACGCTCGATCAGTTGCATAGTTCGATTCTCACAAAGAATTCAACTGCACGCACAGGTCCGCCGCCCCGTCACCCTAATGTGCGGCGAAGTGTCTTCCTTCTGTGCCTGATTGTGGCCGGGCGCCTGTTGGCGCAGGACGTCTCCTCCTGGGACCTCTATGAGCAGGGCCGCGAAGCCGAGAAGGGCGGCCACATGGCCCAGGCGTACCTGCTGTATTCCCAGGCCGCCGCCGTGGAACCCAACAACCGGACCTACTGGCTGCGCAGCCAGGCGGTGAAGTCGCGCGCCGCGCTGGAGGCGAAACCCATGCCGCCGCCGCCGGAGGCCGGGTCCGAGCCGGAACCCGCGGCCCTCCCGGAATCGCACTTCGACAAGCCCACCGCGCGGGACCTGGCCGACGCCCGCCAGCCGCTGCCACCGACGGAATTGAATGCCACCCCGCAAACCAGGGATATCGATCTGCGCGGCGACTCCCGCACGCTGTTTGAAGATGTGGCCCGCGCTTTCGGGCTGGATTGCGTTTTCGACGGCGACTACCAGCCCGTCAAGGCGTTCCGTTTTCAACTGCAAGGCGTGGATTACCGCGAAGCGCTGCACGATCTCGAGGCGGCCACCGGCTCCTTTATCGTGCCGCTATCCAAAAAGCTTTTCCTGGTGGCCAAAGATACTCCGCAGAAGCGCCAGGAGGTCGAGCCGGCCGTGGCCGTCGAAGTGCACCTGCCCGAGGTCACCAACCAGGAGGACTTCCACGCCATAATCACCGCCGTGCAGCAGGCCATGGCCATCGAAAAGGTTTCGTTGGATACGCAACAGAACATCGTGATTTTCCGCGACCGCATCTCCAAGGTCCTGATCGCGCGCGCGCTGCTCCAGGAGCTGCTGCAGCCGCGCGCCCAGGTGATGGTGGACCTGGAGTTTCTCGAGGTCACCCGCAACGACATGATCACCTACGGCCTCGACCTCCCGACGTCTTTCCCGCTCACCGCGCTCACCACGTATCTGAACAATAAGCCTTCGTTGTCGGGTGTGGCGGGGCTGCTGGCGTTCGGCGGCGGCAAGACGCTGATGGGACTCGGAATCGTCAATCCCTCGCTGGTGGCCCAAATGTCGGAATCTGCAAGCAAGCTGCTGCTCAAGACCGAGATGCGTTCGCTGGACGGCCAGCCCGCCACCTTGCACGTGGGCGACCGCTATCCCATCCTGACCTCCGGTTACTACGGCCCGGCGAGTTACTCGGGCGCCGGCGCCTACACGCCTCCCCCTTCCGTCACCTTCGAAGATCTCGGATTGACCGTGAAGGTGACCCCCGCCGTGCACGGCATGGACGATGTGACGCTCGATGTCGACGCCGAATTCAAAGTGCTGTCGGGGCAGGCCGAGAATGGAATTCCCATCATTTCGAGCCGCGTGCTGAAATCCAAAACGCGGCTCGTGATGGGAGAGTGGGCGATAGTGGCCGGCCTGCTCAGTCCCAGCGAAGCTCGCACCATCGCCGGGCTGGCGGGACTGTCGCGCATTCCCTACCTCGGACCGCTGTTCAGCACCCACGAACGCGACCGGAGTAACGACCAGGTGCTGGTTATGATGCGCCCGCACCTGTTGACGCCGCCGCCCAATCAGGCGGTCCCTCGCGAGTTCCGCACCGGCTCGGATACCAAGCCGATCACGCCGCTGTAGGGACTATGGCGCCGCCGGGGCCGGACCGGGAGGGGGCGCGCCGTGCTCCGAAAGGGTCACTTCGCACTCGCAGCAGTCGCTGCATCGCAGGCATTTTTCGCAAAGATGGTTATCGCACGCGTCCTTGGTGCACTGCACGCAGATCCGCGTGGATTCCTCTCCACAAATGCTGCACGTGAAAGGCATGGGTTGAGCTATTTCTTCCTTCCTGAATTCGGGGGCGCCGCGGGCTGCGCGGTCAGGATGCCGCGGCAGCGCTGCGCTTCACGGTCCATCACCTGAAACTGCTGCTCGCGCTCGGCGGCCAGGTTCACGATGTACTTCTGAAACCGGTCGCGGTTCACGCCATTCTCGGCTTCCAGGCTGGCCAGCGTCTCGGCGAGCGCCGGGTCCTGATATTTCCGGGTCCCCTCCTCCAGAGAACCAAGCATGGTCTCGATGCCCTGAATGCGGAAGAACAACTCGAGCGAGGCCGACAGTTTCTCCGGGTTGCGCGCCAGGTCCCTGGCGCCATCGGCGAACGCCTGAGCCTGGTCTTTGCTGGATTGCAATTGCGCGGCGTAGGTGGCCGGCGCGCCCTTCTCGACCCACGCCTTCACGTCCAGCCGATCCAGCACCGGCAGCAAGCGCCCGGCGTGCGCGCTCATGGCCTGCAAGATCACGCTGATATCCCAGTCGGGCTCCAGGCCGGCGGGCTGTTGCTGGGCGTACAACGCCGCCGCGCACGCCAAAAGAATCAATCCGCGAAGGGCGCGATACATGGCTGTTTTCAATCTATCACGAGATAATGTGGCGCCGGCGGTCTTGCCGCCGGTGGGTTTTCCGGCCTGGAACGAACCGGCGGTCTAGGGGCCTGGCGGCGGAGGTGGTGGTGGCGCCGATGGCGGCGCCGGAGCGGTAGTCGTGGTGCCGCCTTTGCCCTTGTCGCCCTGCGCACCGCCGGCTCCCGTGGAAGTCGTAGGCGTACTGCCTACCCCTCCGCCGCCCCCGACCTGGCGCTGCAGCGCCACGCGGGCGGCGTCCTGGATGGCTCTTTCAATGACCCGGGCGATGCCACTCTTGTCCATCTTCTGCGCCAGCGGCTGGTTCTTGAACACGCGGATCGATTCGGTGGGTTGCAGAAGCACTCCACCGCCCCCCGGCGCCTTGCTGGTAACTTCCACCAATCCCTCGTCCACTCTGACGAAGGTAGTGCCGTCCTCGTCTTCCACGTTCACTTCAAAAACCGTGCCGCGCACCGAAATGACGGCCGTGGGGCTGGAAACATTGTTGGGATTCGGAACGCCGGGCAGATGCTGGATGTAGACTTTCACGCGCCCGATCACGACGTCCAGCAGATCTTTCCACGACGGCGGATTGTCGCGGAATATGACCTGCGAGTTGGGGAAGACTTCGAAGGTGCTGCCGTCGGAGACCTGGAACCTGGCGTAGCCATCCGGTCCCGTCTTGACCATCTGCTTGGGCCGGACCGTGTTCCCTTCAAACAAGGCCCACGGGTTGCCATCGCGCATCACGGAGACGTCGCCATTGATGACGAGCGCCTTGGCCGCGGTATCCTGGGCCTGGAGAGGGGCCAGAGACACCACGAGGGCTGCCGCCACTAGCAGCGGGCGCACCATCCCCGACAGCGTCATACGCCAAATCATAACACCTTTTCCGGAGCCGGGCATCCTAAACCCTTGCTCCGATGCGCAGACTCAATCAGTCTAGCACTAAACATGCATTGCAACCAGGGTGCCGTGATTAAAATTCGCTTACAAGGTGCTCAAATTGCGCGGGTTGACAAAAATACCATAACCAAGAATAGGCTAGAATGGAATCGGGTAGTGTGTCATAAGGAAACAATGCGCGTTCCAAAGCGGCTCATCGGCCTAGCCCTGGCTGGCGTGTTGCTGGCCGCGGCACAGACGCGGCCGGACTGGCGGAAGGTGGGCAGTTCCTCGGTGGAGCTGATGCTGGCTTCCCCTGCCACCGGGCCGGTGGAGCGGGTGTGGTACTCCGCCGGCGGTTCGCTGCTCTTGGCCCGCACGCCGTCCGGCAAGGTCTTTGAGACCGCCGATTTCGAGACGTGGGCCGCCGCCAGCGTGGCCGAGACCAACGCTCCGATTCCAGCCACCCCCGCCCGGCTGCCCGAGCCTGGGGCGCGCGTGGTCTCCACCGCCTCCAATCCCTCGATCCTGTACTCCTTGGGACGGCAGTTGCTCCGCTCCGAAGACGGGGGGCATTCCTGGACCAACCTCACGGCGTACAAGTCGGAATCCGTGGTGGGTTCCGGCCAACACAGCCTGGCGATTTCGCCGGCCGACCCGAATCAACTGGCGCTGGCCAACGATTACGGCGTCTGGCGGTCCATGGATGGCGGGCTCTCCTGGGCCGGGTTGAACCGCTCTCTGCCGAACCTGGCGGTGCGGCGGATTCTCTCCACACCCAGCGGCACCGCGGGCACGCGCATCCAAGTCGATGGCCTGGGGGTTTTGGAGTTGCCGCCGGGCGGCTCGGTCTGGGCTCCGGCGCCGGCAGCGGAACTGCTCAATGAAGCGGTGCTGCGCCAGCGGTATTCGGCGGTGCTTCGCGCCGAAATTACGGTATCCGGCTCCTCCGGCGACGTGGTGTATGCCGGCTCTTCCGATGGCCGCATCTGGGTTTCGTTCGATGGCGGTCGAACCTTCCCCGCTCCGCCCTGGCAGGCGAACGGTCCGGTGGAGCGCATCTTTGTGGACGCCGCCGAGCCGCGCGTGGCGCTGGCGGCGCTGGCGGGCGATCGGGGCCCGCACGTGCTCCGCACCACCAATTCCGGCGCCTTCTGGGACCCCCTGGACGGCAACCTGCCCGACGCCCCCGCGCACGGCGTCGCCGCCGAGCGCGCGGCCGGCGCGGTCTATGTGGCCACCGACAAGGGCGTGTTCTTTACCCGCGTCGATTTGGAAAATGCCAGCCAGCCCGATTCGGTCGTCTGGACGAGCCTGTCGGACCGGCTGCCGGCCGCCGCCGCCACCGATGTGCGCCTCGATCCGGCGGGCGTGCAATTATACGTCGCGCTCGATGGTCACGGCGTGTACGCCGCGGCTGCGCCGCATCGCCTGCGCAATCTGCGGATCGTGAACGCGGCCGATTTCAGCGCCCGCGCCGCGGCGCCGGGATCGCTGCTGAGCGTCATCGGCGGGCTGGTGAACGCGGCCCGCGGCGGCAATCTGGATTATCCGGTGCTGGCGGCCTCGGATGCCGAATCGCAGATCCAGGTTCCCTTCGAAGCCGTGGGGCCGAACGTGGCGCTGGCATTCGACACCAATGCCGGCCAGGTAACGCTGATCGAGCCGGTACAGCCGGTTTCGCCGGCGATTTTCGTGGGCCGCGACGGCGCCCCCTGGCTATACGACGCCGACAGCGGCCTGCCCATCGACGCGCGCAACACGGCGCACTCCAACGGCCGTGTGCAAATCATGGCGACGGGCCTGGGGAAGGTCCGCCCCGACTGGCCCACCGGCCTGCCTGCGCCGCTGGAGGACCCGCCGGTGGTGGCGGCCTCGATCCGGGCGTTTCTGGACGGATCGCCCATCGAAGTGTCGCGCGCCACCCTGGCGCCCGGCTACATCGGCTTCTATCTGATCGAGGTGCAACTGCCCGCGATCGCGAACGCCGGAGTGTCGGAGCTGCACCTCGCCGCCGCCGGCCAGGAATCGAACCACGTGCAGATCGTGATCGAGCCGTAGGATAGCCGGCCACCCGAACCAGCAGCAGGCGCACCTCGTGAGTGATCTACCAGAACGCCGTATCCGGACCAGTGCGACAGGTCGGCGACTTCTTGTTGGCCTGGATTCCTTGATTGGTGGGCAACAGGGCGGACGGTAAGGTATCCCCGCTAGGCCTTCTGGCCCTTTACTTTGGGCTGAACTCGCCCGTACCGGTGGCTCATCGCCACCCATAGGGGCTCGGGAGCGAATTGAGCCG
>Ga0181521_10002731_pt1 | contig 21119 bp, 18 predicted proteins | sample PEATcosm2014_Bin_32_FD_119764 | JGI IMG/M metagenome (GOLD analysis project Ga0181521, IMG submission 119764) | Peatland microbial communities from MTU Mesocosm Facility, Houghton, MI, USA - PEATcosm2014_Bin02_60_metaG | ecosystem: Environmental > Terrestrial > Soil > Wetlands > Peat | place...
GACTTCACCGCTTACCTCTGTTTGTTTGGGATCATGATGCTCGCCCTTTCCTCATTCGGACGCGAGATTGGCTTGAAAACCCTTCCCTTTATCCTGGCGCAACCTTTGGGGCGCTCTCGGATCTGGTGGACCAAGGTTGCCGTGCTGGCGGTCTTCATTGCGCTGGCCTTTGACGCCTGGTGGCTCTCCGACAGCCTCTTCTCCTGTTTCCACCGCGGCGTCCGGTTGGTCTCTCCAGATGTTCTGGCCAACGCCATATTGCTGGTGGCCGTCTTGACGGCAGGCGGCCTCTGGATGACCTTGCTGCTGCGCCAAGTCGCCTCGGCTCTCTGGCTTACCCTCCTCATTCCAATGGCCGCCACCATTGCCATTCAAACGATCGGCGGACTAGGCTGGATGCTCTTTGCGCTGCTGGGCCTGTATGCCGTGGCCGGATTTTTCCTGGCCCGCTGGCAATTCCTTCATTTCCAGGACACGGCCTGGACCGGCAGCGTCGTTTCACTGGGCCGCGCGCGGGCCGCCACGGAGCAAGGCGGCTTGCGCGAGCGCAGGCCCTGGGCGGCGCTGTTCCAGAAGGAACTCCAACTCCACCAGTTCACGCTGGCGGGAATCGCCGCGCTTTTCTTCTTGCATCTGGGTGTCGTGATGTTGCGCAAGGCCGGCGCCCATGTTTTTGGCCACACCACGCTTTGGTCCCTCGAAATGTTCGGCGGGATATGGCTCATCGTGCCGTTGCTGGCCGGCTCCCAAAGCGTGGCCGAAGAGCGCCAACTCGGCACCCTCGACGGCCTTTTGTGCCTCTCGGTTTCACGCAAGGTCCAATTTGCCGTTAAATTGCTTTTTGTGCTTGTCCTGGGCGGGTTGCTCAGCGCGGCGCTGCTCGGCGCAGTGGAAGCGGTGGCCCGCGGGATGGGCGCCGGGGTGGACCTGCAAGTCATGGGAATCCGCCTGGAGGGATCGGGACTCATCCCCGTCTTTTTGGTCTTCCTGACCCTTTCATTGATTGCCTTTTACGCCTCCACGCTGACGCGCAGCCTGGTGCAGGCTATGGCGGCGGGGATGGTTGCCACCTTTGTGTTTTGGCTCATTCACAGTATCGCAACCGATTCGCCCCAGGCGTTCAATGCCTTTGGATGGAGGTTGTGGCCTGCGATGGCCTATCCGGCACTGACCGCCGCCCTCCTCTGGCTGGCCTATGGCAACTTCCGATGGGTGTTCGAAAGCGAACGCCGCTGGCGTCGGAACATCCTTGGCTTGACCGCCGTCATCGTATTGATCTCTGGCGCGGCGGCGGCCCTTTACCATCGCGTCTGGGAACGGGTTATGCCGCTGGAGGGTGCCCACGGACCGGCGCGGCTGCCCGCGGGCAAACCCGCCTTGCTCTGTGGCCTTGGCTATCGCCTTACACGCGCGATCCTGTTGCCGGACGGCAGACTCTGGGAGGATGTGATTGCTGTCAAAAGCCTTTCGCTGGGCAGCGGCAAAAATCATTTCGTCAGCGGCTCGAATTGGGTGGCCGTGTTTCCGAACCTCAGCGACACAGTCGCGATTCGATCTGATGGAACTCTCTGGGTTTCCGAAAAACCGCTGGTTTCCGAAAAACCGCTGCCGTGGCCCTGGTTCGCCGAAGGCCCCCCGCAGTTGGTCCAATTCGGCGCCCAATCCGACTGGCAAAGCCTGGTGGGCGATTCCGAGTGGTCGTTCGTCCTCTTAAAGCGGGATGGCACATTGTGGCGCTGGGGAACCAACTATGGCTCTTCCAACGCCAGAATTTATCAGAACCCAGGGCTGCGGGCGTTCCTGCCGCATCAGCTCGGCGCGGATTCCGACTGGGCGCGGATTCTTCGGGGGGAGGGTCAAGTCTATGCGTGGAAACGGGACGGCAGCGCGTGGGAATTGCACGACGCCAAACCAAACCAGGACGCGGCGCAGAGAAGCCTTGAGGTGGAACTCTCTCCAGAGACAGCGGCCGCGCGGATGCCGGGTTTGGATCACGTCCAATTCAAGAGCCTCAACTGGGGTCCGTTCGTCCGCTCCTTCGAGATCGGTGTTCGTGATGACGGAACGCTGTGGTACTGGGATTGGTCTTCCGACGAGGAGTTGCGGCGCTTGAGCGCCTTATCGCCTGCCAGTGGCTTGGCTCCGCCGACCCTGGTGCAAATCGGCAATGAGACAAATTGGGTGGCCGTCGCAAGCGCATTCTATCAATTGGTGGCGCTGAAAACTGACGGCTCGATCTGGCAATGGAATCTCTACCCTCATTTCGACCGCGAAAGAAAGGCGTTGCAAAATCCCCCCGCGCGGTTGGGGACACACAGTGATTGGGTCTCGGTGGGTTGCGTGCAGGGCCAAATCGCGGCCCTGGCGGCCGATGGCTCGCTCTGGTGCTGGCCGGGAGCAGATCTGGGCGCGCGCTGGTATTGGGATCCCGACCAGTGGCTCGCCCCTTCCAGAAGGCCCGCCAAAATCGAAAACATCCTCGGCCCGCGGGAATAATCCCATCCAAATACTTGACATTGACCGGGTAGGGACGCCTCGCCGAGGCGTCCGTGGGTTGTTCTTACCGAGGCGGTCACCCCGGTCAGGCGGATCTTTATTTCATTGATTTATTTTTAATGCCCGCTCCCCCTCTTTTGATTATCCGGGCGTCCTCGTTCAGGCCAGAGTACCCTCGTGAAGCTAGGTTACAGTCCTGTCGTGCTGGCCGAAATGGAACAAAGTCCCTCCGGCCAGCCGGCGCCGCTCAACGGCGACCTCCGCCCCGGCCACATCCTGGACGGCCGTTTCGCCATCACCCAGGTGCTCAGCCGCGGCGGCATGTCCACCATTTTCAAGGCGGAAGATTTGCTCCAGGGCTGCCGCCCCGTCGCCCTCAAGGTTCCCCTCCAGAAACTGGGTCTGGATCCCAATCACATGCCCCGCTTCCAGCGCGAGGAAGAAATCGGCCGCCGCATCAGCCACCCCTTCGTCATGCACTTCATCCGGGACGTCGCCAAACAAAGCCGGCCCTATCTCGTCATGGAATTGCTCCAAGGCCACACTCTCTACCACGAACTCCGCAAACGCCCCTTCCTCCCGGAAGCCGAAGCCCTCCAGCTCGCCGGCCGCATTTGCCAGGCCTTGCAGTTCGTCCATAAACAGGGCGTCGTCCACCGCGATCTCAAACCCGAAAACATCATGCTTTGCCCGGACGGCTCCATCCGCCTCATGGATTTTGGCATCGCCCGCTCCGACCAGTCTCCCCGCCTCACCTTCGTCGGTTTCGCTCCCGGCACTCCCCATTACATGGCCCCCGAACGCGTCCAGTGCAAACGCGGCGACGCCCGCACCGACATCTACGGCGTCGGCGCCATGCTCTACGAAATGCTCACTGGCGTCATCGCCTTCGACCACGAGGACCCCATGGTCATCATGAACGCCCGCGTCACCGGCGATCCCGAAGCCCCGCGCAAAGTGAACCCCGCCCTTTCTCCGCAAGCCGAGGAAATTGTCCTGCGCGCCATGGAGCGCAATCCCGACAAGCGCTACCAAACCGCCGCCGAGATGAAGGCCGCCCTGGACGCGCCAAGTCAAGTAGAACTTACCGGCCGCTGCCGCCGTCTGGAGCCTCCCACCCGGGCCAAACGCTTCTGGCGCAAGGCCCGCCTCATCGCCCCGTGGATTCTCATTCCGCTGTTCCTCCAGGTGGTCGGTTTTCTCCTCCTCTGGCTTCACCTGGCCAAAAAGTGAGCGCGCCACAGTTTGAGCTCCGGCCTCAGGAATGAGGGGTTCGCTTTAATATGATTTTAACGCTTTTGCCCCTTCTATTTATGAGGGGCTTCCCGTCAGAGGCTTACAATAAGGATAATGAACATGAATGTTCCTGGCTTTCTTTCCTTCCTTGGGCCTCCGCCCGTTTGCCGACGCGGGCTTGCGGCGCGGCGCGCGCTTTCCAATAATCCATCCCGATTTTATTTATGAGCACAAAAGCTGAAATCAAATACTCCCCGCTGGTCCGCCAGGCCATCATTGATTCCTTCAAAAAACTCAACCCGATGGACGAGTTCAAAAACCTCGTCATGTTCGTCGTCTATGTCGGCGCCATCTGGACCACCCTCTACCTCTTTTGGCCCGCCAACCGCACCGGCTTCAACATCCAGGTTTGCGTCTGGCTCTGGTTCACCTGCCTCTTCGCCAACTTCGCCGAGGCCATGGCCGAGGGCCGCGGCAAGGCCCACGCCGACGAACTCCGCAAAATGCGCACCAAAACCATCGCCCGCAAACTCGTGGACGGCAAGGAAGTCCTCGTCCCGGGCAACGACTTGAAAATCGGCGAACGCTTCGTCTGCCAAACCAACGACTTCATCCCCGCTGACGGCGAAATCATCGAAGGCATCGCCACCGTGGACGAATCCGCCATCACCGGCGAGTCCGCCCCCGTCGTCCGTGAAAGCGGCGGCGACCGCAGCGCCGTCACCGGCGGCACCCGCGTCATCAGCGACCGCATCGTCGTCCGCGTCACCGCCGAAGCCGGCAATTCTTTCCTCGATAAAATGATCGCCATGATTGAAGGCGCCCGCCGCCAGCAAACCCCCAACGAAATCGCCCTTAACATCATCCTCGTCAGCCTCACCGCTCTCTTCATTCTCGTCGTCTATACCCTCCCGCCCTTTGCCCATTACAACGAAGCCCAGTCCGGCCAGAAAGACGCCGTCTTGACTACCCCTCCCGTCCTCCTCTCCCTCCTGGTCTGCCTCATTCCCACCACCATTGGCGGCTTGCTCAGCGCCATCGGCATCGCTGGCATTGACCGCCTCATGCGCCGCAACGTCCTGGCCACCAGCGGCCGCGCAGTCGAAGCCGCGGGCGACGTGGACGTCCTCTTGCTTGACAAAACCGGCACCATCACCCTCGGCAACCGCATGGCCACCGAATTCATCCCCGCCCCGGGCGTCAAAATCGAGGAACTGGCCGACGCCTCCCAACTCGCTTCCCTGGCCGACGAAACCCCCGAAGGCCGCTCCATCGCCGTCCTCGCCAAGGAAAAATACGGCCTCCGCGGCCGCGATATGGCCGACATCCAGGCCCAATTTGTTCCCTTCTCCGCACAAACCCGCATGAGCGGCGTGGATTTCGGCAGCCACGGCGCCATCACCCGCCGCATCCGCAAAGGCGCCGCCGAGTCCGTCTTCCTCTTCGTCCAGCAACAAGGCGGCGCCCGCGACAAAACCGTCGCTGCCGCCGTGGACGAAATCGCCGGCTCGGGCGCCACTCCCCTCGTCGTCGCCGACGGCTCCCGCATCCTGGGCGTCATCCGCCTCAAAGACATCGTCAAGGGCGGCATCAAGGAACGCTTCGCCCAACTCCGCAGAATGGGCGTCCGCACCATCATGATCACCGGCGACAACAACCTCACCGCCGCCGCCATCGCCGCCGAGGCCGGCGTGGACGATTACATCGCCCAGGCCAAACCGGAGGACAAACTGGCCCGCATCCGCAAGGAGCAGGAAGGCGGCAAATTGATCGCCATGATCGGCGACGGCACCAACGACGCCCCCGCCCTCGCCCAGGCCGACGTCGGCGTCGCCATGAACACCGGCACCCAGGCCGCCCGCGAAGCCGGCAACATGGTGGACCTGGACAGCAGCCCCACCAAGCTCATCGAAGTGGTCGAAATCGGCAAGCAACTCCTCATGACCCGCGGCGCTCTGACCACTTTCAGCATCGCCAACGACGTCTCCAAATACTTCGCCATTCTCCCGGCCATGTTCGGCACCCTTTACGCCCTCAAAGCCGGCCAGCACGGTCCCCTGGACAAACTCAACATCATGTACCTCCATTCCCCTCAAAGCGCCATTCTCAGCGCCGTCATCTTCAACGCCCTTATCATCGTCGCCTTGATCCCGCTCGCCTTGAAGGGCGTCAAATACAAACCTCTGGGCGCGGCCGTCATCCTCCGCAAAAACATGCTCATCTACGGCGTCGGCGGCATCCTCATCCCCTTCATCTTCATCAAAGCCCTCGATGTCGTTCTCGTGGCCGCCCATCTGGTTAGTTGATTTCACACCCATACCACGCAAAATCTATGAAAGTCCTCCTCCAATCCATTCGCCAAATCATCCTATGGACCATTATCTGCGGGATCATCTATCCCCTCGCCATCACCCTCATCGCCAATGTTGCCTTCAATGACCAGGCCCAAGGCAGCCTCGTCATGCGCGACGGCAAACTCATCGGCTCCTCGCTCTTGGCCCAACAATTCACCGGCGCCAACTACTTCTGGCCCCGCCCCTCCGCCTGCGCTTACGGCACTGGCCCTTCCGGCCTCGTCCCCTCCGGCGCCAGCAACCTCGGTCCCACCAGCGGCGCGCTCCAAACCAACGTCATCAACAACATCAGCGCCTTCATCAGCGGCAACAACCTCCCCTCCAACACCCTTGTGCCGGCGGACATGGCTTTTGCCTCCGGCAGCGGTCTCGATCCCCACATCAGCCCCCAATCCGCCCAACTCCAGGTCGCCCGCGTCGCCGCCTCCCGCGGCCTGAGCGTGGACTCTCTCCGCCAACTGGTGGACAAATTCACCGAAGGTCCCCAATGGGGCTTTCTTGGCCAGTCCCGCGTCAACGTCCTCTTGCTCAACCTGGCTCTCGACCAAATGGACACAAAAAAGCCCGCCGCCCCAACTCCCGCCCGCACATAACAAAGTTGCCATGTCCGCCAAGCGCATTCTCGTTCCGCTCGATTTGTTGCACAGCAAAACCGACACCTTGCTTTACCTGCAACAGATGGCCCTCGATTCTCCCTTTTGCGCCACCTTGCTTTACGTCGTGGAACTGAACATCGCCCCGCCCGTCGAGCGCCTCTATCAGGAACTCCGGGACGAAGCCCAATCGTCCTTGGCCAGCCTCTCCCGCCTTTTTTTCGGTCACGAACAAGCCGCCCGCCTCTGCGTCCGCTTTGGCCGTCCCGACGAGCAAATCATCGCCGAAGCCGGTGCCAGCGATTCCGAACTCATCCTCATGTCCAGTTCCAGGCCCCGCCGCTGGCATCATCTCTTCCATTCCTGCACCGTTGAGCGCGTGGTCCAATTTGCCCCTTGTCCCACCTTGGTTCTGCCCCTTTCCTGGCAGGCCGCTCCCTCAAGCCGGCCCCGTCCCCTGGCCTCTCCCCAAAAGTCCGCCCGCCCTTCCGGCTCCCTGCCCCATCCCACCTGGGTCACCTGGGCCGGCGCATAATGCCATCTCTCTGCCTTGTCACGTTCCCGACACCATCGAGCCTGCGTTTGTCCTGCCCAGGAAGAACCCGCCTCCATTCGTCACGCTCTGAATCATCGCTCCCGTGCCCGTCGTCGTTGATGCTGACGCCATACGTACTGCCCAGCGCATGAGAGCCCGAGAAGCAAACCTCTTGAGAGGACGTCAGGATCCACACTGTCCTGGAGCGCCAAATAGGGCGTGAGACCATCCGCCAAGGTGGCGGTCGCATTGAGGGCCTTATTGAATTATGAATCTGCCAGGTGTAAATTCGGGCGGCTGGTTCTTTTGAAGAATTATTTGGCCATCAGAATGAGGACAATTGCCATAATGATTTTGGTCGCCCTGGCCCTTTCTGGTTGCGAGAAAATTACGCTCACACCAGCGGAGCATCGCCTTCAACGCCTTTGGGCCGACCCTCATCTTTCGGTCCGGGAACGTGCGACTGCTGTGAATCAGTGCTTTACCAATGGCACGCCAATTCGAAGAATCATTGAGGTGCTGGGAACGAGTTTTATCCGAGTTACCCCATATTCGTTGGTCAGCGTCGACGGGAGCAAGATTACCTGCTGGCTGGAATACAAATTCGGCGATGAAAGTGTCACCATCGACACCACGGCAGGATTGGGACTGGCAAATCCTGAGTCGTCCGACTTCACAGGGGCGGGATATTCGATGCCTCTCCAAAATGTGAAATACACCCCCAATTAGGCGTGGTGGGTACAATCCCATGAGTGCGTTTCCGGGGTATGTAAGGCCGCCCCCGCAAGCCGGCCCCGTCCCCTGGCCTCTCCCCAAAAGTCCGCCCGCCCTTCCGGCTCCCTCCCCCATTCCAACCTGGACCTCCTGGGCCGGCGCATAACGCCATCCCTCTGCCTTGTCACGGTCCCAACACCATCGAGCCTGCGTTTGTCCTGCCCAGGAAGAACCCGCCTCCAGTCGTCACGCTCTGAATCATCGCTCCCGTGCCCGTCGTTGTTGCCCTGCCCGCGCCGTTGCCGAACGTCACCGTCAACAAACCCGTCTTGGCGTTTATCGAGCCGGCCAATGAATTCGTCGGGATTTTTCCCAATTTCACCAGCGCGTTATTCTTGCCCACCGCCACGTTGAACGTCAGCGGGGGCATCAGTCCGCCACCGGAAAGCTCCAATTGAATCGCCGCTCGGCTGTTCCAAGCGACAAGCAACAAAAAACGCATTATTCCGAATACTCTTCGACCTTCATTCCGTGAATTTCATTCGGGTCTGCTTATCCAGCTTGCGAAGTCTTTCGACCAGGTCGCCGGGAGCGACAAAAACCATTTGCCTGCCACGCTTCTTCCAATCAAGGAGACCCCGTTTGCTCAAGGCCAACAAATCTGTGCGAGCCGTCTGATAAACGACGTTGTTGCTCTTCTGGTGACTGGCAATACTGTATTGCTGGAATGGATGCTTCAGGGCGTGGCCGATCAACTCCACCTGTCGGTGATTAAACAGGTCCAACGCCCTTATGTGCGACTCCATCTCACGCACCTCCGCAGTCTTGCGGTTAATGTAGGCATGAAGCCCGTCAATTGCCTGTCGCATGACCTTGGTTTGCGAGACGATGAAATAGGTCAGGTCGTTATCGTCTGTTTCTGTGTAGAGAAAAGAGCGGCCATACTTGATTGGGGCTTTTCTCAGGATGTTGGAAATCGAGATGAACTCGAACAGCCAATACCCGCTCCGAAGCATGGACCAGTAGAACAGCGCCCGGGCCGTTCTTCCGTTGCCATCCACGAACGGATGGTCGTAGGCCAGCCAGAAATGCAGGATGATGGCGCGAACCACCGGATGAACGAAGAAGCTCGGCGTCTTGGCATTTGCGAAATCGCACATGGTGTTCAGCCGAGCTTCCAATTCCGCGGCTGGCAGCGGCTCATGGAAAACCTGGCCGAAATCATCACCCACCTCCCGTTCCTCCTCCGCGCGACGAGGCCGCCCTGCTGCCGTCGGATCTTCCAGTGTCTTTTCTGTCACCATCCGGTGGATGTCGAAAATCATTTTGGCTGACAACGTCTCTTCTTTCAATTTCGTGATCCTCTGCATCGTCACAAAATTGTTTAGAATCATTTGCTCGCTGCGGTCGCGCGGTCGTCGTCCTGTACGGATCATTTCTTTGGCCACCTCGCGTGTTGTTACCGCGCCTTCCAACTGGCTGGAAGTGATGGCCTCCTCCATCAGTGACCGGATCAGGTAACGATCGCGCGTTTGCGGATTGGTGATCGGTTCAGGGATGCCAATCGAACGCCCCGCTCCGACATCAATCGCGTGCAACTCCTGCTGTACGAGGTCGGGGGTGCAGAAACGAAACGGTTTCCCATTCTTGTCATTCAATGGAATAGACTTCAGCACACCATTCCTTTGCAATTTAATGGCGAGCCACCATTCTTCGAGCGTCAAGCCTTCGGGGGGTGGGTAATGCCTGAGCTTGTCCCAATGCTGGTAGTGTTCAGATGCAATTTGCAGACCGACCGAGTTCAGAATGGTGCCAAGGCGCTCTCCACTCACACCTCCTCGAATCAGTTCCAAATACGGCGGCGGCTTTTGAGGAATTTTCATAAATTATTTCAAAATGTCAGCCAACTACTATTTAATTCAAACTTTACTATTCCCCGGCAACTACTAAAACGCAAGCAATTAGTTTTTAATTGGCATTTGGTGACAGGCATCCCTCGCCTCCCGAAGCCTACGTGATCGGAACAGACTGAATATAAGCAGTTTACAAATCAGCGCAGTGTCCTCACTATTGACACTTTGGAGGTTGCGCGGATTGACATAAACATCCTTGAAAATGAAGCCGCCGGGGAATTGAAAGAATCGGCATAAAACCCTTGCGCGAGCCTTGGAACGACCCACCAAACAGGCATCAACGGCTTGACCGTTTTGTTCTTGCAATTCAATCCGCTCGCCAGTTTTTGCCCCTTTCCGGACTGAATTCCGCTCTTCAAAACCTCCGATTTCTCCGTTTCCTCCGTTTTTTTCGATTCATCCAGCATCTTCCGTTTCCATCCCGGATCGGCCACTGATCAACCGCTTCATTTAAGTTCCTAATCTATCACCCTTGTGTCACCACCGCCCTCTCCCAGCCGTGCCTGGTCTAAAGCTTCCATCCCAGGCGCTCGCGCCCGGCACGGTAAAGCAAGCCCAGCACCCGCATTTCCGCGGCGGAAATATACAAAAAGAAAAACTGCCCCAGAAGGTGTTGATAGATCGGATAGCTCAATAGCGGGATGGGCAACTCCCGAATCCACTGAGCCGAGTGAAACGTGGCGCCCATCAGCACAATAAACAGCACACAGTACACCGCATATTCCCCGGGCACCCGCAAGATCGAAGGCACCACCACTTGCGGACTCATCCCCGCCCACGAACCGCAGATCGTCACCGCCAGCAGCGCCATCCCGAAGTAACAGAAGCCAACAATCCCCAAACACAGCGTCAGCGCCCAAACCCCCGATCCCAGATACATCCGGCACAGCACGGCGGGAGCCAGACAACAGGCCAGGATGGCTGCCAGCTTCAGAAATGGCTCCATGGCGTCGTACCACCAGCTTTCAAACGCCGGAAACGACGGCATCTCCTCTTCCCCGTTGGCGCTGGCGGAGATGATATTCTGCATATAGAGAAACACATATCCCGTCACCATCGAAGTGAAAATCATCCACAGGCCGACAAATGGATTCAAAAACATCATCCGCAAAAACGTCCAGAATCCGCGCCCAAGCCCGCCGGAAATCGCCAGCGCCGCCGCGATCCGCTCAAACGCCGGCAACAAATTGAACACCAGAAAGACAACGCTTCCCACTGCCAGCAGGATGAGTCCATTGCGTTTCAGCGGATACGCGAATGCGCCAGGCACCCGCTGATAGAAACTTCTCGCCGGGCCTGCCGCCACCCCGGCTCCGGCCTTTGGCAGTCGCATCGGCGGCGGCCCGGGCGGATTGGCCGCCACGCCCGCCAGGGGCGTCGAAGCCAGTCGAACCCCGCCTGGCGGCGCGGCTTGAGGATCCAAAACCACCTCCACCTCCCCAAGACGCGCGCACTGGCCCGGCAGCAGTGCTTTTTCCTCAATCCGCTGGCCGTCTATCCAAGTCCCGTTTGTCGAGCCGAGGTCCTTGATCCTTGTGCCATCCGCCTCCACCGCGATTTGACAATGAGCGCCCGAGACACTCGGATGATTGATTTGGATGCTCGCGTCGGGTGAACGCCCCACCTGATGAATGCCCGGCGGCAAGTCCAACTCTGCCACCGGCACTCCAGGCGCTTTGACGACAAGTTTTGCCATGTTTTTCAGTCTGTTAGCAGCTTTTCGGCGGTTTGCCCAAAATTATTTTTCAAATTGCCAATCTCAAGAATTTACTTTTCAAACACAAAAACTTCCCCGCCAGCCTCTTCCATCGAAAACCACAAAATGCAAATCGCTACCACCGTGGGAATGACATTTTCCCAAATCTGTGATTCAATCAAATCGAGAATAAAAAAGGAGGATATGCAAAGGTGGGGGAGGATCGAATGAGCAACCACATAATCGCAACAGGACAATCTCTACCATCATTATTCGCTGCCGGGCGGCCAGAGGGATTGGCCGATGTCCTGGCGGTAATAGCTGGAGAGGACCCGGATTTTGCGGATGTTTTCATAAGCGCGCGTGATCGCCCCTTCGAGCGTGGGGGCCAGGGCGATGACGTCGGCGATGCGCTGGCCGGTGGTGGCGAGATGGCCGGCGGGGTGGCGGGCCACTTCGTTCCACCACACGTCGCAAGTGAGTTTTCCGGCGATCTCCACCGGCAGTTGCGGGCCGGCCACCTGCGTGTACGGATAGCCGTAGCCCGCCAGCGTCAGGGAGCAGCCGAAGGCCAGGTCGTCGCGGAACTGCGGGCTGAGCTTCTCGTTGCGGGCCGTGCGCAGCAGGGTTTGCAGCGGGTTGCGCAGCAGACGCAGGATCATCGGGCCGGAGGTCACGCCGATGCGGATGTTGTATTCGATGACGAACCATTTGCCCGCCCGCTTCACGGCGGTGACCTGGATCGGGCCGTTGTACTTGACTTTGCGAAACCACGGCAGCAGAGGATGGAGGAATCGGCGGGCGAGGCCGTATTTGTCGCCGGGGTCTTTCTCCACCAACCCGCCCAAGGGCGCTCCGGCGATGACCCCCATGTTGCCGTCAAAGGCGCGCTTGTATTCCTGGTTGGTGACCAGGGAATAAATCCGGCCGGCGCTGACCAGGGCGATGTGCCCGGCCTCGGCGCGGCCCAGGTATTCCTGCAAGAAAACCCCTTCGGCATAATTCACCTGCTTGAGCCAGGCGCGGGTGTCGGCGGCGGTCTCGCACAGGATGGTGTGGACCGGACTGGAGGGCGAGCAGAGGGGGTTCTTGATGACAAACGGGCGGGGATGTTTGGCCGCGATTTTCTCGGCCTCCAATCGGTTGGAGGCCACATAAGCCCGCGGAAAGGGGACCTTCAAATCGGCGCAAAGTCTGCGGGCAAAATCGCGCTCGCGCTCAATTCTCATCCCCTCCCCGGTGGGGCCGAAAATGGGCGCCCGGCTTCGCAACAATTCTTTCGCCCACGGCGCCTGCGCCCAATCTATGGATTGCGGGATGACCAGTTCAACGCGCCGTTGGGCCAGGAGCGGACAAGGATTGGGAAAGGCCTCGCGGGAATAAACCGGCCCGACAAGCTGAGGCGAATAATGTCCGTAGTTCCGGGTCAGATAGGTGGAGACATCCGCCCCGGCTTCCAGCAGCGTCTGGCCGATGCTCTGGGCGAAGGACCCGACGCCAAAGAGCATCACGGAACGGCGCGGGCGTGGCGGGGAAGTTTTTTTTGTCATCACGGCGGGCCTGCGGCAACGCCAGTCAAGACATGCCAAGGGATCGCTTGACCGTTTCGACCAGCTTGGAGGGAGGATAGGGCTTTTGCAGGAAATTCAGGCCCTCTTCCAACCCCAGGTCCTTCCCCAGCAAATCGGTGCTGTAGCCGGAAGTGTAAAGGACTTTCAGCGACGGGTTGTCGGCCTTGAGGCGTTCGGCCAGTTGCCGGCCGCTCATGCCGTCCGGCATCACCATGTCGGTCAGGAGAAGTTCTATTTGGGGCTTCTCCTGGTTCCACAACTCCAGCGCCAGCGCGCCCGAGGCGGCCTCGAGCACTTCAAAGTTGGCTCGTTCCAGCACCTTTCGAACCAACATGCGAAGGCTGGGTTCATCCTCCACGACAAGAATTTTGGGTTTTTCGGCTATTCTTGAATCCACGGCTATCTTTTGGCCCCTTTCCTTTCTCGTGGCAAGACAAAAACTTGACAAAAACTTGCCGCCAACCGCCACGGGCGGGTTTTTAGAATTGCCGCAGGAAGCGCAAGTCGTTTTCGTAGAAAAGCCGAATGTCGTTGATGCCGTAACGAATCATGGCAATACGCTCGATGCCAAATCCGAACGCCCAGCCGGTCCAAATCTCCGGGTCGTAGCCCACGTTCTCGAAGACCTGCGGATGGACCATGCCGCAGCCGGCGATTTCGAGCCATTCCTTGCCCATTTTTTTGGTGAGGGAGTTGGAGAAATCAATCTCAAAACTCGGTTCGGTGTACGAAAAATAGTGGGGCCGGAACCGGATTTTCGTCTCTCCGCCCAGCAATTGCCGGAACACAAATTCCACCGTCCCTTTCAAATCCCCCGCCGTCACCTCCCGGTCCACGTAGAGACCCTCGATCTGGTGGAAGGTCGGATTGTGGGTCGCGTCGGGAGTGTCGCGGCGATAGACCCGGCCCGGCACCAAGATCCGCACCGGCGGGGCTTGCTTTTTCATCACGCGGATTTGCACCGACGAAGTGTGCGTGCGCAGGAGCAGTGCATCAGTGTCCTCGAGATAAAAAGTGTCCTGGACATCTCGCGCCGGGTGGTCAGCCGGCGTGTTCAAGGCGTCAAAGCAATGATACTCCGTCTCCACTTCCGGGCCGTCGGCCACGGCGAAGCCGATTTTGCGAAAACTGCGGACGATGTCCTCGGTCACCTGGGTCAGGGGATGGAGTTTGCCTAAGGGGCGGCGGCGTCCGGGCAGCGTGAAATCGGTGGGTTCGGCGGGCAGGGCGGCTTTGAGTTGCAAATTGTGGCGGCGGGCAGTCATCGCCGCTTCCAGGGCCGACTTGGCCTGATTGATGAGCTTGCCGGCGGCGGGGCGTTCTTCTTTGGGCAAGGCGGCCAGTTGTTTCATCAGCGCGGTGAATTCTCCGTGGGGGCCTAGCCAGGTTCCCTTGGCCTGCTCCAGCGCGGCCAGATCGCCGGCCGCCTGGAATTCGGCCAGCGCGGCCTCTTTCAGCGGCTCTATTTCGGCAAGGAGAGACATAATCTAAAACCCTCGTCCGATTGGATGGCGGAGGGATGCCTCCGCCACGGCAAATCAGGCCGTCTTGGCCGACTTGGCCTTGAGGGCGTTCTGGGACATTTGCACCAACTCCTGGAAGGCCGCGCTGTCTGTGGCGGCCAGATCGGCCAGCACCTTGCGGTCCAGGGCGCACTTGGCGGCTTTGAGGCCCTCCATAAACCGGCTGTAGGTCATGCCGGCGGCCCGGGTGGCGGCGTTGATGCGAACCTGCCAGAGGGCGCGGTAATTGCGTTTCTTGGTTTTGCGGTCGCGGTAGGCGTATTGCAGGCCGTGATCCAAGGCGTCGGAGGCGTAGCGGTAAAGTTTGGAGCGCTTGAGGCGGAAGCCCTTGGCGGCTTTGATGGTGCGCATCCGGCGCTTGCGGGAGGCGGGGGAATTGGTGACACGCATGGGAACTCAGGGGGAAAGGGTTAATGGCTGAAGGGCAGATTCTGCAAAATGCGGTAAGCATCCGTCGGGTCCACTTGTTTGGAGGTGCCGAGGTTGCGGCGGCGCTTGGGTTTTTTGATTTGGAGGAGGTGGCGTTTGCCCGCGCGGGAACGCATGACTTTGCCGGTGCCGGTGATCCTGAACCGTTTGGCCACCGATTTCTTGGTCTTAATGCCTTTTGGTCGTCGCATAATCTGTCTCTTAAAAAGAACGCGCAATATAGGGCCGCCGCCGCCTGGGCGCAAGAGGTTTCTTGGTTTAATTGCGGAGCGGCACAGGGCGCCGGAAAGTTTTTATAAATAAATTCACCGGCTTCATGCTGGCTTAAGGTGCCCCGGAGTAAGGTGGCAGCATGAAGATTAAATTGGATTGCCGGCTGCGCCCCGCCTGTCGCGAGACCTCCAGCCGGCAGCCGCAGAATGACAAAGCAAGAAAGGAAGACACATTATGAAGACAATGACAAAAGCAATGCTGGCCGTGTTGGCGCTGGGCGCGTCGGCATGGGTAGTGATGGCGCAGGATGAGAACGGCCCAGGCCCGGGCGGGCCGGGCGGGCCGGGGCCTGGAGGGCAATTTCACGGCAATGGCGGGCCGGGTGGTCCGGGCGGCCCCAATGACGTTGGTCCCAGCGGCCCGGGCGGGCCTGGGTGCCCTGGTGGCCCTGGTGGTCCCGGCGGCCCTGGTGGTGGCCCGCCTGCTGGTGGTTTCGGCCCGCCTACTGGCGCCGGTGGTCCTGGTGGTGGCGGCCCGCCTCCGGGTGGTCCCGGTGACTTCGGCCCGCCTCCGGGTGGTCCTAGTGGTTTCGGCCCGCCGCCTGGTCCTGGCGGCCCGGGTGGTGGCGGCCCGCCTCCTGGTCCTGGCGGCCCTGGTGGTGGCGGCCCGCCTCCTGGCCCTCCGCCCGCTGATCAATAACCAAGATTGAACGCGCGCCGAATCAGATTGCCCATCGGCAGCCAGCCCCGGTCGCAGCAACCTGCGGCCGGGGCTTTTGATTTTTAACCCGGCCATCAAGAATCATCCCAGTCACTGCGGATTGTTCGTCGTGCCATCGAACTGGGAGGAGGTTTTGAGCCATTCATTACGTTGCAATTACGCTGTTTACAGGATCAAGCGGGGATTTCGGGCGTGTGGTTTCCAGGAAACCGGCGGGATGGAATGGGCGTGTACAAAAAAAACCGGGCTAAATGATCAGGGGATGATCAAGAAGCCCGGGGAATTTTCGAATTTGGTACAAATGTAGTTTATGGGGTTTCCCGGTTGCTGCCTGTACCTAACCGCAACCGAAATCACATTGGGCAAAGAAAGAACAATTTTTACATTTTTGCCCTCAAAATCAAAATCCGACCCTTGCATTAAGAAAGCATCATTTGTTTCATTAGTCAAGACATTCTTTCACTTATTTTTGTTCAAAAAAAAGTGCAATATTTTTTCAGATTCCTGTTTACACGCCGTCTTTGGTTGCTAGTATCCCCTGAGCGGCGGCATGCCTCCGCCAGACGAAGGACAAGCCCATGAAAAAAATAGACGCGATCATTAAGCCTTTCAAACTCGAAGAAGTCAAAGAAGCCCTGGCCGGTGTGGGCATCCAGGGCCTGACGGTTTCGGAGGTGAAGGGATTTGGCCGGCAAAAGGGCCACACGGAGATTTATCGCGGCAGTGAGTACACGGTGGATTTTCTGCCCAAGATCAAGATTGAAGTCGTGCTGGCCGACTCCCTGGTGCCGTCCGCGGTGGAGGCCATCGTCCGCTCCGCCAAAACCGGGAAGATCGGCGACGGCAAAGTTTTCGTCAGCAACATTGAAAGCGCCGTTCGCATCCGCACTGAAGAGTCGGGCGAAGAGGCGCTGTAATGCAACCCCCTCCCGCCTGGAGCGTGGAGTGTCCGTTTGTCCCCTGAACCTGAAACAAAACCAAGCAAAACCCAATAAAACCGTTCCATGAACACCCCAAAAAGCGTATTAGAACTCGCCAAGAAACGCGCCGCCAAGATGGTGGACGTGAAATTTGTTGATACTTTCGGAACCTGGCAACATTTCAGTTGCCCGATTTCCGAGTTGACCGAGGAAAGTTTCACCGAGGGCCTCGGCTTTGACGGCTCTTCCATTCGCGGCTGGAAGTCCATCGAGGCCTCCGACATGCTCGCCATGCCCGACCCCAACACCGCCTTCATGGACCCCTTCTGCGCGGTGCCCACCCTTTCCCTGACCTGCACGATTTCCGAGACGGGCACCAAGGAGACTTACACGCGCGATCCCCGCGGCATCGCCCAGCGCGGGGAAAAGTATCTCCTGTCCACCGGCCTGGCCGACGCCGCCGTGTTCGGGCCGGAGGCCGAGTTTTTCATATTTGACAGTGTGCAGTTCGACGCCAAATCCAACGGCACGTTCTATTCCGTGGACTCGGAGGAGGCCATCTGGAACAGCGGCCGGGACGAAGCCCCAAACCTGGGCAACAAGATCCGCCATAAGGAGGGCTACTTCCCGGTCGCCCCGCTGGACACCCAGCAGGACATCCGCACCGAGATGTGCCTGGTGATGGAGGAACTGGGCATGAAGATCGAGCGGCAGCACCACGAAGTGGCCACCGGGGGCCAGGCGGAGATTGATTTTCGATTTGACACACTGGTGCAGAGCGCCGACAACATGATGATCTACAAGTACGTCGTCAAGAACATCGCCCGCAAGCACGGCAAGACGGCCACGTTCATGCCCAAGCCGCTCTTTGGGGACAACGGTTCGGGGATGCACACCCATCAAAGCCTGTGGAAGAACGGCAAGCCCTTGTTCGCCGGCAAGGAGTACGCGGGCCTGAGCCAGATGGCGCTGTATTACATCGGGGGCATGCTCAAACACGCCAAGGCCCTGTGCGCCCTGTGCAGCCCGACGACCAATTCCTACAAGCGGCTGGTGCCGGGCTACGAGGCGCCGGTCAACCTGGCTTACAGCGCGCGCAACCGCAGCGCGGCCATCCGCATCCCCACCTACAGCGAGAACCCGAAGACCCGGCGCATTGAATATCGTCCGCCCGACAACTCCGCCAATCCGTATCTGTGCTACACCGCGATGCTCATGGCGGGGCTGGATGGAGTGCTCAACAAGATGGAGCCAGGCGAGCCGATGGACAAGAACATGTATGATCTGCCGCCGGAGGCATTGAAGAAAGTGCCGCAAGTGCCCTCCAGCCTGACCGAAGCCCTGGACCTCCTGCAAAAGGACCATGCGTTCCTCTTAAAAGGGGATGTCTTCAGCGTGGACTTTCTGGAGATGTGGATCGAGGCCAAGCGCAAGGAGTCCGACGCCCTGCGGCTGCGCCCGCATCCGTACGAATTTCATCTTTACTACGATGTGTGATCGCCCCAAGAACTTGAGGCGGGGGAATGGGGCGCCGGGGAGGCGCCTCTTTCCAAGCCGGACCTAGTGAAAGAAGCTGAATCAACGTCAAAGAGGCTGAAAATCAACGGTTTTCCCGATGTGAATAAGTCGTGGATAAGGTTTAATATGTTCTTCTAGTCAGGCGGGGGCTTTTTGCATAGAACAGTCATAGCTGATCCAACAAAAAGAATCATGGCAGAAAACATCTCCGCAACTCGCGTGAGCGCCAGGATCAAGAGCGTTTTAACATGTTTATAATCAATTACTTGCAACCTGACAACCGACGCTGTGACGGGAAAGTGACAAGAGCGCGTCAATTTCCCGGCAAAGCAGGGCCTGAGAACGCCTTTCCAGGCGCGGCTGCGGGGGAAATCCGGGGGCGGGCAAGACTGTGGTGAATAATTGCAGGTATTTGAGGATTCAGCCCTAAAGCCAATGCAAGCATCTGTCGAGACAATTTGGTCGTCGGCGCAGCAGTCCTTGCGCACGATGCTCAACCCGGACATCTATAACCTCTGGTTTCTTCCCGTCAAGGCCTTGGGGCTGGAAGGGGACACGATCGTGCTGGAGGTAGCCAATGATTTCTGCGAAGTCTGGCTCAAGGACAATTACCTGGGTCTGATTCGCGATGTTCTGGCGCAGGCCTGTGGGCAGATCTTGCAAATCCGGTTTCACGTCAGCGAGGGCGGGTCGTTGGCGGCAGGCCCGGACGGCAAAGCCAAAAGCAAGGACGGGGCGGAGCCGGCGGAACGGCCCGGCGCGCTGGCGCGCGAAGCGGCGGCATTCAACCCCAAGAACACTTTCGAGACATTTGTGGTCGGGGAAAACAACAATCACGCGCACGCCGCCGCCATGGCCGTTTCGCAGGCGCCCGGCAAGTCCTACAATCCACTCTTTCTTTACGGCGGGGTGGGTTTGGGCAAGACCCACCTGCTGCATGCCATTGGCCAACATGTGGCCACCCACAAAAAGGGGGCGCGCATCACGTATCTCTCCTCGGAAAAATTCACCAACGAATACATTGACGCGCTCCAAAACAACCAGTTGGTGCGTTTCCGGCGCAAATATCGCCAGGCGGACGTGTTGTTGATAGACGACGTGCAGTTTCTGGCGGGCAAGGAGCGGATCCAGGAGGAGTTCTTCCACACGTTCAACACCTTGCACGAGGCCCGCAAACAGATCGTGCTGACCTGCGACCGGCCCGCCGCGGAAATCCAGAACCTGGAGCAACGGCTGGTTTCGCGGTTTGAGTGGGGGCTGGTCACCGAGTTGCAGCCGCCGGACGTGGAGACCCGCCTGGCGATATTGCGCAAGAAGGGAAAAGCGATGGGGGCGGAACTGCCGGAGGAGATCCTCAATTTTCTGGCCAACCGCATCCGCACCAACATCCGCCGTCTGGAAGGCGCGTTGATTCGCGTCGCCTCCTTCGCCTCCTTGACGGGCAAGAAGCTCACGTTGCAGGTGGTGGAAGGTTTGCTGCGCGAGGTGCTCCACGAGGAGGGGCGCTACTCGGTGAACATTGATTGCATCCAGAAGAAGGTCGCCGAACATTTTGACATCCGCCTGGCGGACATGACCAGCAAGCGCCGGCCTGAGAACATCGCCTTCCCGCGCCAGATCGCGATGTTCCTCTCCCGGCAAATGACGGAAAGCTCGCTCAACACCATCGGGGAGGCTTTCGGCGGACGGGATCATGGCACCGTTCTGCACGCCTGCCGTCTGGTCAAGGACCGGATGGAGGTGGACGCCCAGGTCCGGCAAGTGGTGACTTATCTGGAAAAACAACTCCTCAGATAATTCGGGTGGATGGCGCCCTGCCGCCGAACGGCTCATCGGCGAGCGTGTCCGCGAAATTGTGCCGATGCCTCAGGGCGCCGCCGAGAGCGTCCACACGCATTGGTCGGCCAAGGCCTGGCCGTTGCGCGCGGCCCGGGCTTCGATCTTGTTTTCGCCGGGTTTCAACGCGACGTCCTTCCAGAGGAGCACACAGTCGGCCCCGGCGTTTTTTTTGCCCAGGGAAGCGCCGTTGACCAACAACTCGGCTTCCGGCGCGTTGCAATAGAGTTTGACGTCCGTCACGGCATTGGTGCGCTCGGTGAACCGGCGGTCGGTGATGTAACACACCGGCTGGTCCGACCAGTTGGCTTTGTAGAAATAAAAGGCGTCTTTCTTGATCTGGCGGTCGCGGGTGACAAGTCCCTTGTCGTTGAGACCCGGCTGGCCGCCTTCGTGCCTGGTGTTGACCGCGAAGTCAAACATGCACCAGACGAAGCTGCCCCAGACGAAAGGCCGCGCCTTGATGGCCGCCCAGGCGGCCTCGTGGACCTGCGCCTGCCATTCTTCAGGATGCCACGGGCCGGTGGTCGTGGGCTGTTTGGGGTTGTCCTCATGCTGGCTCGTGTTCGCGCCGGCGCCGTACTCGCTCACGCAAAATCCTCCGTTCCGGCTGTCGTTCCGGCGGGCGTCCAGTTCGCGGCCGAAATTCTCCTTGGCGCCGCTATACCAGCCGGCGTAGATGTTCCAGCCGAGCTGGTCGGGGATTTTGTTCATTTGCGGAATGTCTCTGGCGTTGGAGGCCGCAATGGTGGGGCGCGTCGGATCCTCGCCGTGCGCGATCCTGTCCAAATCCAGGAGTTCGGGGTGGGGATCGTCGCTGCGAGAGCCGATTTCGTTGAACAGGCTCCAGGC
>Ga0181521_10002734_pt1 | contig 21103 bp, 20 predicted proteins | sample PEATcosm2014_Bin_32_FD_119764 | JGI IMG/M metagenome (GOLD analysis project Ga0181521, IMG submission 119764) | Peatland microbial communities from MTU Mesocosm Facility, Houghton, MI, USA - PEATcosm2014_Bin02_60_metaG | ecosystem: Environmental > Terrestrial > Soil > Wetlands > Peat | place...
CCGGCAACCGGGATTGGAGGCTCAGCTCGCGAATTTCGCGGATGAAATCGCGTACAACAGTCATGATGTGGACGACGGCATTCGCGCGGGCCTGATCACCGTCGAGCAACTGCTCGAGGTGCCGCTGTTCTCGATGTACCACGCCGAAGTGCGCGAACGATACCCGACGCTGGCGGGCCGCCGGCTGGTGTACGAGATCGTGCGCCGCATGATCAATCGTCTCGTCACCGATCTGATCGATTCTTCCGCTGCGCGCCTGCGCGCTGCGGGGATCGCCTCGGCGGCGGCGGTCAGGTCGCAACCGGCGCCGCTGATCGGCTTCAGCGACACCACCCGGGACCTGAACCTCGCGCTCAAGATTTTTCTGCGCGAGCACGTTTATAAGCACTACAAAGTCAGGCGCATGACGTCCAAGGCGCGGCGCGTCATGACGGCGCTGTTCGACGCGTTTTTCAACGATCCCGGTTTGATGCCGGAAGAGCACCATGCGACCGCGACGCGACTCGACGGGCTGCTGGGACCCGCCGGCCGCGCGCGCGCGGTCGCCGATTACATTGCGGGCATGACGGATCGTTATGCCATTCTGGAACACCGCCGGCTGTTCGATCCGAGTGAAAGGACTTGACCAGTATGTTGAAGAACGATTTGTTGCTGCGCGCCCTGCTCCGTCAGCCGACTCCGCGGCGGCCGATTTGGGTGATGCGTCAGGCGGGTCGCTATCTGCCGGAGTACCGTGCGACGAGGGCGCGGGCGGGAAATTTTTTGGCGATGTGCACCAATCCCGATATTGCCTGCGAAGTCACCTTGCAACCGATCAATCGATATCCCCTCGACGCCGCCATTTTGTTTTCGGATATCCTCACGATCCCGCACGCCATGAATTTGGGCCTGCAGTTCGAGACCGGCGAGGGCCCGAAATTCGAGCGACCGGTGCGCTGCGCAGCCGACATCGATAAGCTGCATGCTCCCGATCCGGGACGGGAACTCAAATACGTGATGGACGCGGTAGCGCTGACCCGCCGCGAACTGGGAGGCCGCATTCCCTTGATCGGCTTCGCGGGCAGTCCCTGGACCGTCGGCACCTACATGGTGGAGGGCGGGGGCAGCAAGGACTTTGCGATCATCAAGCGCATGATGTACCAACACCCTCGTGAGCTGCATCGGTTGCTCGAGGTGCTCACCAAGGCGACCATTCTGTACCTTAACGCGCAAATCGCCGCGGGCGCACAGGCCGTGATGCTGTTCGATACCTGGGGCGGAGTGCTGACGCCGGCGCAGTACGGTGAGTTCTCCTTGCACTACATGGCCGAGATCGTCGGTGCATTGACGCGCGAGGCCGAGGGGCGTCGCGTACCGAATATCGTGTTCACCAAGGGCGGGGGCGCTTGGCTTGCGAAAATTGCGGCCATCGGCTGCGACGCCGTCGGCGTGGACTGGACCACTGACCTCGCCACCGCGCGCCGCGCCGTCGAAGACCGCGTTGCGCTGCAAGGCAATCTGGATCCATCGGCCCTGTTCGCGCCGCCTGACACGCTGCGCGCCGAAACATTGCGTGTGCTCGAGAGCTTCGGCGCCGGCAGCGGGCATGTCTTCAACTTGGGACACGGCATCACACCCGATGTCGATCCCGAGCGCGTGGCGGTGCTGGTCGATACGGTGCGCAATTACGCTTTGTGAGGCGCAGCGCGCCGACATTAACGCGGTCGAGGCGACCTTAATCCGATTCGCTCGCTGCGCGAGAAAAAATCAATCAAAGCGAAGCAGCACGCGCGGCAGCCCGCAATTCATCGCGCAACGCGCGTCGCAAGATCTTGCCCACGTTGGTCTTCGGCAGCTCGGTGCGAAAGTACACATGCTTCGGCACCTTGTAGCCCGTCAAGTTCGCACGGCAATGCGCGATCAAGGCTTCGGCCGTGAGCCCGGGATCTTTCTTGACCACGAATAATGCGACGGCTTCTCCGGAGTTCTCGTCCGACTGCGCAACGGCCGCGACCTCCAACACTCCGGGATTTTCAGCCACGACGCTTTCGACCTCATTCGGATACACATTGAAGCCGGAGACCAGAATCATGTCCTTCTTGCGATCCTCGATGTATACAAACCCTGCGGCGTCCATGCGGCCGATATCGCCGGTCCGCAACCAATCGCCGAACATCACCTTCTCGGTCTCATCCGGCCGGTTCCAGTAGCCGCGCATCAATTGCGGTCCGAACACGCAAATCTCCCCCACCTCGTTCGTGGCCACTTCCTTGCCGTTGTCGTCGCGAATCGAGATATCGGTCGAGGGTATGGGTAGACCGATCGAACCGTTGAAATCCAAGCCCATGGGATTGATGCAGGCCGCCGGCGCCGTCTCGGTCAATCCCCAGGCTTGCGTGAGAACGCTGCCCGTCACCTTCTTCCAACGCGCCGCAACCACTGCCTGCACCGCCATGCCGCCGCCCAGCGAGATGCGCAACGCGCTGAAATCCACGGACTCGAATCCCGGCGTGTGCAGCAGGGCGTTGAACAGCGTATTGACGCCGCTGATGAAGAAGAATTTATGCCTCTTGAGTTCGGCGACGAAAGCCGGAAAGTCTCGCGGATTGGTGATCAAGATATTTTGCGCACCCAAGCGCAGGAACAGCAGGCCGTTCGCGGTGAGCGAAAAGATGTGATAGAGCGGCAGCGCGGTGATGACGATCCGGCGCGCGTCCGATTGCAGCGCAGGCTTGATCCAGGCACCGGCCTGCAACACGTTGGCCACCATATTGCGATGCGTGAGTATCGCCGCCTTGGCAATGCCGGTCGTGCCGCCGGTATATTGCAGGAACGCAATGTCCTCCGGGCCGAGTGCGACGGGCTCGAGCTTGAGCCCGAGTCCCGATGAGAGCGCGCTCTTGAAGGTCAAGCTGCCGGGCATGCTCCATGCCGGTATCTGTTTGCGCACGTATCGCAGCACGAAATTCACGATCAAGCCGCGCGGCAATCCCAACAGGTCGCCGATGCGGGTCACCAGTACCTTTTTGAGGTCGGTGTGCGGCAACACCTGCTGCAGCACGTGCGCGAAATTCTCGACGATGACGATCGCTTTCGCGCCGGAATCCTTGAGCTGGTGTTCGAGCTCGCGAGCGGTGTACAGCGGATTGGTGTTCACCACCACCATTCCTGCCCGCAGAACCCCAAACAGCGCAATCGGGTACTGCAGGATATTGGGCATCATCAGAGCCACTCGATCGCCTGCCACCAGATCCGATTTGTGCTGCAGCCAGGCGGCAAATGCACGGCTCAGCTCATCGAGCTGTGCATAGGTCAGAGTCGCACCCATATTGGTATAGGCGGGCAGGTGACCATAGGCGGCACAGGCTTCCTCGAACATCTCCTTGAGCGAGGCATACGCATCGGGGTCGATATCGGTCGGCACACCGGCCGGATACTGCTTCAGCCAAATTCGATCCACGCAGGATGACTCCTCATTGTTGTCACGCGTGGTATAGCACCGGTTCAAGACGCCAGCAACGTCGTCAGCCGGCGAGTATGCTGGGTGCTCGAGCCGCATCGCTTCGATCGTTCTGAGTTGTCGGCAACACCGTAGGGAGCCGTCCATATGAGGATTTGGCGATTTTTCATCCTGGGCGCCTGCCTCGCGTTTGGGGGCTGCGTCCCCGGTTACGGCGGCTGTCTGTTTCTACAGCCCGTCAAGCATACGCTGACCGGGCGCGTGCACTTTCGCACCTATCCGGCGGCGGATGGTATCGACAATGTGCCGGTGCTGGTGCTCGATCGTGTGGCCTACCTGTACTCGCCGGCGCAAAGCCTGCTGTGCCAGGGGACCGACGAATTGCAGCTCGTGGGGATCTCCGAGTTCCCGGAGCGCGTCGTCGAGAACTCCCATGTCAGTGTACAGGGGACATTGTTTGGCCAGGATTCAGGCCACGAGTACACGCGCTTCTTGATGAATGTGATCACGCTATTGCCGGATAATGCGACCCACTAGGCTCACCCGGGCGGCGGCGGCCGGCGCCACGGGCGCCGCTGCAGCAGACACCGCACCCGCAGTCACGCCGGCGCCTGCAGCCGCCGCGCCGCCGCCGGCGCCACGGCCAAGTGCAAGGACGGCATCCGCCCCCGCGCGGTCATCGCCGCAGCAGCGGTTTCAGAATCGGCCAAACCGCATCGAGCAATACGGGTTGGCCGGATTGATTCGGGTGGATGCCATCGTCCTGCATGAGATTCGGAGACAGGGCGATGTCGTTCAGCAGGAAGGCCACGAATGGCAGTTTTTTATCGCGCGCCAGGTCGGAATACGCGCGACTGAATTGCGCGGTGTATTCCGGACCATAGTTGGGAGGTATCCGCATGCCCAATAGCACGACCTTCGCCCCAGCCGTTGCCGACAGCTCGACCATCTGCGACAGATTGTCGCGCATCTGCGTGATGGCCAGGGCGCGCAAACCGTCATTGCCTCCCAGTTCCAGGATCACGATGCCGGGGTGGTGCAGGAGTAGGGCGCGCGGCAGACGCGCCAGCCCCCCAGCGGTCGTTTCGCCGCTGACGCTGGCATTGACGACCTGGTAACCGTACCCTTCGGTCTTGAGCTTCGCCTGCAGCAACGCTACCCAGCCTTGCTCTACGCGAGACAACCCGTAGCCGGCACTGATGCTATCGCCGAAGACGAGGATCACCGGCGTCGCGGCATCTGCCGAGACTGCCGCCAACCACAGGACCGATAGGACGAAAAGCCGTTTCACGGGCGCTCCCGATGCAAGATCAAGTCGTTCTCGAAGCCAGGAATGTGTCAAAAACCGTGGCGAGCCCGGAGGGCCCGCTGACCATTCTCGCCGATGTCAGTCTCAGTGTGCGAACCGGTGAGACGCTGGCCATCGTCGGCGCTTCCGGCGCCGGGAAATCCACCCTGCTGGCGCTGCTCGCGGGGCTCGATTCACCGAGCACCGGGCGCGTGCTGATCGCCGGGGTCGACTTGACCGAACTCGATGAAGACGGCCGTGCCGCCCTGCGCGGCCGGCATGTGGGATTCGTGTTCCAATCGTTCCATCTGATTCCTTCGCTCACCGCCATGGAAAATGTCATGTTGCCGCTCGAGCTGCGTGCCCGCCGAGACGCTCGCCAGGCGGCGGCGCAGGCGCTGGAACAAGTGGGACTGACGCCGCGCGTCGCGCACTATCCGAAACAATTGTCCGGGGGCGAACAACAGCGTGTCGCGATCGCCCGCGCTTTCGTGACACATCCCGCGGTGCTGTTCGCAGACGAACCGACCGGCAATTTGGATACCCACACCGGTCAACGCATCACGGATTTGCTGTTCGAACTCAACCGCAGCATCGGCAGCACCTTGATTTTGGTGACGCACGACCGCGACTTGGCGCACCGCTGCGGGCGGTCGCTGGAACTCGACGCGGGCCATGCGGTGAGCGGGAGCCTGTCCGAGACACACTCCTGATGCAAATCCTGCGTTTCGCTCTGCGCAACCTATGGCGCGACCTCAAGTCCGGCGAGCTCTCGGTTTTGCTGCTTGCCCTCTGTGTCGCGGTTCTATCCCTGACCGCCGTCGGTTTCTTCACCAGCCGCATTTCGCAAGGCGTACGCGCGCAAGCGGCCGAGGTTTTGGCGGCCGATCTGCGCCTCGAATCGCCTCAGCCGATACCTTCGCGCTATTTTACGCACAGCCTCGAGCTCGGACTGAAGAGCGCGCAACTGCTGTCGCTTCCCACGGCGATCTTCAATGGTGATTTGAGCCAGTTGGCGGCGCTCCATGCAGTAACGGCGAATTATCCGCTGCGCGGGCATGTGCGGATCGCCGACACGCCTTTCGGCGCTGCGCGCATCACCGAGCGAATTCCCCCAGCGGGCGAGGTGTGGGTCGACGCGCGCATCATCGCGCAACTCAAAATCTCCTTGGGGGCCCAATTGCGCATCGGCGCGGCCTGGTTTCGGGTGACGGAAGTACTCGACTATCGGCCCGACCAGGGCACCGGTTTCGTCAATCTTGCGCCCGCCGCGCTGCTGAACTATGCGGACATCGGGGCGACTCAGTTGATTCAACCCGGCAGCCGCGTCACTTACGCCGCACTGTTCGCAGGCGCCGCGCCTGCGGTGAGCGAATTTCGCGAGTATGTGGTTACCACCAAGGCACCCGGCGAGCGCTTGCGCGAAGTCGACGAATCCAGCCGGCAGCTGAATTCCGCCATCGACCGAGCGAGCCGCTTCTTGAATTTGGCGAGCCTTGCGTCCGTATTGCTGGCGGCGGTTGCCGTCGCCATGGGCGCTCGGCGCTACGCCTCGCGCCACATCGACGCGGTCGCGCTGATGAAATGCATGGGCGCATCGCAACGTTTCGTGCTGTCGATTTCGATCATCGAGTTGACGCTGCTCGCACTGGCGGCGGTTGCGGTCGGCGCCGTGCTCGGGTATCTGGCGCAATGGGGGCTCGCGTGGCTGCTGCGCGATCTGATCCGGACCGAACTTCCTCGAGCGTCGCTCGCGCCGTTGGCCGTAGCGCTCGTCACCGTGTTGGCGATGCTGATCGGATTCGCATTGCCCGCTCTCCTGCAATTGAAAAACACGCCGCCGGCTCGTGTGTTGCGCAAAACCGTGACGGCGCCGCCGCTGCGCTTCGGCCTCTCCTACGTGTTCGCTCTCGCGGCGCTATTTGCGATCTTGTGGAGTTTGGTGCGCGATACGGAACTCGTGGTGAGCGTGCTTGCCGGTGTGCTGGGCGTGGGGGTGGTGCTGACGCTGGCCGGATATGGTCTGGTGCGATTGACGGGGCGGTTGCGCGGCGGAGTGGGCGTTGCCTGGCGCTACGGCCTCGCCAACGTTTCGCGCCGCGGCGGCGGCAGCGTCGTGCAAATCGTTGCGTTCGGTCTGGGACTCATGGTGCTGCTGCTGCTCGCGGTGGTGCGCAGCGACCTGCTTGCCGACTGGCGCCGCAGCCTACCCAGCGACGTCCCCAACAACTTCCTGATCAATATTCGACCGGAGGAGCGCCAGCCTTTGGAGAGTTTCTTCAAGTCGCACGGCTTCGGGGAGCCGCAAATGTATCCCATGGTGCGCGCGCGCATCATGGCGATCAACGGAGTGCCCGGCGAATCACTCAAGCTCGACGGCGATCGCGCGCGCGGTTTCTTGGACCGTGAGCAAAATCTGACTTGGTCAGCGCGACTCCTGGACGACAACCAGCTGGTCGCAGGACATTGGTGGACGGCGGCCGATGCCGGCAAGCCGTTGGTGTCGGTTTCGTCGGAGTATCAAGAGGCATTGCGGCTCAAACTCGGGGATACGCTCCGTTTCGACATCGCGGGAGAGACTCTCACGGTGACGGTCGCCAGTATTCGCAAGGTGCGGTGGGACAGCTTCCGGCCGAATTTCTTCCTGGTATTTCCTCCGGGTTTGCTGGACGGCGCGGCCGGCACGTACATGACCAGTGTCTATCTCACTCCCGCCGAGCGCCCGGCCCTGGTCGATCTGGTGCGACAATTCCCCACCGTCTCGGTGTTCGACGTGGATGCCATTCTCAAACAAATTCGCGACATCATGGACCGGGCATCACTGGCGGTACAGTACGTCTTTCTGTTCACATTGGCAGCCGGCATCGTCGTGCTGCTCGCGGCGGTGCAATCGACGCGGGATGAGCGCCGCTACGAAAGCGCGATGCTGCGCACTTTGGGGGCGAGCCGCAGCACGGTATTGCAGGGAGTCGCCGCCGAATTCTCGGCATTGGGATTTCTGTCGGGGACCTTGGCAGCCTTCGGCGCCAGCGGTGTCGGTTGGATTGTGGCGCGCCGGTTGTTCTCCCTCGAGTTCACGTTCGACCCCTGGGTGTGGGTGGTCGGCCTGGTGTGCGGAACGGTACTGGTGGGCGTGAGCGGCACGCTGGCCACGCGGCGGGTCGTGAATACGCCGCCCATCGTCACATTGCGCGACGAATGACTGCGAGCGCCTCGAGTGACCTGAGCTTCAGTGCACTTCCAGGATCAGCCAGCCCAAGGGAACCGGGGAGTCGATCTGCTCTGGGGCGTGCTGAGACGCGCGCTGCCGCGCCGGCACGAGCTGAGGCCGGGGCGGCAGGCCTTCGATGCGTACGGTGTAGATCCCGGCTGCAATCCCCGTGGTATTGAACGTCAGGCGCAATTCATTGTTCGAGTCCTTGATCAAGTTCTCGAGGATCAAAGCGCGTCCCTGATCCTGCTTGTCGACGATCATGCGGAATTGCATCAGCTGCGAATAGCTCATATCGATGTGCAAATTCATGAGCTGGGGTGCCGCGCGATCGACGACGACTCGCGCCCGCTCGATGCCCGGCGCGCGATCGGGCGATATCAGCAGGTTGCGTTCGATTGCCGGTTGCACGAGCGACCCTTGGTCTATCCGCGCCCGCGTGTCCTCCAGCTCGCTGCGCAGCAAGATGTATTTGCCCGTCAAGGTCCAGAAGGCCACCAGGCTCAGAAGCGTCACCACGCCCAAGCCGATGAGGACGTAGGGGGTTCTCCACCACGGCGGCGGCGGTTCCCGCAAGTCTAGCGGCTGGCCGCTCGCTTCCAGCAGCTTGAGACTCGCCTGTGCACGCTCCGACAGCTTGAGGTCGTTCAAGTATTCGGGATGCTCTCGGCACCAATTCTCGAGATCGCGCGCGCCCTTGAACGGCAGTTTGTTTTCAAGATAACGCTCGATGAGATGGTGATCTTCGATGAATTTTGCATCGAAGCGCGGAGCCACTGGCGCCTTCAAATCTCCTGATGCAGCAGTTCGAGCGTTCATGTCCGGGCAGTCCTTTCAGACCACCATGCTGCCGCAAGTACCGGCCCGCAATATGTGAAATATTCGGCAAAAGCAGCCGAGAATGCGGAGATGCATCGCAATTGCGTCACAAAATCGCGGTCTCGTGGGACGCCGCAGGTCCCAAGGCTACGCCATCGACGACATGCCGGGCCGGGCCGGCAAGTCCCCTTCCAATTCCGTCAAGGCCGCTTCACGCTGCGCTGAATCGAGGCGCCGCCAATCGATTTTGCCGGCATCGACCAAGCGCAGGCGCGCATCGTCGATGCGCGTGAGGCGACCCTGGCTGGGTACGAAGCGGCGCGCCAACTCGCGGGTGCGTCCCCGCCGCAGCAGATCGATGATGGCGCGTATGACCCGCGAATTGTTGGCTAGATTGCCGTGCAATTCATCGATGAAATAGCTTCTCAGCCGCGGCAACACCGCCATGGTCACGGGCACCGTGCCGTCGCCGTTCACACTGGAGCCGTATTCAAAGCCGCTCGCCGTGCGCCGCGCCGCGACCACAGTCTCTCGGTTGACACCGACGATGTGCGTCATGCGGGCATCCGGCGCCGCCAACCGCCGGCGGACCGCCCCTGCCTGTCGAAGCAACGTCGCGTCGGGTACCGGCCCGTCGCTCGGCCAACAACTCGGATCGAGCAGGTTTATCCGCAAGCCGCGTTGCGGCGGCGGCAACATGTGATAGAGGCCGGGGAACGTGCAGAACACCTTTTCCGCGAGGTACTCGGGTGAATGCCGGCGATCGAGACGCGACATTTTTCGCACGAAGGGGTAGGTGCCGCGCAAGGCTTGTACCGGAGCGAACGAACCCAGGTTGGGCGTGCCCAACATGATGAGCTTGCGCACGTAGCGCTTGGCCAACTGCTGGGTCGCGATGCGCGCGATCAGCCCGCCCATGCTGTGGGCGATCAATACGACGGGTTTGCCCTCGCCGGCGATGTGTTCGGCGAGCTCGGCTCCGAGCTCATCGATCCCGAGGCGCCAGTCGTAGGGAAAGAATTTCGCATCGAATCCCTCGATCTCGAGCTGCAGTTTCAGCTTTGCATAGGAGAAGAGCAGCACACCCATCGGCCGTATCGTCCTGCTCGACGGCAAGACGAGATCCTTCAGGCGACCCGCGGCGATGCGCAGCGGATCGATCCACAACACCTCTTCTCGAGCATCGCTTGGCGCACCACGGCGTGCCCCACCGTTGCGCTTCGCATGGCAGAGTCTCGAACCCATCATGCCGGGCAGTATCAGCACCTGGGGTGCGCCGGAGCGCTTGAGCTTGTGCGCGGTTGCGGCCAACGCGGACAGTTCCCCGTGAGCGGGCGTGCCGAAGTACTCGCGCAGACTGTCGCTGTGGCGTCCCTTGGCCAGCGCGTCGATCACTGCGGCGTCGTCCGCGTGAAACACCCAGTCCAGTTCCTCGGCGGCGCGTCTCGTGGTTCGGCGCGCGTTTGTTCGGTAATGCGGCATATTTCCCGGCTTGGCTGTTAGTTTCTGCCGGCCATGACGTGATCCACTACGTCACAAACCCCGGAGATGGCCGCAGCGCGCGTGCTCGATTTACGCCACACTGCGCCCACCGTGCGCGCCGGTGCCGGCTTGGCGAATTCTCGGATGGTCAGCCCGCGCTGCGAGCCGAATGGCGATTCGACGGCCAATTCAGGCAGCAGGGTAATGCCGAGGCCGGCGACCACCATCTGCCTCAAGGTTTCGAGGCTGGTCGCGCGAAAATCCTCCGCCTCGCGAATATCGACACGGCTGCACACTTCCAGCGCTTGATCGCGAAGGCAGTGCCCGTCCTCCAGCAGCAGCAGGGTTTGGCCCTTCAGATCCTGCACCTTGATGGTGGATTTCAGCGCCAGGGGATGGTTATTCGGGAGTGCGACCGTGAACGCCTCCTTATAGAGTTCCCGCGATTCCATTCCGTCCAGCGGCGCCGGCAGCGCCATGACCCCTAAATCGATTTCGCCGTCCCGCAGACGCTTGAGCAAAGCTTCCGTCTGGTGCTCGTACAGCATGAGGCCCAGGTGCGGCAAGGCTCTGCGGATCTTCTGCATGACGCGAGGCAACAAATACGGTCCGATGGTGGGGATTAGAGCGATTTTGAGCTTACCTCCAAGCGGGTCCGCGTTATTGCGAGCCAGCGCAATGATTTGATTTTCTTCATCCAACATGCGCCGCGCGCGCGCCACGATTTGCTTGCCCACCTCGGTGAGCTGGACATTCTTCGGGCGGCGTTCGACCAGCTTTACTCCCAGGTATTCCTCCAACTTCTTGAGTTGCGCCGACAACGTCGGTTGACTCACGAAAGTCCGCTCGGCGGCCCGGCCGAAATGCCCGGTCTCCGCCAATGCCACCAAATACTTCAGATCCTTGAGATTCATTGCCGGCCACCATCCAAAGTCGATAGATGTAGTCTATCAGATTGATATATTTAATTCATTTCATTAATCACAACGTCGCTGGCATCCTAACACTCAAGCTTTACTGGACCCACTGAGGAGATTCCATGTCACTGATCAATACAGAAATCAAACCCTTCAAGGCAACCGCCTATCACAACGGCAAGTTCATTCCGGTGTCGAACGAGGACCTCAAGGGCAAGTGGTCGGTCGTCGTCTTCTATCCCGCCGACTTTACCTTTGTCTGCCCCACCGAACTCGGTGACCTCGCCGACCACTACGCCACCTTCAAGAAATTGGGCGTGGAGATCTACGGCGTATCGACCGACACGCATTTCACGCACAAGGCTTGGCACGACACCTCCGAGACGATCGGGAAGGTTCAATATCCGCTGATCGGCGATCCGACTCGCACCTTGGCCCGCAATTTCGAAGTTCTGATCGAAGCAGAAGGGCTCGCATATCGGGGCACGTTCGTCATCGATCCGGCGGGCCACATCAAGATCATCGAAGTGCATGACAACGGGATCGGCCGCGACGCGAAGGAATTGCTGCGCAAAGTGCAGGCCGCGCAGTACGTCGCCTCGCATCCGGGTGAGGTGTGTCCGGCGAAATGGACTCCGGGCGACAAAACATTGTCGCCTTCCCTGGATTTGGTCGGAAAGATCTGATCGATCCCGATTGCACGCAATGCAAAGGAGACAACATGCTTGACGACAATTTAAAGGCACAATTAGCGGGCTACCTGAAGCGGCTCTCGCAGCCGGTCGAGATCGTCGCTTCGGTGGATGACGGCGACGAGTCGCGCGCGCTGCTCGCATTGCTCAATGACATCGTCTCGGCGTCGCCTCTCGTCACACTGGATTCGAAGCGCGGCGACACGCAGGTGACGCCGTCCTTTGCGCTGCGCCGCAGAGGAGAGGAGCCGCGCGTGCGTTTCGCCGGCCTGCCGATGGGTCACGAGTTCACCTCCCTGGTGCTCGCGCTGTTGCAGGTCGGCGGCCATCCGCCGAAGGCGGACCCTGCCGTTCTCGAACAAGTGCGGGGTCTGGAGGGCGAACTCCATTTCGAGACCTTCGTCTCCTTGAGTTGTCAGAGCTGCCCCGACGTGGTCCAGGCCTTGAATTTGATGGCGGTGTCGAACCCGAAAATACGCCACACGATGTTCGACGGCGCGCTATTCCCGGACGAGGTCGAGCGGCGAGGGGTGTTAGCCGTGCCTGCCGTATTCCTCAACGGTCAGCCGTTCGCTCAAGGCCGCATGGAACTCGAAGAGATCGTCGCCAAGCTCGATGCCGCAGGCCAGAAGCGCGAGGCGGAGCGTTTGAATGCGAACGCACCGTACGATGTGCTCGTTGTCGGCGGCGGCCCGGCGGGCGCGGCAGCCGCGATCTACGCGGCGCGCAAAGGCATACGCACCGGCCTCGCGGCGGAGCGTCTCGGCGGCCAGTTGCTCGATACCGTCGGCATCGAGAACTTCATTTCCGTCAAGGAAACTCACGGGCACACGCTGGCCACGGGGCTCGAGCAGCACGTGACCACCTATGACGTCGACGTGATGAGCCGGCAGCGCGCCGCCGCGCTGATACCCGGCGAGTTGATCGAAGTGAAGCTCACGAGCGGGGCGGTGCTCAAGGCCAAATCGGTGGTCATCGCCACCGGCGCGCGCTGGCGCGAGATCAACGTGCCCGGCGAGCGTGAATACCGCAACCGCGGCGTCGCCTATTGCCCACATTGCGATGGCCCATTGTTCAAAGGCAAGCGCGTGGCCGTCATCGGCGGCGGCAATTCCGGCGTCGAGGCCGCAATCGACCTCGCCGGCTTGGTGAGCCATGTCACCTTGATCGAGTACGATGCGCAGCTACGCGCCGACGCCGTGCTCACGCGTAAGCTCGCGAGTTTGGCCAACGTCACCGTGCTGACGAGCGCCCAGACGACCGAGGTGAAGGGCGATGGGCAGCGAGTCACCGGCTTGGTGTACAAAGATCGGCAGAGCGGCGTGGCGCATATCGTGGAACTCGCAGGCGTTTTCGTGCAAATCGGCCTGGTGCCCAACACCGACTGGCTGAAAGGCACGGTCAAACTGTCGTCCCGTGGCGAGATTGAAGTCGATGCACGCGGGCAAACGTCGATGGCCGGAGTCTTCGCGGCGGGCGATTGCACCATCGTGCCGTACAAGCAAATCGTGATCGCCATGGGCGAGGGTGCCAAGGCATCGCTCAGCGCATTCGATCATCTGATCCGCACACCGCTGTCCGTGGCCGCCTGAGCGGCGCGGACGACCCCTTCAGGGAACCGGCGAGTACAATGGCGCAGTCCAGTGTCAGAGCGCCTTTATGTCATCAGTTGCACCGCCCACAAGATTGTCCTCCGGTGTCGTGGTCGTGAGCGTGCTCGAGCACAAGCTCAAGTTTCTGCTACTGCGCGCCTATCGAAACTGGGATTTCCCCAAGGGTCTGGTCGAGCCGGGCGAGGAGCCGATTGCGGCCGCCCTGCGCGAGGTCCGTGAAGAGACCACGCTCGATGACATTTCCTTCGACTGGGGAATGGTCTTCATGGACACGGGACCCTACAACAAGGGCAAGATCGCCCGCTATTACATCGCACGCAGCAAAGAGACGCAGATACGGCTACCCGTGAATCCGGACCTGGGCGTTCCGGAGCACCATGAAGCGCGCTGGGTGGATTACCACACGGCGTTGAGCATGGTGTCGCCCCGTTTGGTGCCAGTGATCCAATGGGCCTACGGCATCATCAATCACAATGCCGTTCCGGCGACGCGTGAGATACTGAAGTCGCCAGGTTGAACAACCGGCAGGCCATTTTGTCCTGTGTCCGCCACCGCGGCGACGCAATCATCACTCGCTTACGTATAGAATAGCCATTGAAATGTCGCGTCCGGCCCTCGTAGCCAATACAATCTATGCGCATCATGCACGTCATCCTTTCCCGCGGCTTCGCGGGATCCGAGCGCTATGCTGCGGAACTTGCCAGCTTTCAGTCCACTGAGCATGAGGTCACGCTGGTCGTGCGTCGCACGCATAGGAGCCGATTCGGTACGTCCATCGTGGATGCAGTCTCGGACCGGGTACGTGTCGTTACGGTCCCGACCTGGTGGCGCACACAGCGATCGGTCGAGCGATGTATTCAGGAATTCCATCCGGACGTCATTCACACCCATCTGCGCAGATCCTCACGCATCGTCGCGCGCGCGCGCGCCGACGCGCCGGCGGTCGCCACTTTGCACATTAGAGCGAACGGCCGACATTACTTTATGCTGGATGGACTCATTTGCAATGCCCACTGGCAGGTACGGGAGATTCCACCAACCTACCAGGGGCGAGTGTTCAAGCTGAATCAGCTCCTCACTCCCCATCGTCGGCTGAATGCGGCAGCGGTCGGTGCGCTGCGTGAGTCTCTCGGAGTTGGCCCGGAGCAATATCTCATCGGCGCTGTCGGACGTCTCGCCCATAGCAAAGGTCTCGACATTTTGATCGAAGCGTTTCGTGCCGCCGACTTGCCCGACGCGCGCCTCGTAATCCTTGGCGAAGGCCGGGAACGCCCCCGACTGGAACGGCGGCTCGGACCGAACATGTCGATACTGGGCTTTCGCAAAAATATTAAGGACTACTATCAGGCCTTCGACCTGTTTGTGTGCCCGTCACGCCGCGAGCCATTGCCGCTCGTCATCCTGGAGGCTTTCGATGCAGGCCTGCCGATCGTCGCCTCGACCGCCGACGGCTGTCGCGAGCTCATCGAGGAGTACGGCGGAGATCTTTTTCCGGTCGGCGATGTTGCGGCGCTGGCGGCGATCTTGCGGCGCCACGCTTCAGCGCCGCGTCAACGGCTGGTACCGGATCTGACGCCGCATTTCATTGAGAACGTCAATCGAACGATCATCGAGGTTTACCGCACGTTGATCGCCGAACGCAAGCGCCGCGCTGCCGGCGGCGGTCGAGCATAGACGGTGACAGGCTCCTCCTAGCCGAGGGTCACGACGCCGCGGCCGACTTCGAGTCGGATGGCCGGCGAAGGGCATCTCGTAGCTCGGGGTGAAAATGCGCACTCTGGCGTCGGCGCGCGACGAGGGCAGGATGAACGTCGTCTCCGACAAATTGAACTGACGCGCCAACGCCTCGAGTATACGTGCGACCGACCGGGTCGACCGCACGGCCTCACGTTGGCTGCAGCATGCTGATCGCTTACGGCCGCACCACCACCACCGGTGCCGGCGCCACCACGGCGACACGGGGACCGTAGTAGCCGCGATGGTAACCATAGGGGGCGACCACGCATCCCGACATTACCATTAAACTTAATGGAATCAATAACATAAGTAACCGCTTCATGTCTTTTCTCCTCACGTAATTCTGCGCCTCAGACAGAACAACGTGGGGGGTCGGCGGCGGATGACAGCATGAAGGATCCTTAAGGCGCGGGTGCAAGACTGCGTGGGATCGCGGCGCGGTGTCGCGCCTGCCGCGGCGCCTGAGCCTCGGCGAGGCGCTGCCCGACCGCAATGAATTAAGAATAAGTAATGTGGCTTCGGCACCGAACTCGAGGCCGGCCTTCAGGCCAAGGTGTGAAACACCTTTTGGACGTCATCGTCTTGTTCGAGTTTGTCGATCAGCGCCAGGACCTCCGCCGCCTGTGCTTCCGGCAGCTCGGTCGGCACGGAGCAAATGTATTCGTGCTCGGCCGACAGGGGCGTGATGCGACGGGCCTCGAGCGCCTCCTGCAGCTTGCCGAAATCGTTGAACGCACAGCGGATCACCAATTGCGGTTCGCCCTTGTCCCCCGTGCTTTCGCCCATTTCCTCGAGGCCGTGGTCGATGAGATCCAGCTCCAGTTCATCTTGATCTTTGACGCTCGCCGGATCCAAGCGAAACACGCCCATTTTCTTGAATAAGAAACTGACGCTGCCGTTGGTGCCGAGATTACCCGCGCCTTTCGCGAAGATATTGCGCACGCTTCCCACCGTGCGCGTCGGATTGTCGGTGGCGGTTTCGACCAGGAGCGCGACGCCGTGCGGCGCGTAGCCCTCATAGAGAATTTCCTGATAATTGGCGGCTTCCTTGCCACAGGCACGCCGGATCGCCGCCTCGGTCTTGTCCTTCGGCATGTTGACCGCGCGGGCGTTCTGCAGCACGCGCCGCAGCGTGGGATTCGCGGCAGGGTCCGGGCCGCCCGCGTGGACGGCGATCGCGATGTCCTTGGCCACCCGGGTGAACTGCTTGGCCATCCGGTTCCAGCGCGCGAACATCGCGTGTTTTCTGACTTCGAATATGCGTCCCATGATTTGTCGTCCCAGCCTGTGGTCTCATCTGCTGCAGCAGGTGCATGGTAGCAATACCCGGTCAAACCGCTAGACTTGCGGCTACTTCTTCAAGGCGTCTTCTATGAGTGCAGTCCCCGCGGGCGAACCCCCAAGTCCCCCGAGTTTCCGTGATCTCGCGCTGTCCGAGCCCGTGCTGCGAGCGCTTACCGACGTCGGCTACGAATCACCGTCACCCATCCAAGCCGCCACGATTCCGGTGCTGCTCTCCGGTGCCGATATGCTCGGCCAAGCGCAGACCGGCACCGGCAAGACGGCTGCGTTCGCCTTGCCGGCACTGTCCCGCATCGATCTGTCCGGCCACGAGCCCCAGGTGCTGGTGCTGGTACCCACTCGCGAGCTCGCCTTGCAGGTGGCCGAGGCCTTCCAGCGCTATGCCGCGCATCTCAAGGGCTTCCACGTCCTGCCCATCTACGGCGGCCAGAGCTATCAGCCGCAACTCAATGCCCTGCGGCGTGGCGTGCACGTGGTGGTGGGCACGCCCGGGCGGGTCATCGATCACATGAACCGCGGCACCTTGAAGCTCGCGGGGCTCACCTTGTTGGTGCTGGACGAAGCGGACGAGATGCTGCAGATGGGCTTCATCGACGCGGTCGAGAGCATTCTCGAACAAACGCCGCCGCAACGTCAGGTAGCCCTGTTCTCGGCCACCCTGCCCGCACCGATCCGCCGCATAGCCCAGAAGCATCTGCGCTCGCCGGTCGAAGTGACCATCAAGAGTAAGACCAGCACCGCGACGAATATCCGCCAGCGCTACTGGGTGGTCAGCGGCATGCACAAGCTCGATGCACTGACGCGCATTCTCGAGGCGGAGACCTTCGACGGCATGTTGGTGTTCACACGCACCAAGCAAGCCACCGTTGAATTGGCCGAAAAGCTCGAGGCGCGCGGCTTTGCCGCCGCACCGCTCAATGGCGATATACCGCAGCAGCAGCGCGAACGCACGGTCGCGCGATTGAAAGCCGGGCAAATCGACATCCTCGTCGCCACCGATGTCGCCGCACGCGGACTCGATGTCGAACGCATCGGTCATGTCGTGAACTACGACGTGCCGTATGACACCGAATCCTACGTGCATCGAGTCGGCAGGACCGGCCGCGCCGGACGCAAGGGCGAGGCCATCCTGTTCATCGCGCCGCGCGAGCGCAACATGCTGCGCGCCATCGAACGCGCCACGCGCTCCACTCTCGAGCCGATGAATTTGCCGACGGTCGACGCGGTCAACGCGTTGCGCATCGCCAAGTTCAAGTTACGGGTCTCCGAGACCATCGCCAAGGGCGAGGCGACGGCATTCCGGCCGATATTGGAACAGCTGGAAGCGGAAACCGGGCTGCCGCTCATCGACATCGCCGCCGCGCTCGCGAGCCTGGGCCAGGGTGCGACGCCGCTGTTGTTGAAGGCAACTCGCGTTCCCGAAGACCGAGCGCACGCCGAAGCGCCATCGCCGCGCCCGCGCGTTCCGTCGCGTACCGAGGCGCCGCGGCGCGCAGAGACACCGCGGCGATCGGCCGCCGGCCACATGGAAACTTTTCGCATCGAAGTGGGGTCGGTACATGGGATCAAGCCGGGCAACATTGTGGGTGCGATTGCCAATGAGGCCCGAATCGAGGGCGTGCACATAGGGCGCGTGGATATTCGCGAGGACCACAGCTTTGTCGACTTACCCGAAGGCATGCCTAAGCAGGTGTTCAAAGAATTGCAGAAGGTTAAAGTGGCCGGTCGCGAGCTCAAGATCAGCAAAGTCGGCGATAAGCCTCCCAAGCCGGCGCGCAATCCGGCAGGTCGCCACACCGCGCGCAAATTGCTGAGCCGGGCCGCGAAGGATTGAGGTTTTTTGTCAACACGTCAGTGAGGAGTCAGTCATGGGCAAGGGCATGGAACGAAAGAAAGAAGAAAAGAAGAAGCCGACCAAAACATTGGAAGAAAAGCGGGCCGCGAAAAGAGAAAAGAAGCAAGCCAGGGGCTGATTGGCCCCAGGGCCGCGGACGGGTTCACACGACCCGTCCGTCGGCCGCCGCGCTGCTTCGACGCGCCCCTGTCCACAGTGCCGGGTACCGGTGGCGGAGCGCGATCAATTTCAGCTCGCGTCGCCCGCAGCTGATCGCGCGACGATTTGACCTTGTTGAGCAACATCCTGTCGGCGTTGCCGATGCGTTGCGTAATCCAGGAATACGGCTTGCATCGCGTTACAATCGCCACCTACACATGAGATTTACCGCCGTCAAATCCCTGATAGCCGCCAACGTGGTGGTGTTCCTGTTGCAAGGCGCGTCGAATGGCGGATTGGAGGTGCCGTTCGCGCTGTGGCCCTTTCAGCTCATCGACGGCCAATCCTACTTCCATGTGTGGCAGATCGTCACCTATGCCTTTCTGCATGACACCCACAACTTCACGCATCTGCTGTTCAACATGTTGGGGCTGTGGATGTTCGGCGCGGAAATCGAGCGCTACGTCGGGCCGCGCCGACTGCTCACGTGCTACTTCGCATCGGTGGTCACCGCGGCGTTGACTCAGCTCATCGTGCCCGCGTGGCTCGGCGCGCCACCCGCGCCCACGATCGGGGCCTCGGGCGGCGTGTTCGGGCTGCTGCTCACGTACGCACTGATGTTTCCACATCGCAAAGTCGTTCCATTGATTCCGCCGATACCCATGCCGGCGTGGCTGTTTGCCGCACTGTACGCGGGCGTCGAGCTGTTTTTGGGAGTGACCGGCAGCCTGTCCGGTGTGGCGCATTTCGCGCATCTCGGCGGGATGATCGGCAGCGCCTTGGTGGTCATGCAATGGCGGCACGCGCGCAGGGTCTGATCGTCGCCATACCCTGGAACGTCGGAACCGGCTACGCTACGCACCCATGAAAGCGTTCCTGAAAGCCTGCGTCTTTGTGTCGATTCTGCTGTGCGCCGCCCTGCCGGCGCATGCCGAGTGGGTGCGGCGGGTCACCGACGGCATCATGGGCACGCGCATCACCGTGGAGCTGTGGGCGGACGACCGCGCGAAGGCGGATCAGGCCATCGATGCCGTGCTCGACGAAATGCGCCACATCGATGAAACGATGAGCACGTACAAGCCCACCAGCGAGGTGTCCCAAGTCAACGACAAGGCCGCGGACGGGCCCATGCACATCAGCAAGGAACTGTTCGACCTGCTGACGACCGCCACGGAGTACTCGGTCATCACCGACGGCGCGTTCGACATTACCTACGCCAGCGTCGGTTACCTGTACGATTTCCGTAAGCACGTGCGTCCGGACGAGGCGCAAATCGCCAAGGCATTGCCCGCCGTCAATTATCTGCATGTGATCCTGGATCCGAAAAATCAGACGGTGCAGTTCTCGCAAAAAGGCGTGCGCATCGATCTCGGCGGCATTGCCAAAGGCTATTCCGTGGACCGAGGCATCGACGTCCTGAAATCTCTGGGCTACACGCGCGCCTATGTGGGCGCGGGCGGCGACAGTCGGATCATCGGCGATCGATTCGGCCAGCCCTGGATCGTCGGTATCCGGGATCCGCGAAAGGGCGAGGGCAACGTGATCGCGCGAATTCCCTTGGTCGATGCCGCGATCTCCACGTCCGGGGATTACGAGCGGTTCTTCGAAGAGAACGGCGTTCGCTACCACCACATCATCGATCCCCACACCGGCCATTCGGCGAGCAAAGTGCGCAGCGCCACTGTCATCGGACCGTATGCCACCCGCACCGACGGCTTGTCGAAGACCGCCTTCGTGCTGGGTCCGGAAAAGGCGATGGAGATCTACAACCGGCTGGACGACATCGATGCGATCATCGTCAAGCTCGACGGCACGGTGGTTTATTCCAAAGGCATGCGGCGAGGCCGGCCGCAGGAGGCCCGATAATCGCGTGTGGCGGTCTTGGTGAGCCCGTCAATCCCGAAAATTATTGAATTGCAGCGGCACGTCGAACTGCGCCTTGCGCAGGAACGCGATCGCCTCCTGCAGGTCATCGCGCTTCTTGCCCGTCACGCGCACCTTCTCGCCTTGAATCTGCGCCTGTACCTTGAGTTTCGAGTCCTTCAAGAGGCGCGAGACCTTCTTGCCCGTGTCCTGGTCGATACCGTGCTTGAGAACCACGAGTTGCTTGGCGGTCGCGAGATTCACCACCGGGTCGTTCACCTCGAGACAGGCGATATCGATGCCGCGTTTGGCGATCTTGAGCTTGAGGATTTCCAGCATCTGCTTCAATTGAAATTCCGCCGGAGCGCTCAGGGTCACCGTGGTCTCGTCGAGTTCGAACGTGGCGTCCGTGCCCTTGAAGTCAAAGCGCTGTGAAAGCTCGCGCAGCGCCTGATCGACGGCGTTGGTCAGCTCATGGGTGTCGATTTCGGAGACGACGTCGAAGGAAGGCATACGAGATCCGCCGAGAGTGAGTTGAGGATTGCAACGAGTCGCGCTCAACGATACCCGCGCGCCTGCAACGTGAAAAGCTTCGCGTAGCGGCCGTCAGCCGCCATCAATGATTCATGGCTGCCGCGTTCGACGATGCGGCCTTCTTCGAGAACCAGGATTTGGTCCGTCATGCGCACGGTGGAAAATCGATGCGAGATGACGATGGCGATGCGATTGCGGGTCAATTCGCGAAAA
>Ga0181521_10002740_pt1 | contig 21066 bp, 22 predicted proteins | sample PEATcosm2014_Bin_32_FD_119764 | JGI IMG/M metagenome (GOLD analysis project Ga0181521, IMG submission 119764) | Peatland microbial communities from MTU Mesocosm Facility, Houghton, MI, USA - PEATcosm2014_Bin02_60_metaG | ecosystem: Environmental > Terrestrial > Soil > Wetlands > Peat | place...
AAGCCACCGCCCCGGCGCTTCGCGCCGCCGCCGCGAAGTCATGGCCGTCGACGTGCTCGCCGGGAAGGCAACAGTGCAAGGCGCCGGGACGGACGCGGCGATGGTCGTAGGTGACCGAGGTCACGACGACGCCGGCAACCTCGCCGATGATCCCCACCGGCCCCAGCCTGGCGACAACCGCCTCGAGAAGGACCTCCGGGTCGCCGGGCGCGACCGCAGCGCTGCTCACGGCCCACCGACAGCCGACGAGCCCGAAGAAAGCCCTTGGCCGCCCGAGGGCGCCACATCGAAGTGGCGCAGCGCGTAGCGCATGATGGCGGAGAACACCGGCGCGGAAGCCAGGCCTCCGTAGATGAGGTCAGGGTGGCTGAGCATGACAAGGGTTGTGAGAGCGGGGTTCTGCGCCGGGGCGAAACCTACGAAGGTGGCGCTCCAGGCGCCTTCCTGGTAGCCGGGCGCGGTGGTGCTCGGGATCTGCGCCGTCCCGGTCTTGCCGGCGACGGTATACCCCGGGATGCGGGCCGCGAGCGCGGTCCCGTCCTCGGTCACCTGTTCGAGCATCGGCAACAGCTCGCTGACCGTGGAGGGGGAGAGGGCGCGTCTTTCGTGCTGCACGGGGAGGACGTGCTCGACGCCCTTGGCCGAGATCGTCGCCTCGACCAGGCGCGGCGCCACGTAGACACCGCCGTTGGCGACCATGTTGTACGCGTCCAGGATCTGGAGCGGCGTGACCGCTTCGCCGGTACCGATCGGGACCGTCCCCATCGAGGACGGGGACCAGGTTGCCGCGTCGTTCGGGTTCGGGACCAGGCCGTCGGTCCCGCCGGGCCACGCGAGACCGGTCGGCTCACCGAAACCCAGGTCGCGAAGGAAATAGGAGAGGCGCTCGGGCCCGAGCAGGTGGGCGATCTCTATCGTCCCGATGTTCGAGGACTGGGCGAGGATCTGGGTGGCGGTGAGCTGCTCGGTCGGGTGGTACTCGGCGTCGGAGAAGGGCCAGCCGCCGAGCGAGATCTGGTAGGGCACGGTGAGGACCGAGCTGGGGCTGATCAGCCCCTCTTGGAGGGCGCCCGAGATGGTCACCAGCTTCATGACCGACCCGGGTTGGTAGACGGAGGTGACCGCAAGGTTCTGGTCCGACGGGACCACCTGGCCGTGGGGCCCCACGACGAGGTCGACCATCGCCAGGATGGCGCCGGTCCGCCTGTCCTCGACTATGACCACGCCCCCAGTGGCGCGGGTCGCCTTGATCTGTTGGGTCAGGTCCTTGGTGACCTCGAACTGGAGCGGCTCGTCGAGACTCAGCACCAGGCTCGTGCCCTGGCGCGCCGCGACGACGTCTGCGGCCGTGCCCGGGAGGCCCTCCCCGTCGGGGCCGGTCGGCACGACTTCGGAGCCGGGACGTCCCGCGAGCAACGAGTTGTCAAGGTACTCGAGGCCGGAGAGCCCTTGGCCGCTGAAGCCGACGATGCCCAAAAGGGGCGAGAACAGGTTGCCGTCCGGGTCCGTGCGTGCGACGTCGGGCGCGAAGGTGAGATACGGCAGGTCGAGCTCGGCGACCTTCTCCTCAACAGTTCCGCTCACCTGGTACGCGAGAGGAACATACCCGTTGTGCTCGCTGAGCTTGGCCCGGAGCACCGCCACCGGCAGCCGCAGCGCCGAGGCGAGCCGGCCGAGATCGGCTTTGGAGCCGTTGACGAGGTAGTCGTCGGCGATGACGTCGACGCGCGGCGACGAGGCCGCGATCAGGTTCCCGTTGCGGTCGTAGATCGCTCCCCGCAGGGCAGGCAGGGCCACGCGCTGGTAGACCTCCTGCGACCCGTAGGCGGCGTACTGGACGGCGTCGAGGCCTTGGATCTGGACCAGTCGGACCGCCAGGCCCGTCAGAGCCAACCCGGCGATAACCAGCATGGCCAGCAGGCGCTTGCGCGAGCTCGCCCGCCGGGGGGAGCGCGGGCCTCGCGCGACCGTCCTCGTGGGGGCGGTCGTTCCCGGACGCGGGCCCGATCGGGTCCGGGTTCTCCGCTCGGACGGTCCCAACTCTCTCACCCGGTCGGCGCGCTGACCGCGGACGATCCGGGCCCGGCGAGTGAAGTCCTCGTTTGGGTCTTGGGGAAAGGTGAGCCGGTCCGGGCCGGGTGGGCGGACCGGTCTCGGACGGTCTTCGCCGACGCGACGGCTTCGGCCTGCGCCACCGAAGGCCCGGGGTCCGCAGGCGACAGGTACGTCACAGACGCGGGCGAGACCATGCCGAGCTGTCGCTCAGCGATGGTGAGCACCCGTACCGGTGACTCGAGCTCGGCGCGGGTGAGCTGCAGGTTCTGCTGGGCGGCGAGAGCCTGGCTGAGCTGGCTCTGCAGAGCGTCGATCCGTTGCTGGTCGGAGGCGACGAAAGTGTGCGCGGCGGCGGTCACCGCCAGGGCGCCCACCACGCACATCACCCCGAGGCCGCGGAGCAGGTTCACCCGGCGGCGGACAGATCGCGCCGCCGCGCGGCGGCGCTCGACCACGTCGAGCCTGGGACGCGCCGGCCCCGTTTCAGAGGGTCGGGACGTCCCAGGCTCGTGGGCCGGCATCGCCCGGGCAGCAGTCGAGACCGAACGGGCGGAACTGGCCATCAGGCCGCCCTTGTCGAAAGGCGTTCCGCGGCGCGCAACCGGGCGCTTGCCGCGCGCGGGTTGCGCGCTGTTTCCGCCGCGCTCGGAAGGCGAGCGCCCCGGGTGAGGACGCGTATGGTCCCCACGGCGCCGCAGACGCACGGCAGGCCCGCCGGGCAGGTGCAGCCGCCGCTCGCGGCGCGCAGGAAGCACTGCTTGACGAGTCGGTCCTCTCCCGAGTGGTACGACAACACAACGCAGCGTCCCTTGGGGCACAGGAGGTCGAGCGCGCCCTCGAGCCCCGTGGCCAGCACTTCGAGCTCCTCGTTGACCTCGATGCGCAGCGCCTGGAAGACCCGCTTGGCCGGGTGGCCGGCCCGCTTGCGGGCGACCCCGGGAAGGGAGCGGTCGATGACCTCGACGAGCCGCGCGGTCGTTTCGATCGGGCGGCTGGCGACTATGCCCTCGGCCAGGGGACGGGCGAACCGGCCCTCGCCGTTCTCGGCGAACAACCGGGTCAGCTCCGCGACGCTGAGGGTGTTCACGAGCTCGGCCGCGGTGGTTCCCCGCGAGCGGTCCATGCGCATGTCCAAAGGACCGTCGTAGCGGTAGGAGAAGCCCCGTTCGGGCCGGTCGAGCTGCGGTGAGCTCACCCCGAGGTCGAACAGGACTCCCGCTACCGGCCGCCCTCCTGCCCAGCGCCGCGCCACGACCACCAGGTCGTCGAAGCGGGCTCTTACGACCCGGGCCCGGTCCCCGAACCTGCTCAAGTGCTCATGGGCCTTGGCCACGGCGGCATCGTCGGCGTCGAGCCCGACCAGGTCATGATCGGGCAGCCCGTCCAACAATGCCGCCGCGTGGCCACCCCCGCCAACTGTGGCGTCGATGAGCACGCCCGCGGGGACGGGCGCGAACATCGACACGACCTCTTTGACCATCACCGGCGTGTGCTCGTACTCCTGGGTCATCCGCAACCCCCCGGCCAGACCGAGGGAAGGGCATCCCTCGAAGTGAGGATGAGACAGGGCGGAGAGGGTTGTGACGCCATCCGGCACTTCAGCCGAGGGGCTGCGGACAACCCAGGAGTGACAATCTGCGCTTTGGGGACGCCGGGACCGTGCCACTGCGACAGGCCGGTCATGGCTCACGGCCCGACCTTCCCCGTCGCGGGCACGGCCACCGGCTCCCCACGGCGTGACGACCAGCTTGCGGGAGACCAGAGCTCGACCCGGTCCAGCACCCCGACGAACAAGACTTCCTGCTCCAAGTTCGCGAGCACCCGCAGCTCCGGTGGCACCGGCATCCGGTTCTGCCGGTCGAACTCGACCCGTGTGACAAGAGCGGCCCAGTCGCGCAGGTCGTTTCGTGCCGCGGTGCCCTCGGCGTCCTTGGCGTGCTGGCGCTCGGCTTCGAGCTCGAACTCCTCCTCGGGCCACAGCGCGAGGCAACCGTCCGCGCCCGGCGTCAGGTAGCCGTGCTCCTGGAACTGGGCGCGCATGCGCGACGGCAGGATCACCCGGCCCTTCTGATCGAGCGAGCGGGGGAAACTCCCGACGAACTTGAAGCTTGGCGTCAAAGCGGCCTTCGTTCCCACTGTCATGGAGCACGCCCTCCCCGGGCCCCCACTTCACGCCACTCTATGGTTTTTCCCCCCACTCGTCAACAATCACCGTCGCTCTCACCCCCCCGCGGGCGCGCGGGACGGGCCCTGATTCCCCCGCCCGGGCGCGGGCCTTCCCCGCCCCTTCGCGACCGGGCGCGACCTCGCGGGTCGAGTCGGAGCTCCGTTGCTCAGATGGGCGCCGGTGACCGCCGGCCGGGACCGGCACTAGGGAAGGCGGGCGAGGATCTCCTCGGTCAAAGGGCCGACCAGGTGCTCAGCGTCGCAGAGCCCGGCTAAAGACAGCGCCGCCCGGGCCGCCGCCCGGTGATCCTCGGGCCCTGCCAAGAGGCCGGGCAGGACATCGGTCTGAGCGCTCAGGAGAGCCATGGAGTGGATCCAGGCGCCCGCGCGCTCCCTGCGCTGCGACATGCCGACGACCTTGCGGCCGGCCACAGTGACCTCGCCGGCCCCCAGTCCCGCGTAGCAGAGCGTCCGGGACCAGGCCGTGGCCCGGCGCGGCCCGCGGTTGACCGCCACGCCCGCCTGCCCGGCCCGGATGCCGAGCACGCTCGCGATCGCGGCGGCATAGGCGTCGCCCAACCAGTGGAAGGACCTTCCGATGTCCGAGTGCGCCAGCACGTCCCCGCGGGGCACGAAGACGTCCAGCCACACCTGCGAGCCCGGAACGACGAGGACCGCTCCCCCGCCACTGCGCCGGCGAACGAGCTCGATACCTGCCGCGGCCAGCCTCTCACCGTCGAAGTCCGATGCCGGCTGCGCGCTGCCTATGACTACTGCCGGGGCGAGCGGGGTGCAGACACAGGCGAGACGCGCCCCGAGCGGGTCCGGCCGGGCGCCGTGGAGGGCCCCGGCCGCGGCGCGCCGTTCGACCACGCGCCAGGAGCTATCGCGGGCGGGGACGTTTCGCGTGATCAGAGGCCGACTGCGCGGCCGAGCACGGGCTCGACATAAGGAGCCCACTCGTCAAGGACCTCTCCGCTCGCCGCCAGCAACCACAGGCGCGAGCGGGGCGCCCGCGGCATCTTCGCGAGACGAAAGCCCGCCTCGTCCAACAGCCGGTCCTCTTTGCGGCTGTTGCAGCGTCTGCAGCAGGCCACGACGTTGTCCCAGCTGTGCGTGCCCCCCCGGCTGCGGGGCACGACGTGATCGATGTTCTCGGCCTGGGCGCCGCAGTACTGGCAACGGTGACCGTCCCGGACGAACACCGAACGGCGGGTCACCGCGACGCGGGCCTGGTGCGGGACCCGGACGTAGTTGACGAGCCGGACGACCGACGGCTCGGGGAACCTGGCCTTGGCCGAGTGGAGATGGTGGCCCGTGCCGTGCACCAGAACGGCTTTGTCGGCCAGCACGAGGACGAGGGCCCGCCGCGAGGCCACAACCGAGAGCGGCTCGAAAGACGCGTTCAGCACGAGCGCGCGGCCGACCATCTCAGCCTTCTTGGGGTCCTCGTCGTCTCGGCCGAGCCATCAGGCGGAGGCTACCGCAACCACGCGCGGCGGCGTGACATACGGCACCAGTCCAGGAAAGCAACGACGTCTGCGGGCTGAGGCCGGGCGTCCGGATCCCCGTACGCGGTCTCCATCCGGAACGCCAGCCACCCTGGCGAGGGGACAGGTGCCGGCGGCCAGTGACGCCACCACCCGCGCGGCGCCAGGGCTATCGCCTCGGCGACCGCGACCGGCCACAGACAAGGCCGGCGGCCCACTTGCGACGCCGCCTTGATCCACCAGGCGCGCCCACCACGGCTGCGACCAGCGGGGTCGTGCCGCGGCCGGGAGGCGCCGCGCACGAGCGAAAAACTCAGCCGCGGTTCCCGAAGCGGGACCGCAGGCGTCGACGCATCTCCGACCATTCGTCGCCCGAGCGCCGCGACTTGCCCAGCAGGCCTTTGAAACCCGGTGAGTCGGTGCTCCTGGTCTGGCGCACGAAGGCGATCGTCGCTACGAGCATGATCACGAACCCGAGGCTGCCGAGGAGCACCGACGAGCCGAAGGCCACGAGCAGGAGGACGAAGCCTGCGATGAAGGCGACGACCCATCCCCTGCCTGGGCGACCACGTGGGCGATGTTGCGACTTCGTACTCACACGATCGGCAAAAGCCCGATCGTGCTCATACAGCTTCTCCTCCATTTCATGGAGGATTCTCTGCTCCTCTTCGGAAAGCGGCATCGTCACCCCCTCTCGGCCAGCGACTCTTGCTGCACCAGTTCAATCATCCCACACGGGTGACGACCCGACAACGGCGCGGGCACGACACCGCCTGTAATTGCAGCCATCTCCCTCGCTAAGGCTATCGCCGCGATCTGATGCCGGCGCGCTTTTCGGCGCGCTATCTCAAAGGACCCCACTGGGAATCACCGAGCTGTTTGACCCTCAGCCCGGATACGCCGACCAGGGCAGCGGGGCCCACCGCGGCGACCCCGTAGCGCTCACGAATCGCGTCGACGACCGCGTCGAGGTCCGAGCGCGCCGCCGGGGCCCCGTGCGCCTGGCCGTCGGCCGGCTTGGAGGGGTCCCAGAGGGTGAGCTGCTCGCCGGGACCGCCCGCCCGCGGTTCGAGAGACGAGACGCTCACGCCCAGCAGGCGCACGCCAGCATGGACCTCGGCCGCCGACAAGAGCGCGGCGGCGATCTTCCCGAGCTCGGCCGACGAGGCGACCGGGCGATGAAGGGAATGCGACCGGGTGATCGTCGTGAAGTCGCCGTAGCGCAGCTTCACGGTCACCGTCCGGCCGGCGAGGCCCGAGGACCGTAGCCGGCTGCTCACCGCGTCAGCCATGCGGGCGGCCTCGAGACGGAGCTGTTCGGGATCGCGCAGGTCGACGGCGAAGGTCTCCTCGTGACCGACTGACTTCACGGGCCGGCCCATGACGACCGGCCTGTCGTCCCGGGCCCACGCGAGCTCGTGGAGCTGGGACCCGGCGGCCCGGCCGACGAGGCGGGTCAGATGGCGCGGGTCGACTTTGGCGAGGTCGCCGATCGTGGCGATCCCGTAGCCGGCGAGGCGCGCCGCCGTGCGGGGACCGACGCCCCAGAGATCGGCGACCGGCCGCGGATGGAGGAAAGCGAGCTCATCTGCCGGCAACACCACGACAATGCCGGGCCCGGGTACCGGCCCGCTCACCGACGCGCGCGGCTTGGCGGCCCTCGAAGCCAGCTTGGCCAACAACTTGTTGCGGGCGATCCCGACCGAGCACGACAGCTGCAACTCCTCGGTGACACGCGCGCGGATCGCCTCGGCGATCTCGATGCTCGAGCCGAAGAGCCGGTGGCCCCCCGACACGTCGAGGAACGCCTCGTCCAACGCGATCGGCTCGATGAGAGGTGTGAACACTTCGAAGACCCTGTGGAGCTGGCGGCTCACTTCGCCGTAGCGACCGTGCCTTCCCGGCAGCACGACGGCCTGAGGACAACGGTGGCGAGCCTCGACCATCGACATCGCGGACCGGACGCCAGTGGCCCTCGCCGCGTAGGAGCACGAGGCCACGACGCCGCGCGACCCGGTCCCGCCGACGATGACCGGCCGGCCCCGCAAGCTCGGATCGTCGAGGACCTCGACAGCCGCGAAGAAGGCGTCCATGTCGACGTGCAAGATGTCGAGGGCCGCGGTCACGACGCCAACCAGATCCGCCGAAAAGGCTCCGCGTAGGCGACGCCGACCTCCTGGCCGGCGACCTCGGCGCCATCGCGAAGTGCGCTCGCGAGCCAGTCGCCGGCGTCGGCGAGCTGCGAAGCGTGGCAGGAAACGGCTTCTATCTTCTGGTCGATGGTCGAGCTCACGTCCACCCAGACGTTGGGCTCCAAGGAGCCTGACAGATAGGCCGCCGTGACCTGGTGAGCCACCCCCACGCCCTTGAAGTACAAGGGCGACGCCGCCGCGGGCGCGGCCGCGTCGAGCGCAGCCCAGCCGACGACCCGATGATCCCGGTGGTTGTAGTGGTGCTCGCCGAAGAAGACCGCCAGCGGGTCCGGAGCGATTATCGCCTCGGGCCGCAGGTCCCGGATGATCTGCACCAACTCGCCCCGCAGGGCGAGGTCGTTCTCGATCTCCCCGTCCGGGTGACCGAGCAGATGAAGGCCCGTGGCCGCGACGACAGCCAGGGAATGCCTTGCCTCGCCGGCACGGGCGGCGGCCAGGGCGTCGGGGTCCACGCCAGGATCGGTCGCCCCTTTGTCGCCGGCGGTGCAAATGACGACCTCGATCGTGCTCCCGGCCGCGGCCCAGCGCGCGAGCGTGCCCCCGCAGGAGATGACGGGATCGTCGGGATGGGCGTAGACCGCCAGGGCCGTGGCCGGCGTCTCGCCGAGCAGGGCGTCGCTCATCACGGCGTCCCGCCAGACGTTCCCGGCGCGGCCGGGTCATCCTTGCTCGGCTCGGCTCGCGGCGTTGCCTCCCTGCTCAAGAGCCCGAGCTCGCGGGCAAAATCGTCGACCTGCTCAAAACCTTTGTAAACGCTGGCAAAACGTACTGCCGCCACATCGTCGAGCGCCCGCAGCGCCTCGAGCACCGCGAGTCCCACCTGCTCGCTTCGCACCTCGGGCCCCATGGCCCAGGCTTCCTGCTCGACAGCGGCCGCCAGGGCCTCGAGCTGCTCGGGCTCGACCGGCCTGTTCTTGCAGGCGGCACGGGCGCCGGCGATCACCTTGCGCCGGTCGAAGGGCTCCCGGTGAGCGGACCGCTTGACGACCCACAGCGCGGCTTGGCTGACGCGCTCCACGGTCGTGAACCGGCGCAGGCACGAGATGCACTCGCGCCGGCGCCGGATCGCCTCACCTTGTTCCACCTCGCGTGAGTCCACGACGCGGTCTTCCGTCGCTCCACACCAGGGGCAGCGCACGAACCGACCGTAGCGCCGATCCGGCCTGGCGCGGGGTGCATCCACGCCAGCCCGTGTCCTCCCGTCTCGAGCGGAGCGGGCCCGCAGGCCCCCGTGCGGCGGGTTCCTTGCGGGCAGACGGCCTGCAGGCAGACGGCCATCGGCTCGTTTCGCCGGGGGCGGGGGCTCAGGGCAGGATGAGCCGGTCACCGACGAGAAGCTCGCCGCCGCGCAGCTGCTGCTCGAGCCGGGCGACGAGGGGCCGCGGGTCACCGCCGGGTTCGAGCGCGGAGGCGATCGACCAGAGCGTGTCTCCGGGCCGGGCGATGTACAGGTAACCCCCGGGGACTTTCACGGCCGCGGGCACCGTCAACGCGGGCCGCTGCAGGCCCGAGAGTGCTCCGGCACCAAGCCAGACGCTCGCCAGAACCGCGAGGGTGGCAGCGCCGGGGAGGAGGCGCCGCAACCCTCGCGACTCGTGTGCGACCTGCCGGGGTCTCACCGGGGCCGGCCGGCCGATCACCCCTGCCGCTGGTGTCGCCTGCGCGGTGGGGGCTGTCCGCCTCGAAGTCGGGGCGTCGTGGAGATGTACGGCGTTGCGGCCGTCGGGGCGGACCGGAACCGGGCGTCTTTGGACCGGATGCTTCGCCTCGGCACGCTCGGCGCGCCGGGGCGGGCGCTGTCCCGGACGGCCCTCGCCCGGCTCGGCCAGGGGAAGGAAGGGAACGAGCTCTTCCGCGAGCACGTTCCAGCTTGGGCGGCGCCGCGCGCCAAGGCGGGCACGGCGCGCCGGAGAGCGCTCGGGTCGAGGCGGATCTTTCTCGTCTCTCCATTCCGCAACTCCCCGCTCCGTTTGTGCCAGTGCTCCCACTACCCCTCCTCGAGCCTGTCGAGGAACCGACCGGGCCCGACCGGCCCTGTCAGTCCCGGCGCTTGCGGCCGGCGCACGTATGTTCGACTCCTTCATCAGACCACGAACGCTTGTTCGTTGTCAAGCCCTCAGTCGAACGCTTGTTTCACGAACGGGTGTTTGCATTCACCCGCGGCGCGACTTAGCCTTGTGCCAGAGACCGGAACGGCGGTCTGAACGAGAGGAGCACGAATGTCCGAGGCGACCCTGGCAGGGAAGCGGCGCCGGATCCTCGAATTCATCGCGGAACAGATCCGGGAAAGGGGCTATCCGCCCTCGGTTCGCGAGATCGGTGAAGCGGTGGGCCTCACCTCGCCGTCCACGGTCCACACCCACCTGCAGGTGCTCCAGCGCGAGGGCTACCTCAAGCGGGACCCGACCAAGCCGCGGGCGATCATCGTGAGCTGGGAGCCGTCGTCCGGTGCCGCCATCCGCGTGCGGCCGGTCGCCCACGTCCCACTGCTCGGTCATGTCGCGGCAGGAACCGGGGTGCTCGCGGAAGAGTCGGTCGAGGAGCTTCTCCCCATCCCGCGGGACTTCACGGGCTCCGGCGAGCTGTTCATGCTGACGGTGCGAGGCGATTCGATGATCGAGGCCGGCATCCTCGACGGCGATTACGTCGTCGTGCGCCGCCAGCCTGAAGCAGAGTCCGGCGACATCGTCGTCGCCGCCATCGGAGAGGACGAGGCGACCGTGAAGACGCTTCGCAAGCGACGCGGGAAGATCGTGCTCGTGCCGGCGAACCCGTCCTACTCCGAGATCGAGCTCGCCGCTGACCAGGTCCTGATCTACGGCAAGGTCGTCACCGTGCTCCGGCGCCTGTGATCGCGTGACCGCCGCCCGGCGGTCACGCCTCGTTCGAGACCAGCTTCTCGAGACCCGAGAGGACGTGTTCGAGGTCGTCGCGGCCGACCCACTCGCCCGCGGTGTGGGCGAGCTGCGGATTGCCCGGCCCGAAGTTGGCCGCGGGTACCCCCCGGGCGTTGAAAAAGCTCACGTCGGTCCATCCCAGCTTGGCCCGCGGCGCGCTCCCGCTGGCCGCGACCAGCGCCGCGAGCAGCGGGTGATCGAGGTTGGGCGCGGCCGCCAAAGAGAACTCCTCGAGCTCGAGCTGGTCACCGAGCCGGGTGTCGATCACCGGTGACAACAGCTCCCAGATCGCCTCGAAGGCCTCGTCCTTGGTGCGGTCGGGGGCGTAACGGTGATTGAGGACCAGCCTCACTTCATCGGGTACGACGTTGTTGGCGATGCCGCCGTCGACCCGCACCGCCTGCAGGGACTCGCGGTACTCACAGCCGTCGACGGTGGGCATGCGAGCGTCGAACCCGTCGACGAGATCCAGAACGAGCCCAAGGCGGTGGATCGCGTTCACGCCCATCCAACTCCGCGCCGTGTGCGCCCGTTCGCCTCCGAGGCGGACCGCGATGCGCAGCACTCCTTGGCAGCCTGCCTCGACGACGCCGGAGGTCGGCTCGGCGAGCACCGCCGCGTCGGCGGCGAGGAGCTGGGGGGCGGCGGCCTCGATCTCGATCAGGCCCGAGTAACGCTGCTCGACCTCCTCGCACACGTACCAGATGTAGGAAACGTCGACCGCGGGCGAGACGGCACGCCTGGCGAGCTCGATCATCACCGCGACCCCGCCTTTCATGTCGGCGGCACCCAGCCCCGAGCAGCGGTCGTCGTCCAGGACCGCGTGCTCGTTCCCGTTCGGGGGCACCGTGTCGAGGTGACCGGCCACGAGCAACCGCCGGGGTCGCCCGAGCGAGGTCCGCGCCACGACGTTGTTGCCGATCCGCGTGGTCACGAGATGGCCGGTGTCGCCCAGGGACCCGAGCACGAAGTCGGCGGCCTTGTGCTCGTCGTGGCTGACCGACGGGATCTCGACGAGCTCTGCTGTGAGCTCGAGCAGGGTGGCGCCCACCGAGCTCACGCCGAGGTCCCGTGCTCGCGGAGGATCTCGTTCAGCATCGCCTTGTCGTGGCGCTCGCCGGGGGTGAGGTGGCGGACCACCAGCACGCACGGCAGGAAGAACTCTCCGGACGGGTACTGCCGGCGGCGCATCGCGCCGACGGCGACGCTCCACGGCGGCACATATCCGCGTCCGAGCTCGTCGCCGGACCAGGCGTCGAACACCGGGATCGACGGATTGAGAATTGTCGCCTCCCCCAGCACGGCGCCCTGTCCGACCCGGGCGCCCTGGGTGATCATCGACCGGCTGCCGATGAGCACGTCGTCCTCGATCACGACCGGACGGGCATTGGGGGGCTCGAGGACCCCGCCGATCCCGACTCCGCCCGAGAGGTGGACTCGCTCCCCCACCTGTGCGCACGAGCCGACCGTCGCCCAGGTGTCGACCATCGTGGCCGCCCCGACGTGGGCGCCGATGTTCACATAGCTCGGCATCAGCACGACGCCGCGCCCCAAAAAGGCGCCCCGCCGGGCCGAAGCGCCGGGAACCGCCCGCACGCCCGCCGACAGCAGGCCGTGTTTCAGGGCCAGCCTGTCGGTGTACTCGAAGGGCCCGTACTCGACGGTCTTCACCCCGGAAAGGACGAACAACAGCAAGATGGCCTGCCGGAGCCACTCGTGCACCACGACCTCGTCGGTCACGGGGTGGATCTCGGCGACGCGGGCCTCGCCTTTGTCAAGGAGTTCGATCGCCTGGTCGACGATGTCAAACGCCTCTTGGTCCGCCGGCGAGAGTTGCCCGCGGCGCTCCCACAGCTCGCCCACCGCCGAGCTCAAGTCGTCCATCGTTTCGAGGTTATCCGTTCGGCGACCGGTGCCTTGGAACCAGGCCCCGAAGAACGCGATCGGTCAGGGGATCCTTGCGGTCTCGAGCCTCCGGGCGACAAGCTCGAGCCGGTCGTCCGGCTGCACCAGGGCGATGCGGACATGTCCCGCCCCGGCCGGCCCGTAGGTGTCACCCGGTGCGACGAGGACACCCCCGTTGACCGCGAGCCAGCGCGTCAGCGCCCAGGCCGGGTTCTCCTCCCCCGACGTACCGGACGGTGCCAAGCCCGCGGGAGCCGCCACCCAGAGGTAGAAGGACCCGGCCGGGATCACGGCCTCGATCCCGCTCCGGCTCAGCACCTCGGCGATACGCCGGAGCCGGCCGAGGTAGATCTCCCGCTGCCGCGCCACGTGCAAGTCGTCTCCGAGAGCAACCGCACCCGCGTGCTGCACCGGGCCGGGCACCATGAACCCGGCATGCTGGCGCAGGCGCGACAGGTACCCGACAAGGTCGGCGTCCCCGGCGTAAAAACCGGCTCGCAGCCCGGCGAGGTTCGACCTTTTCGAAAGCGAGTGAACGGCGACGAGACCGTCCGGCCCGTGCTCGAGGATCGTGCGGGCGGGCCCTTGCCAAGTGAACTCGACGTAGCACTCGTCGGAGAGGACCGGGACGGCGTGCGAGCGGCCCCAGCGCGCCACCTCCGCCAGGTCCTCGAGCTGTCCGGCGGGGTTGCCGGGGCTGTTGACCCACAGGCAAACTGCCCGGGCCGCGTCATCCGGCGAGATCGCCGATAGGTCCATCGTCCCATCCGGCCGCGTTGGCACCGCGACCGCACGGCCCTTGGCGAGGAGCGCGCCCATCTCGTAGGTCGGGTAGGCGAGCCGCGGGCAGAGCACCGTGTCGCGCCCGGGCGCGCGCAGGCGCAGCCAGTGGGGAACGCCGGCAACCAGCTCCTTCGTGCCGACACAGGCCGCGACGGTCAACCGGGTGGTGTCGAGACCGAACCGGCGCGCCATCCAGGCGAGGGCGGCTTCGCGATACTCCGCCGACCCCATCGACGAGGGGTACCCGCGCTCGGTCCCGGAGCTCGCGAGCGCTTCGAGGACGAGTGCAGGCGGGGGGTCGCACGGAGTGCCGATCGACAGGTCGACGGCCCCGCCCTCGTGCTGGCCCGCGCGCGCGGCGAGCGCGGCGAGCTTGTCGTAGGGGTACACGGGGGGAACGAAACCAGCCCCCGCCTCCTCGCCCGAGGCTTGGGCTGGCGCCTTCTCGCTTGACACCGGGAGCCCCGTCATTCCAGGACGAACTCTGCGTAACGCCGGGCACCCCGCTCGTCCAGGCGCGCCCGCACGAGAACGCGCTCGCCCTCGTAGCGCTCTTCCACCACTTCGCCTTCACGGTGGATCGCCGCCACGACATCGCCGCGGGCCACGGGCACGGCGAGCTCGACGAGGTGATCCCCGCTCCTGAGCTGGTCGGCGACGACGCGGAGCAGCTCCGGCACGCCTCGGCCCGTACGGGCCGAGCACGCCACCGAACCGGGGTGCGAGGCCATGAGCCGTCCCGCTTTGCGCCGGTCGAGATCGGCCTTATTGAACGCCAGGAGCGCGGGGACCTCGCCGGCCCCGATCTCTGTGAGGACGGCCCGTACCGCTTCGATCTGCGCCGGCGGATCAGCGGCCGAGGCGTCCACCACGTGCACGAGCAGGTCGGAGGATCCGACGACCTCGAGGGTGGCGTGAAAGGCGTCCACGAGCTGGTGGGGCAGCTTGCGCACGAAACCGACCGTGTCCGAGCACAGCACCGACTCGCCTCCGGGCAGGTCGAGACGCCGGGTCCTCGGATCGAGCGTGGAGAACAGCTTGTCCTCGACGAGCACGCCGGCGTCGGTGAAGACGTTGAGCAAGGAAGACTTGCCGGCGTTGGTGTACCCGACGAGCGACACGGTCCGCAGCGCGCCCCGCTTTCGCGCCCTGCGCTGGGTGCGGCGCGTGGACTCGAGGTCCCGGAGCTCCACCTCGAGCTTGCGGATGCGGCGCATGATCCGCCGGCGATCGACCTCGAGCTGAGTCTCACCTGGGCCCCTCGTCCCGATGCCACCGGCCTGCTGGGACAGGACGAGGCCCATGCCCCTCAGGCGCGGGAGCCGGTACTTGTTGAGCGCCAGCTCGACTTGCGCCCGGCCCTCTTGGGTATGGGCGTTCTGGGCGAAGATGTCGAGGATCACCGCCGTCCGGTCGATGGCGGTCCGGCCGAGGATCCTCTCCAGGTTCCTCTGCTGGGCAGGCGACAGCTCGTCGTCGAAGACCACCGTGTCGGCATCCACGGCCTCGCTGATCCTGCGGAGCTCCTCGGCTTTGCCCCGGCCGATATAGGTCGCCGGGTCCGCGGCCTCGCGCCGCTGCACGATACGGGCCGCCTCATCGGCGCCAGCGGTGTCGACGAGCAGGGCGAGCTCGTCGAGGCTCGCCTCGACCTCCTCGAGCGTGCGCGGCCACGCCACCATCCCGACGAGCACGATCTTCTCCCGGAACCTCCGGTCGATGAGGGTCGTCGACACGAGTTTCACGCCGAGACCCCGCCCGCGCCCGTGTGGGCGAACCCGGCGGGCTCGACTTGGACGCGGGCCACGCGCCCCACCGGCCCGGCCAGCGTCGCCATCACCGCGAGCCGGTCTTCCCCCGCGAGGACCACCTCCGCCGTCCCGCCCGGGTTGTGCACCAGGACGCGATCGGCTGAGATCCCGGCCGCATGGAGCGCCGCGGCCGCCGCCACGCTGCCACTCCCGCAGGCGAGCGTGACCCCGACGCCGCGCTCCCAGACGACGAGCGCGAGCTCACCGCTCCCGGGCTCGCAGGTGACGACCTCCACGTTCTGCCCACCGGGCCGCATGTTCTCGAGCGTCGGGCCGACCGCCGCGATCTCGACGCCCGCGAGCGACGGGGCGAGCACGACGGCGTGGGGGTTGCCGACGTCGACGAACCAGACGGGCCAGGGTTGCGCGGCCGAACCCGGGAGGCACGCGTGCGCGACCGGGTCGAGCGGCCTCACCCGGACGCAACCCATCTCCACCGAGACGTCGGCCGAACCGAGCCCGTCCCGGCGACGAAGGATCGCCCGGCGCAGGCCGGAGTCGGTCTCGATGGCGAGCTCGGGGCCGGCCACGAGCCCGGCCTCCACCGCCGCGAGGGCGAGGCAGCGCAGGCCGTTCCCGCTCGTCTCGGCCCGGCCCCCGTCCGCGTTGCGCAGCTCCATGCGCACGTCGCCGCCCGAGACGGCGGCCCGCAGCACCAAGAGCCCGTCGGCCCCGACGCCGGTGTGGCGATCGCAAAGCACCCGGGCCAGCTCGGCGACGTGATCGGCTCCCCGGCCCACATCGGAAGGCCCGGCCGGAGCCAGCCCCGCCCGTTCGCCGGCGGCCGCGTCGAGCCCGTCGCCGTCGAGCGCGACCAGGAAGTCGTTGCCGAGTCCTTGGTACTTGACCAGCGTCAGCACGACCATCAGTGTCGCACGGCCTTGGCGTCGGTCGCGTCGGCGAGAAGGGCGCCCACCGCGTGGCAAAGATCGCCCCGGTCGGCCCCGATCCAGACCACGCGCGGGTCGCGCCTGAACCAGGCCTCCTGGCGGCGGGCGAAGGCCCGGAGCCTCCGGACGGCTGCGGCCTTCGCCTGCTCCAAGGCGACGCCGTGTTCGACGTGCCCGAGCAGCTCCCGGTAGCCGATCGCCTGGCGAGCCGTGCGCGACAACCCGGCGGGCCTTGACGAAAGCGCCCGCACTTCGGCGAGCAAACCGCGGGCGAGCTGGTCCTCGAAGCGCTCCGCCAGCCTGCGGTCCAGCTCGGGGCGGCTGAGTTCGAGGCCGATGAAGGTGACGTTCGTGGGGGGGTAGGTGACAAGGCCGGGCCCGTACGAGGAGAAGGGGCGGCCGCTGCCGATCGTGACCTCGAGGGCGCGGACGATCCGGCGCCGGTTGGCCGGCTCGATCCGGCTCGCCGCGACCGGGTCCAGCTCACCGAGGCGCCGGAACAGCTCCGCAAGACCGCCCGGTTGATCAGCCCGGTGCTCGAGCTCGATGGCCTGTTCTGCGAAACGGCCCGGGATCTCGAGGCCGTCCAGGACGGCGCGGTGGTAAAGGCCGGTGCCCCCCACGAGCAGCGGTACCCGCCCGCGGGCGTCGATCCCCGCGAGCGCCCGGCGCGCCTCGGTTTGGAACGCGGCGACGGAGAACTCCTCGGAGGGATCGACGATGTCGATGAGGTGCCAGGGCGCGGCTTTGCGCTCGGCCGCCGTGGGTTTGGCGGTGCCGAGGTCGAGCTCCCGGTAGACCGCCATGGCGTCCACCGAGACGAGCTCGTAGCGGTCCGGGGACGACCCGAAGAGCTCGAGGGCGACCGCCGTCTTGCCGGTGCCGGTCGGCCCCACGATCGCGACGCGGGACGGATCGGGGCTCGTGAGGTCTTTCAGTCCGCAAGCTCCGTCGCTCGCTGGCCCACGCCGCCGTGACGGGGGCGGGACCGTTGCACAAGTCGGTCCTGCATCCGCGTCAGCCGTTGCGTCTCCTTGGCGATGGCCGCCTCCAGGGCAAGGTTCGCCAAGTGGCCGCTCGAGCGGACCCGGACGACACGCCCGTGGGCCACGACCGAGATCTCGCAGGTGACGTGGCCGTCGTCGCGTGCCGCGTGGTCGCGCGAGAAGACGATGTCCGCCCGCTGCGCGCCTTCGAGGAACCGCTCGAGATGCTGTGCCTTCTCAACAGCGGTCTCGCGGAGGCCGGCTGGGAGGTCCAAATGGCGGGTATGCACCGTGATCTCCATGGAGCAGCTCCTTTTGCCATCAGGCACGGCGGAAACGGTGACGGGCCCGCGCGGCTGACCTGGTCTTTGACCCCACACTCGCCTGCTGAGGGTGTCCCGTGCCTGGCGGCCCAGGCCGGCAGGTGCCGCCCCGTTCCCACCTCGAGCTCACAGTTGGTCCCTTCTCCCGCCGGCGCCGCCAATCGGCGCCGCACAGGGCAGGACTTACATCTAAACCGCACCATGCTCAGCGACCACGAGTCGCCTTACGTGGGTCGTTTCGCCTGCGACTGGCATCGACTTGCAACCACAGACCCGCGCAGCCCATCGCCCCAAGTCTACGCCCCGGCCCCCCCCGCCCGGCCGACACGCGCCGCGAGCGCCAGGCGCTACGTCCCCGCCGTCCAGGAGGCCAGATAGACGAGCTGCTCGGCGGTGGGCTCGTCCAGCTGGGTCCCCATCGTCTGGAGCTTGAGGCGCGCGATCGCCGCGTCGAGCACGCCCGGCACCGGGTGCACGCGTTTGGGCAGCTTGCCCTGCTCTCTCGCCAGCCACTCGGCCGCGAGAGCGTGGTTCGCGAACGAGAGGTCCATAACGGCCGCCGGATGGCCTTCGGCCGCGCTCAGGTTCACGAGGCGGCCTTCGGCGAGGACGAGGATCCTCCGCGACGCGCCGCCGGGCGAGGCCACGGTGAACTCCTCGACGAGCGGCCGGACGGTCCGGCGCCTCCCCTCGGCCATCGCCTCGAGCTGGGCGAGGTCGATCTCGACGTCGAAGTGGCCGGCATTCGCCACGATCGCTCCGTCGCGCATGGAAGCGAAGTGCTCGGCCCGCAACACCTTGGTGTTGCCCGTGACGGTCACGAAGACCTCCCCCTGGGCGCAGGCGAGCTCCATCGGCTCGACCGCGAAGCCGTCCATGACCGCTTCCAGGGCGCGCAAGGGGTCGATCTCGGTAACGGTGACGAGCGCGCCCAGGCCCCTCGCCCGGGCCGCGACCCCTTTGCCGCACGGGCCGTACCCGGCCACGACGAAGTGCTTGCCGGCCACGAGGATGTTCGTGGCGCGGACGATGCCGTCGAGGGTGGACTGGCCCGTCCCGTAGCGGTTGTCGAACAGACGCTTGGTCTCCGCGTCATTGACGGCGACGATCGGGTAGGCGAGCACGCCGGCGGCCTCCATGGCGCGGAGGCGGATCACCCCGGTCGTCGTGTCCTCCGTGCCGCCGATCACCTCCGACAGCTGGTGCGGGCGGGACTGGTGCAGGCGAGAGACGAGATCGCACCCATCGTCCATCGTGAGGCGCGGATGGCCGTCGAGCACGGCGTCGATGTGGCGCAGGTAGCGCGGCGGGCTCTCGCCCTTGACAGCGAAGGTCGCGATCGCCTCGTCGACGACGAGGCAGGCGGCCACGTCGTCCTGGATCGAAAGAGGATTCGAGGCGCACGCGAGCACAGACGCTCCCCCGGCCTTCAGGGTCTTGAGGAGGTTCGCGGTCTCGGCGGTCACGTGCAGGCAGGCTCCGATCACGAGGCCCGCGAGCGGCCGTTCGCGCTCGAACCGCGCGCGGATCGATCTCAGCACGGGCATGTCCCCGTCCGCCCAGGCGATCCTCTGGCGTCCGAGGCCGGCAAGGCTCGGGTCGGCTATGTCGGCGGTGACGGGTCGACCGGTCATGGGACGCGCCCTGGCGGCGGCCTAGGGCCTCGCGCCTGCGAGGAATCGCTTCACCTCGACGAGCACGGGCACAGGGCCCGGGTCGATCCCCTCCCGCGCGGCGACGTGCAGCGAAACGAAGTCGCCGATCAGGAACAGGTCGAAGAGCTGGGCGAGCGGTCCCGACCCCTCGGCCCGCACCTCGATCACCGCCGCCACGGCTTCCCCCACGAGCTCGTTGACCAGGCTGAAGCGGCGCTCGACCTGCGTGTGCTCAAAGTCGTTGCGCAGCGTGACGATCGTGACCACCTGCCGGGTGACGTCCCCGTTCTGGCCGAAGCCACAGATCTCGTCGTGGCACCACTCCGGCTGGGTCCCGAAGAAGGCGGGCGCCTTGGCGTTGGTGTTCAGCTGTGTCTTCCACCGCCGGGCCGCCACCGCGCCGATGCCGGTCGCGCCCTGCACGAGCGGGATCGTGCGGCCGAGACCTCGCGCGATCTCGAACGCCGTGCCGCCACCGCCGACGAGGCGGTCGCGGCGCCTGCGCAGTTGGTCGACGGCGGCTGCGATCGCCGGCGTGATCCCTGCCAGCAGGCCCAGGCGCTCCAGGGCAACGAGGAGGGGCGCCGTCGTGGCCGCCACGCCGGCTCGTGATTGGGGGATCGCCTGCGAGGTGGCGAACACCGTTGCCCCGCCGGCCGTGGCCAGCTCGGCGAGGCTCCCCCCACCCGTGACGGCGATGAGCCTGGCGCCGCGCCTGAGGGCGGTCCCGGCCGCCTCGAGCGTCTCCTCGGTCTCCCCGGAGAACGACACCGCGAACACGAGAGTGCTCGGCCCGACAAAGGCGGGAAGGGAGTAGTCGCCCACCAGCACGACCGGAAGGCGCAGCTGGTCCTGCCCGAGAGCGCGCAGGATCTCGCCTGCGAGGCCACTTCCCCCCATTCCGACCACGACGATCGCGGCCAGTCCATCGGGAGAGGGAAGCCCTGTCACCTCGCGGGCGAAAGACGCCGCGGCCTGCAGTTGCTCGGGCAACCCGGCGGTTGCCCCGAGCATGTCCAAGCTGTCGGTCGATACCCAGCTCACGAGGACGCGGCGCCGCCGGTGCCCTCGCCGGTTTCGAAGTTGGGCGTTATCGCCTCCGCCGCGGCCTTGGCCATGAGGCGCGCGTGCTCGTCTTCCCCGAGGGTCTCGGACTCGTCGACGAGCATGACGGGGATCCCGTCCACGATGCGGTAGCGCCGGCGAAGCCGGGGATTGTAGAGCGCCTCCTCATCGGCGAAGTAGTAGAGGGGGCCCTTGTCCTCAGGGCAGGCGAGAAGAGCAAGCAGTTGCGGGTCGAGCGCCATTCGAGACCCCTTTCGTGGTGGTGGCCAAACTGGTCATCCCGCCCGGTCGGCGGCGAGCCGGTGAATGACATCGAGCACCTCGGCGACGTGGCGGTCACACTCGGACACGCTCTTGGCTTCCAGATTGAGCCGCAGCAGCGGTTCGGTGTTCGACGGCCGCAGATTGAACCACCAGTCGCCGAAGTCGACGGTGACCCCGTCGAGATCATCGATCCCCGCGCCCGCGGCGCGGTAGTGCTCGGCCACCTCGCCCACGAGCCCCTCGGGGTCGTCCACCTTGGTGTTGATCTCGCCGGAGTCCGCATAGCGCTCGAAGGGAACCCGGAGCTCGGAGAGCGGGATCCCGGCTTTGGAGAGGGCCTCGAGCACGACGAGGGCGGCGATGATCCCGGAGTCCGCCCGGTAGTTCTCCCTGAAGTAGTAGTGGCCCGAGTGCTCACCGCCGAAGATGGCCCCGGTCTCGGCCATGACGGCCTTTATGAACGAGTGCCCGACGCGCGTGCGGATCGGAACGCCGCCGTGCTCGGTGATGATCTCGGGCACCGAGTGCGAGCAGATGAGGTTGTAGAGGATCTTCGAGCCGGG